>Ga0164241_10004106_pt1 | contig 14271 bp, 13 predicted proteins | sample OricomyardsoilBY_FD_108780 | JGI IMG/M metagenome (GOLD analysis project Ga0164241, IMG submission 108780) | Backyard soil microbial communities from Emeryville, California, USA - Original compost - Back yard soil (BY) | ecosystem: Environmental > Terrestrial > Soil > Unclassified | place: USA...
AGGAGACCGGTTATCGCCCGGCACAGGTTGAGACGATCGGGCGGTTCTATTCCTCGCCGGGGATGGTCTCGGAAGCATTCACCTTGGTTCGGGCTACGGACTTGGAGAAGGTGAGCGAGGGTGGGGGCGTGGAGGGCGAGAATATCACCGTCCACCGCGTGCCGCTGGATGGGGTAAAGGATTTCGTCGCCGCGAAGCGCGCCGCGGGGATGGCGATGGACGTGAAGCTGTTGTTGCTGTTGGCGAGCGATATTCTCGCCTAGACGCGCGCACCTCTAACCGTCATCCCAGCGAAGGCTGGGATCCATGGCTGACGCGGGTGGCCTATCCGAGAGAAATAGGCCCCAGCCTTCGCTGGGGCGACGAAGTTACCGGAAATTATCCGCGTAAGCCTGCAGCTTGAGCGTCCGCTCGGGCGCGGCGACCACGGTGAAGGCCAGCCCCTCGCGCTCGGCATAGGCCTTGGCGGCGTCCAGCGTCGGGAAGCTCAGGCGCAGCTGGTTGCGCGTGTCGCCCGATCCCGCCCAGCCGGTCAGCGGATCGGCGCGCTGCGCTTCGCCCGGCGCGAAATCGAGCACCCAGCGATCGGTGCGCGCGCGGCCGGACTGCATCGCGTTCTTGGGGCGCTGGTAGATGCGGGCGGTGGACATGCGCGTTCCTCGTGATCCTTCGCGCCGTGCCTTATCGCGGTTGGCCCCGTCTTGCATCCGCATTTTTGGTGCGCAGCGTCGCGGCGGCATTGGCGGGATCGTCGGGCCAAGGGTGGCGCGGATAGCGGCCGCGCATTTCCTTCGCCACCGCCGCCCAGCTCCCGGCCCAGAAGCCGGGCAGGTCGCGTGTGGTCTGGATCGGCCGGCCGGCGGGCGAGGTGAGGCTGAGCACCAGCGGCACGCGACCGTCGGCGATCATCGGATGCTGCGTCATGCCGAACAAGGCCTGCGGGCGCAGCTCGACCGTCGGGCCGGCTTCTGCGGCATAATCGATCGCGTGGCTCGATCCGGCGGGCGTTTCGAGCCGCTCGGGCGCGAGCCGGTCGATCGCGCGCATTCCGTCCCAGCCGATCAGAGCGCGCAGCGCATCGGCGAGCGCGCCGGGGGCGATCTGGTCGAGGCGGCGCTTGCTGGCGAGAAGGGGCGCGAGCCATTCGCCGGCGCGGGCGAGCAAGGCTTCGTCGTCGAGTGCGACCTTGGCGCCGCCATGCTGCGCGGCGAAGGCGGCGCGGCGGCGCAGCGCCTCGGCGGAGTCGGACCACGGCAGTAGCGCCAGACCATGCGCGCGCACGCCTTCGAGCAAGGCGGCGGCGATGACGTCCGGATCGGCGTTGCTGTCCGGTCCGCCCGCCAGGCGGATCGCGCCGAGACGGCGCTCGCGCAAGGGCTGCACGCCGCCGGTGGCGGGATCGAAGCGCGCGGTGCGGCGAACTTCGATGCGCTCGGCGAACAGCGATTCGACCGTGGCGGCATCGATCGGCGCGGCGGAGAGGATACGCGCACCGGCCGCCATGCCCTGCGTCTCGGCAACCGCGAGCCATTCCTGGCGCGCGAGCGGGGAGGCGGGATCGAGCTTGAACCCGCGCCCGCCGACCGAGGCCCAGGTCTCGCCGATCGCATCGCGGCGGCGCGCGATGCGATCGGGGAAGGCGAGCGCGATACAGATCGCTACTTCTTCTCCCCTCCCTGCAAGGGAGGGGTTGGGGGTGGGTGGCGAGCGCAGCGAGCCTCCTCCGTCCGCTGCCAAGCGCGTCCCTTCGGGCCGCGCACCCACCCCCAGCCCCTCCCTTGCAGGGAGGGGAGCACGTTGCGTCCACCGTTTCGCCAGTTTCCGCGCCGCCTCCGCGCGCTGTCCGCGTTCGCTGCGCCAGCGCCGGATCCGCGTTTCCAGATCGGCGTCGTTGCCGCCCAGCCCGCGTTCGCCGAGCAGCACCGCGACCTCGGCCGCCGTCTCGGCCAGCCCCATTTCTCCCGCGCGCACCAGCATGTGCGCGAGGCGCGGCGGGAGTGGCAGCTTCGCGATCGCGCGGCCGTGGGCGGTGGGGCGGCTGTCTTCGTCGAGCGCCTCCAGCGCCATCAGCCGCGCCCGTGCCTCGGCCACCGCTGCGGCGGGCGGCGGATCGAGCCACGCCAGCTCGCGCGGGTCGGCGACGCCCCAGATCGCGCAATCGAGCGTCAGCGCGGAAAGGTCCGCCTCCAGTATTTCCGGCGGGTCGAAGCGCGGCAAGCCGGCGGTCGCGGCTTCTTCCCACAAGCGGTACGCCACGCCCGGCCCCTGCCGCGCGGCGCGGCCGGCGCGCTGCGTCACCGCCGCCTGGCTGGCGCGCTCGGTGACGAGCCGCGTCATCCCCGCGGCGCGATCGTAGCGTGGACGGCGCGCCAGCCCCGAATCGACCACCACGCGGATGCCGTCGAGCGTCAGGCTGGTCTCGGCGATCGCGGTCGCCAGCACGATCTTGCGGCGGCCTTGCCCGTCGGGCGCGATCGCGGCGCGCTGTGCGGCGGGCTCCAGGCTGCCGTGGAGGCGATGCAGCGCGATATGGTCGCCCAGTCCTTCCAACCGCTCGGCGGTGCGCTCGATCTCGGCGACGCCGGGCAGGAAAGCGAGCACGCCGCCCTCCTCCTCGCGCAACGCGAGCCGACAAGCGGCGGCAACCGAATCCTCGATCCGCGCCTCGGCGTTGCGCCCGATATGGCGCAGCGCGAGCGGATAGGAGCGCGCCCCGCTCTCGATCACCGGCGCAGGACCGTCTGAGTCTTTGGCCATCAGCGCCGAGAAGCGTGCGCCGTCGAGCGTGGCCGACATCGCCACCAGCCGCAGATCGGGCCGCAGCGCGCCCTGCGCGTCGAGCGCGAGCGCCAAGCCGAAATCGCTGTCGAGGCTGCGTTCGTGCACTTCGTCGAACAGCACGGCCGAGATACCCGCCAACTCGGGGTCGGCCTGGATGCGCGCGACGAAGATGCCCCCGGTCACGACGGTGACGCGCGTCGCCGCCGAGCGCTTCGCATCCATCCGCGTCGCATAGCCGAACGTCTGCCCCACAGGCTCGCCCGCCAGCGCCGCCATCCTCTCCGCCGCCGCGCGGGCCGCGAGCCGTCGGGGCGAGAGCAACAGGATTTCGCCCAGACACCAGTCCTCGCCGAGCAGCGCAGGCGCGACGGCGGTGGTCTTGCCCGCTCCCGGCGGCGCGACCAGCACTGCGTTCGATCGCGCGCACAAAGCCGCGAGCAAGTCCGGTAGCACGGCATGGATAGGAAGATCGGCGGCCATCGCGCGCGCCTTTGCCACGGAATCGGTGCCTGCGCGACAGGCGCTAGTATCACATATGCGGGCAATGCTAGGCCGTGCCTCATGCACGGCCACAGCCATTCGCACGATCACGCGCATGATCATTCGCATGGCCATGATCACGGCCATAGCCATAGCCACGGCCCCGCACAGTTCGACCGCGCCTTCGCGATCGGCATCGCGCTCAATCTGGGTTTCGTGATCATCGAAGCGGGGTTCGGCTTCGTCGCGCAGTCGGTCGCCTTGCTGGCGGATGCCGGGCACAATCTTTCCGATGTGCTGGGCTTGGCGATCGCCTGGGGCGCGGTGGCGCTGGGCCGCGCGGCGCCCTCCAAGCGCTTCACTTATGGGTTCAAGAGCTCGAGCATTCTCGCCTCGCTGACCAATGCGCTGCTGCTGCTCGTCGCGCTCGGCGCGATCGTGCTGGAGGCGGCGCAGCGGCTCGCCGCCCCTGCGCCGGTCGCGGGCGAGACAGTATCCCTGGTCGCCGCGGCGGGCATTCTGGTCAACGCGATCACCGCCTGGCTGTTCGCGCGCGGGCGCAAGGGCGACATCAACATCCGCGGCGCCTTCCTGCACATGGCCGCCGACGCGCTGGTCTCGGCCGGGGTGGTGATCGCCGGGCTGGTGATCCTCTACACCGGGCTCAACTGGATCGATCCCGTGGTCAGCATCATCATCGCGCTTCTGATCGTCGTGCAGACCTGGGGCCTGCTGCGCGAATCGATCGAGATGTCGCTCGATGCGGTGCCGCGCGGGATCAATTACGATCGTGTCTGGGATGCTTTGCGCCTGCTGCCCGGCGTGGCGCGCGTGCACCACGTCCATATCTGGCCGATGTCGACCACCGAAACGGTGCTGACCGCGCATCTGGTGATGCCCTCAGGCCATCCCGGCGATGTCTTCCTGCAGGAAACCGGTGCGATGCTGCGCGAGACCTTCGGGATCGGCCACATCACGCTGCAGGTCGAGCTATTGGGCGATTGCGGCGACGAAGGCCGCGTGCCCAGCTAGGCGTCACCAGCTTCAGTGGCATCAGCGAGCACCTGTCCCCGCGCCGCGATCAGCCGCCCTGCATGCGCGCGAGCATGAAGCCGACGAAATCGGTGAGGAAATGCGCGATCATGTTGGCCGGCAGGTCGCGGCGCCACAGGTACAGCCCCGTCAGGATCACGGCGCCGAACGCGACGACGATGAGTTGCGCCGCGCCCCAATAGGCGAGGTGGACGAGGATGAACACGGCCGCCGACACGGTCGCCGCGATCCAGCGGCGGCCAGTGAGCCATTCGATCCGCTCGATCGGATAGCCGCGATAGAGGATTTCCTCGACCACGCCGGCACGCACCACCATCATCGTCTGCAGCCATAGCGGCACCGCGATCAGCGTGCGTGTCGCCTGGTGGTTCATCTGCAACCCCAAAGCGGGGATGATGACGGCATAGCTGAGCATCACCGTGGCGAGCATCAGGATGCCGGCGCCCACGCCCCAGCCGATGCTCGACCAGCGCGGCGCCCGCAATCCGATCGAGCCGAGCGGGCGGTGTTCGACGCGCATCACCCAGACCAGCATGATCGCGCCGAAGCCCCACCACACCGCTTCGCGGATCAATCGTGCGGCCAGGCCGTCGCCGGGTGCGATCGCTGCACCGATGCCGAGTTCGGGAAGCCCGAAGCACAAGAGCAGGCCGAGGATCGCGAGGAGGGCGGCGTGCTTGTCGTTCGTGCGCATCATGGCATGGGACTCCCGTTCATCCAGGCTGGACCGTCGATCGTGCCGCCGGCGTCGAGCCGCGCGCGCGTCGCGGCCGAGATGAAATCCCACACGGCCTGCGAAAAGCCGGGGTCGCCCTTGCCTTCCCAGGCCGCCATATCGCCATAGAGCCGCGCGGCGCCGTTCCACATCGCGGGCGTCGCCACATTGCTGAACGGCTTGAGCAGGGCAAACCACGCGTCGACGAACGCCTGTGCGTCTGGGGACCGCGGATCGAGCGGCAGCGCGGCTTCGATGCGTGCCGCCAGCGCCTTCCATTGCCGGCCATAGGCCTCCTGGCCGAACGCATCGGGCACCGCGCGCAGGTGCTCGTTCCATTCGCGCTTTTCGGCGGGCGTGAAATAGCGGTCGGTCACCGCCTTCCAATGCTCGGTTGCCACCGCCGCGTTCGCTTGGCGGACCATCCGGCATAAGGTCACGACATCGACCGCTTCACCCCGATCGATCCGATCGAGCACCGCACGGAGAATCGTGCGCGCCGCGCTGATCGCATCCGTCTGGGTGTCGATCGCGGCGATCTGCGTAGCGATCAGGCGGGCGAGGTCGATCGGCGCGTTGCCGAGAATCCGTTCGATATTGGCGATCGGGAAGCCCGCGCGCTTCAGCGTGACGATCGCGTTGAGCCGCGCCAGTTCGCGCGCACCATAGACACGCCGCCCGCCCGCCGTACGCAGCGGTGCGATCAGGCCGCGGCTCTCGTAATAGCGCAGCGCCCGTAAGGTCAGCCCGGTTTCCCGCGCGACCGTGCCGATGTCGATCACCTCGTCCACGGTGATCGATGTAGTCGCTGACGTTACGTCAGGAGCAAGCGATTTTATTCAGCTGATCAGCAGGCCCGCCAGCGCCGCCGACATCAGGTTCGCCAGGCTGCCGGCGAGCAGCGCGCGGATGCCGAGCTTGGCGATCATCGGCCGCTGGTTGGGCGCCAGGCTGCCGGTCACCGCCATCTGGATCGCGATCGACGAGAAATTGGCGAACCCGCACAAGGCGAACGTCACCACCGCCACGGTGTGCGAGCTGAGATTGGCCATCTGCTTGCCGAGATCGATATAGGCGACGAACTCGTTCAGGACGAGCTTCTCGCCGAAGAAACCGCCCGCCGCGCCGGCCTCGTTCCACGGCACGTTGAGCAGGTACATCACCGGCTGGAACACGCGGCCGAGGATCGCCTGGAAGGTCAGATCGGGAAAGCCGAACCAGCCGCCGACGCCCGAGAGGATGCCGTTGGCCAAAGCGACCAAAGCGACGAAGGCGAGCACCATCGCGCCCACCGCCACCGCCAGCTTGACGCCGGTCTGCGCGCCCTGCGCGGCGGCCATGATGATATTGGCCGGCTTTTCCTCGTCATGCGTCGCCTCGGCGAGCGCGAGTTGCTCCTCTTCGGGGCTGTCGCCCAGCGGCAGCTGGCCGTCGGGTGACTCGGGCGTGTCGGGCATGATGATCTTGGCCATCAATATCCCGCCCGGCGCGGCCATGAAGCTCGCCGCGAGGAGATATTCGATCTTGATCCCCATCGAGGCGTAGGCGGCCAGGATCGTGCCCGCCACGCCGGCCATGCCGCTGGTCATCACGGTGAACAGCTGCGCGGGGGTCAGCGTCGCGAGATAGGGCTTGATGACCAGCGGCGATTCGCTCTGTCCGACGAAGATGTTCGCCGCGGCGCACAGGCTCTCGACCTTGGAGACGCCGATCACCTTCTCGATCGCACCGCCGATCCAGCGCACGATCGCCTGCATGATGCCGAGATGATAGAGGATCGAGACCAGGCTGGCGAAGAAGATGATCACCGGCAGCGCGGCGATCGCGAAGCTGGTGCCGCCGATCTCCGGCTTGGCGAGCGGACCGAACAGGAAATCGACACCGGCATGGGCATAGCCGAGCAGGTCGGAGACGCCCGCCGACGCCGTGCCCAATGCCGCTACCCCCCAGGGCGCCTTCAGCACGATCACCGCGATGATCGCCTGCAAGGCGAAGGCGGCGCCCACCACGCGCGGGCGGATCGCGCGGCGGTTGGTCGAAAGCGCGCAGGCGATCGCCAGGATCACGATGATGCCGGCGATGCCGATAAGGATACGATTCATGAAGGGAAATCCGCGGCTGACACACTCACACGCGGCCCCCCGCGCTGGCGCTGCACCATACACGCCGCCCGCATTGCCGCCAGTCCCCGTTTGACGGCGGCGGTTTTCGCGCTAGCAAATGACGATGGAAGCCACCTCCCGCGCGATCCCGCGCTCGCTCTTCGTGTTCTCGATCCTCTACGGCGGCATGGTCTGCATGGCCGGCGTACTCGGCGTGAAGCAGGTCGCTTTGGGGCCGCTCGCGGTCGAGGCGGGGATTTTCGGGTTCCTGCTGCTGGTCGTGCTGTCGAGCGCGGTCGCCGAACTGCACGGGCAGAAGAGCGCGACGCTGCTGGTCCGCTTCGGTTTCGTGCCGCTGTTCACCTCGGCGGCGCTGATCCAGCTCGTCCTCGCTTTGCCCACCGATCCGGGCATGTATCCCCCGGCGGTCGGCGCCTTTCCGATCGTGGTGGGGCAAAGCGTGCGGATGATGCTCGCGGGCTTCATTTCCTACGGCATCTCGCAGACGCTCAATGTCTTCATCTTCTCGAAGCTGAAGGGGCGGGAGGGCAAGGGGCATCTCGTCTGGTTCCGCGGCATGGTGGCGAGCGTCGTCAGCCAGATCGTCGATACCGTGCTGTTCATCACCATCTCTTTCTACGGCGAGCGCCCGATCCTGAACCTCATGGCCGGGCAGATGCTGACCAAGGTGGTGCTGTCGATCGTGCTGGTCCCGTTCCTGATCACCGCCTTCGTCGCGATCGGGCGGCGGCTGGACCGCGCCTGATGGCGCTATCGCCCGATCATCCCGATCGTCCTGAGCCAGCGCTCGGCGAGCAGCGGCCAGTCGCTCGCGGGCTTGGCGGGATCGTGGCGCAGGCCGAAGGCGTGGCCGCCTTTGGGGAAGATGTGGATCTCGGCCGAAACCCCCGCTTTCCTCAGCGCGAGATAATAGACCAGCGAATTGTTGATATTGTCGACCGGATCGTCCTCGTTCTGGACGATGAAGGTGGGCGGCGTATCCTTGGTCACCGGCACGCCGGGATCGAGCGCGAACTTCCCCTCGTCGGTCCACAAATGCCCGGGATAGAGCGCGATGCCGAAATCGGGGCGTACGCTGGTGCGGTCGATCGCATCCACGGCTTTGTAGATACGCGGCAAGGTGCTGGTCGCGGCGACGAGATAGCCGCCGGCGGAAAAGCCAGCCACGCCGATCTTGTGCGGATCGATCCCCCAGTCCTTCGCGTGGAAGCGGGTCAACGCGATCGCGCGCTGCGCGTCCTCCAGCGCCACCTTGCTGTGCGGGTAGGGGCCGGTGCGCGATTCCTGGCGCTCGTCGTCGCCCGGCACGCGATATTTGACGAGGATGCAGGCCACGCCCTTCACGGTTAGCCAGTCGCAGACGTCGGTGCCTTCCAGATCGATCGCGAGGATCCAGAAGCCGCCGCCGGGATAGACCACCACCGCCGCGCCGGTGTTCCTGCCCTTGGGCCGATAGAGCGTGAGCGTCGGCTGCGAGACGCGCTCGACCGCGGTCACCGGGCGGCCGGCGATCGGCTTCTTGGGATCGCGCAGCCAGAATTCGGGGCCGCTCACCGGCATCGGATCGGGCGCGGCGCCCGGCCAGAGCGCGATTTGCGTATGGCCGGGCGAGGGCGCCCATGGATAGGCGTGCATCACCGGATCAGGCTTCGCCGTAGTTGGTGAATCGGCGGCCGAGGCCGGAATCCCGACCGCCAACGCTATCACGCTCAGACCCAAACGAAGCTTATGATTGATCGGCATATCGCGTGCGCTCCCGAAATCTCAGGCCATCAGAGTTGACCGAAAAATGTGCCGGGCACAAAGGAGCAGAATTCGCCCAAAGCATGAGAAAATCTGGGGATCGATGGCGCGCGCACCCATTCCGCTCAATGCGCTTCGGGCATTCGAAGCATCGGCCCGGCATCTCTCCTTCACCCGTGCGGCAGATGAATTGTGCGTCACCCAGGCGGCGATCAGCCACCAGATCAAGGGACTTGAGGCGCGGCTCGGCGTCAGCCTGTTCCGCCGCTCCAATCGCGGGTTGAAACTGACGGACGAGGGCGTCGCGCTGGCGCCCACTTTGTTCGACGCGTTCGGCGCGATCGACCGCCTGTTCGAACGCTTCGAATCGGGCGGCGTGCAGGAGGTGCTGACGGTGAGTGCGGTCGGAACGTTTGCGGTCGGCGCGCTGCTCGAACGCCTGCCCGCGTTCCGTGCCGCGCATCCGGAGATCGACCTTCGCCTGCTGACCAACAACAACAAGGTCGATCTCGTGCTGGAAGGGCTCGATTACGCCATCCGCTTCGGCGACGGTGCGTGGCAGGGTGTGGAGGCGGAGTTCATCTGTTCGGCCCCGCTCTCGCCGCTTTGCGCGCCAGCGCTGGCGCGACACCTGCGCACGCCGGCCGATCTGCTCCGGGTGCCGCTGCTGCGATCCTATCGCCCGCAAGACTGGCCTGCCTGGTTTCGCGCCGCGGGGCTGGAGAGCGGCGCGGTTCATGGCCCGCTGTTCGATTCCTCGCTGATCATGGTCCAGGCGGCGATGCGCGAGGAGGGCGTCGCGCTCGCGCCCTACGGCCTGTTCCGCCGCGAGATCGCGAGTGGCGCGATCGTGCGGCCGTTCGCGATCGAGGCCGAACTTGACGGCTATTGGCTCACGCACCTCAAGTCGCGTCCCGCGAGTAACGCGATGCGCGCGTTCCGTGCCTGGCTCCTGGAAGCGTTTGCCGGTGGGCTCACACCGGATGCAGGTGCAGCTTGCCAACTTTCGCTCGCCCCAACCTCCCGCTAAAGGCGCGGCATGACCGATCACAAGCCCGATCCCGCTTTGCTCGCCAAGGCCGAGACGCTAACCGAGGCGCTGCCGTATCTGCAGCGTTATGCCGGCCAGACCTTCGTCATCAAATATGGTGGCCACGCAATGGGCGATCCCGAGGCGCAGCGCGACTTCGCCGAGGATGTGGTGCTGCTGAAGGCGATCGGGATCAACCCGGTGGTGGTGCATGGCGGCGGGCCGCAGATCGGCGCGATGCTCAAGCGGCTGGGGGTCGAATCGCGCTTCGTCGGCGGGCTGCGCGTCACCGATGCGGCGACCGCCGAGGTCGCCGAGATGGTCCTGGCGGGCAAGATCAACAAGGAGATCGTCGGCTGGGTCGCGGCGCTCGGCGGGCGCGCGGTGGGCATTTCGGGCAAGGACGCCAATCTGGTGATCGCCGAGAAGGTCCGCCGCAGCGAGCCCGATCGCAATTCGGGGATCGAGCGGCACGTCGATCTCGGCTTCGTCGGCGAGCCGGTGACGGTCGATCCGACGATCCTCGCCAATCTGGCGCGCGACGGGTTCATCCCGGTGGTCGCTCCCGTGGCACTCGGCGCGGACGGCGAGACCTACAATATCAACGCCGATACGATGGCGGGCGCGATCGCCGGGGCGCTCGGCGCCAAGCGCTTCTTCCTGCTGACCGACGTTGCCGGCGTGCTCGACAAGCAAGGCGAGCTGCTGACCGATCTCGACGGAGCCGAGATCGCGCGGCTCAAGGCCGACGGCACGATCTCGGGCGGGATGATCCCCAAGGTCGAGACCTGCGTCGCCGCGGTCGAGGCGGGGGTCGAGGCGGCGGCGATCCTCGACGGGCGCGTGCCGCACGGCATGCTGCTCGAAATCTTCACCCGGCGCGGCGCGGGCACGTTGGTGCGGCGCTGAAGCGTCGCGGGGGTGGTCGTTTCGCCGCCACCCGCTATATTCGCGCATAACAGTTGGTTTGGGAGGCCCCGGGCTTGATCGCGCTGATCCAGATTCTCGAAGTATTGCTCACCGTCGTCTGGTGGATCGTGGTGGTCGATATCGTCCTGTCGCTGGCGATCGCGTTCAACGTGATCAACCGCCACAGCGATTTCGTTCGCACGCTGACCGAGGCGCTGCGGCGGATCACCGAGCCGATGTACCGGCCGATCCGGCGCGTCCTGCCCGATTTCGGCATGTTCGATTTCTCGCCCGCCGTGATCCTGATCCTGATCCAGTGCCTGTCGATCCTGCTCGGCCGGATCGAGCTCTCGATCGTGAGCGGCGCGCCGATGTGAGGTGGCGGGGATGAGCGCCACGATCATTGACGGAAAGGCGTTCGCCGCCAATCTACGCGCAAGACTCGCGACGCAGACTGCCGCGTTCCGCGAGGCCGCGGGCCGCGCGCCGGGGCTGGCGGTGGTGCTGGTCGGCGACGATCCCGCCTCGGCGGTCTATGTCCGCTCCAAGCACAAGGCGACCGTCGCGGCGGGGATGGAAAGCTTCGAGCACCGCCTGCCCGCCGATACCGCGCAGGACGATCTGCTCGCGCTGGTCAGGCAACTCAACGCCGATCCCGCGGTGGACGGCATCCTCGTCCAGCTGCCGCTGCCGCCGCAGATCGACGAGCGCGTGGTGGTGATGGCGATCGATCCCGAAAAGGACGTGGACGGCTTCACGCCCGTAAATGCCGGGCGGCTGGCGACCGGGCTGTACGGTTTCGTGCCCTGCACGCCGCTCGGCTGCCTGATGCTGCTGAAGGATCACCTCGGCGATCTTGCCAGCCTCGATGCGGTGGTGATCGGGCGCTCGAACATCGTCGGCAAGCCGATGGCGCAATTGCTCATCAAGGAAAGCTGCACGGTGACGGTCGCGCATTCCAGGACGCGCGATCTCTCCAGCGTGGTGCGCCGCGCCGATATCGTCGTCGCGGCGGTCGGCCGGCCCGAAATGATCAAGGGCGACTGGATCAAGCCCGGCGCGACCGTGATCGACGTCGGCATCAATCGCACCGAGTATGGTCTTGTCGGCGATGTAGATTTCGCCGGCGCGGCGAGCGTGGCGGGCGCGATCACGCCGGTGCCCGGCGGCGTCGGGCCGATGACGATCGCCTGTTTGCTGCGCAATACGCTCGTTTCCGCGCATCGCCGCGCGGGCGTGCCTTACGACAAAGCCGCGCTGTGACCGCACCGGCGCGATGATCGAACTCTACATCTCCTCGCTGATCACCTTCTTCGTGGTGATCGATCCGCCGGGCTGCGCGCCGATCTATGCCGGGCTTTCGGCCGGCGCCACGCCCACGCATCGCCGTGCGATGGCGGTGCGCGCGGTGGTGGTCGCGGCGATCATTCTGCTGGTGTTCGCGGCATTCGGCGAGACGTTGCTCGATGCGCTCGGCATCAGCCTGTCGAGCTTCCGCATCGCCGGCGGCATCATGCTCTTCCTGATCGCGCTGGAAATGGTGTTCGAGAAGCGCACTGAGCGCCGCGAGGATCGCGCCGCCAAGGTCGCAGCCAACCCCGAAGTCGAGGATGTCTCGATCTTCCCGATGGCGATGCCGATGATCGCCGGGCCGGGCTCGATCGCCTCGGTGATGCTGATGATGAGCCGCAACCACGGCGTCGAGCGCGTCGCGGTGGTGCTGGCGGCGCTGCTCACGATCCTCGTGCTGACGCTCGTGGCGCTGCTCGCGGCCGGGCCGATCATGAAGTTCCTCGGCGCCAAGATCGAGGCGGTGATCACCCGCATCCTCGGCGTGCTGCTCGCCGCGCTGGCGGTGCAATTCGTGATCGACGGGCTGCAGTTCAGCCTGCGCTGAGGCGCGCTATTCGATCCGGAAGAGCCGCAGCGGCGAGCCTTTGGGCAGCGGCAGCGGCGTGAGCCAGGGCGGCAGCTTGCCGTGCGCGAGCTGGTCGTAAAAGCCGCCCGGTGCCTTGGCGCGATAGATGGTCGATTCGGCCATGTTCGGGCAGGTCAGCAGCAAGGTCGCGCCGTGCCGCCTGGCGATCGCGCGGAACCGGTCGGGGCTGCCTTTGAAGGCGTGCTGCACATCCAGGATCGCATCGCCGTTGCGATGATAGGGCCCGGCGACCGCATCGTGATGCGTGACGGTGATCAGCCGCGGCCCGAGATCGATGAAGGTGAACACCGTCTGCGCCGGATAGCCGTCGAGCGGATGGAGCGACTTCCACGTCGGGCACGTCCCGTTCGCGTGGTTGACGCGGTTGGTATAGGCGCTGGGCGGATCGATCGGGAACCATTGCAGCGCCAGGCCCGAAAACAGCCCCGAGATCGCGACGAACGCGGCGACCGTGCCGAGCACGCGGATCGCGAGCGTGCGATTGTTGAGCGTCCAGCCGAGTGCCAGCCACAGCAGCGCCGTCGCGCCCGGCACCGCGAGCATCTGCGCCGCCGGGCCGGCACGCGCCTGCCACAGCAGCAGGGCGGCCGACGCCGTGCAGAACAGCAGCACCGTCACCCACAGCGTCAGCAGCCGCAAGTCGCGCCGCGCGCGCCAGGTGGCGAAGGCGGCGCCGATGATGCCGATCACCGGCAGCGTCACGATCGGAAAGGCGAAGCGGAATGGATGCTGATAGATCGGCTTGGCTTCACGGATATTGTCGAGCCACTCGCGCGCCAGCTCGGGCGAGACCTGCTCGGGCCGGCCGAGGCATTGCGGGAAGACGAGCGCGAAGCCGATCGCGATCGCCGCGCCGGCGATCAGCGCGAGCGCGAGCCGCACGCCGCGCGCGGCCGGGTTGACACGCGCGAGCAGGAACAGGAACAGCCCGGCGGCGACCATCACGCTCAGCCAGACCGGGGTCAGCGCGTCGCAGCGCGCGACCTGGTTCGCATAGGAGGCAAAGGCGGCGAAGCCGATCGCGCTGCCGCCGCCGAGCGTCAGCGCATAGATTTCGAGCCGCCGCGCCTCGCTGCGGTCCCAGATCCAACGCAGCGCCAGGATCGCGCCGGCGATGGCGGCATAAGGCAGCATTTCCAGCCCGATGGTCAGCGATACCGCGGTCGAGATGCCGACCAGCGCCCCGCCACGCGCGCCTTTCGGATCGGAAAGGCCGGCGATCGTCACCGCGACCATCGCCAGCTGCCAGCCATGATGATCGATCCGCTCGGGCATGAACATCGACATCGTCGCGGTGCACGAGGCGACGAGCAGCACGATCGCCAGCGGCCAGGCGCGCGGCTCGACCACGCGGCGCACCGTCGCACCGAGCCCCAGGATCGCGATCGAGAGCGGCAGCAACGGCGCGATCCCGCACGCCCAGCGCTCGGCCCCGGCAACCCCAAGGAACGGCTTGAGCGCGAGGATCAGCCCGGCCAGCGGCAGATCGACCAGCCGG
>Ga0164241_10004107_pt1 | contig 14271 bp, 14 predicted proteins | sample OricomyardsoilBY_FD_108780 | JGI IMG/M metagenome (GOLD analysis project Ga0164241, IMG submission 108780) | Backyard soil microbial communities from Emeryville, California, USA - Original compost - Back yard soil (BY) | ecosystem: Environmental > Terrestrial > Soil > Unclassified | place: USA...
CACATGCTTCAGGGGACACTGGAGGTGCAGGGCCGCTAGGCGCCGCACTGTTTCGGCCGCCCGGCGGAATCCAACCCGGGCACCGGCGAGCAAAGGAAGGCCGGGCGTTGTCCCACTCGGTCGTGGTTTCCGCGTTCGTTACCAAGCACCTGGCAAAGGGCCGCCCTCGGGTGGCCCTTTGCTTTCTTGCTGCCATTCGGGATAGGCTCTACTAATGGCGGTCAAGCTCCATCGCTGCTCTTTGCAGTGGGTCAAGATCAATGCGCACCCGTGCTGGAAAGTGCAGAAGGCCCTCGACGAGCAGGGAATCGAGTACGAGATCGTCACCGGGCCGTTGCTGCCCGGCAAGCGCGATGAGTTGAAGCAGCTGTCGGGTCAGAACAAATACCCGGCGATCGAGCTCGAGGACGGCAGCGTCTATCGCGAGGAATCAGCCGACATGGCCAAGCGGATCAGTGCCGGCAAGCTCTTCGATGGACCAGCGCAGTCCTCTCCCGCTTCGTAGTGGGAAAGCTCAAGTTCCAGATCTCGGTCTCGCTTGACGGCTTCGTCGCCGGGCCGAACCCGAGTGAGGAGGACCCGCTCGGCGAAGGTGGCGAGCAGCTGCACGAGTGGGTGCTCGCGCTGGCCGCTTGGCGCAAGCCTCACGGCCGGGAGGGCGGCGAGGTCAACGCCAGTACCCCCATCTTCGAAAAGGCGACGGCCAATCTCGGCGCGACGATCATGGGCCGAGGCATGTTCGGCGGCGGGCCCGGCCCCTGGGGCGAGGACCCCTGGCAGGGCTGGTGGGGCGACGAACCGCCTTTTCATCACCCCGTCTTCGTGCTGACGCACCATGAGCGCGAGCCGCTCGAGTTGGAAGGTGGCACCAGCTTCACCTTCGTCACCGGCGGCATCGAGTCGGCGCTGGAGCAGGCAAAGGCGGCCGCCGGGGACAAGGACGTCGCGATCGGCGGCGGCGCCGAGGCGATCCAGCAGTACCTGGCCGCCAGCCTGGTAGACGAGATGCTGCTCAACGTCGTCCCGATCCTGCTCGGCTCAGGCACCCGCCTGTTCGAGGGCCTCGATCCCGACCTCGGCTTCGAGCAGGTCGAGGCGATCGAGGCGCCCGGCGTGGCGCACCTCATGTACCGCCGCGCCTAGGCGCGGGCTAGACCTCGAGCCAGGTGCCCTTCGGGCCGAGGTTGCGGATCGGCGTCGCGCCGATCTTGCTTTTGCAGCCCCAGGACTCGTGGATGTGGCCGCAGACGGCCAGGCGGGGCTCCTTCTCCTCGATCGTGCGCAGCAGGGCGGGACTGCCGAAGTGGTCGCCGCCGCCGTTGGAGTCGCAATGGCCCTGCGGGGGCGAGTGAAGGACGAGCACCGCGTTCTGCGGGCAGAGGGAAAGCATCGTCATCGCGTCGTCGTCGTCGAGGTCGAAGCTCCATTCCCATGGCGTGACCGGGATGCCGGCGCCGAGGCCGAAGAACTCGACGCCGCCGATCTTCATGCCGCCGCCGTGCAGAACGGTGGCCGAGCGCCAGCCGGCGCTGGCCGCGCGCAGCGCCTCGTCGGTCTCGTTGTTGCCGGGTACCAGTACCGCCGGCGCCTTGATCGCGGCCAGGGCGTCGATCGTCTCCTCCAGCCCCTCGTGCACCGAGGCGAAGTCGCCGGCGCCGATCACCACGTCTGCATCGGCCGACATCTCGACCAGCCTGGCCGCCTGGCCCAGGTCCCTATGCAGGTCGCTAAAGGCGAGCAGTTTCACGCGCTGAAAGTTATCTGGCGCTTGGCGGCCCTGCGCGGCTGTAATATCTGGTGAAGACAAAACATTTCGATCTCGGCACATTTGACGCGCCACACGCGCGTTTGACCGGCGTACGGTTGGGGGCATGGAGGCAATGAGAGAAAGCTGGACAGATGGGCGGCTAGACGATCTGAACCGGCGGATGGACCGACGTTTCGATCGGGTCGAAGCCAAGGTCCACAACGAGATCGGCACCTTGCGAAGCGAAATGAACACTCGTTTCGATGCCTTGCAGCAAAGCTTCGACTCGATGCAGCGAGCATTCCTCCAGGTGACGGCGGGTGTGCTCGCAACGTTTGGCGCTGCACTTATCGGGCTGCTCGCCACTCAGCTCTAGGCGTCCGCTGGTGTCCCGGCACTTGCGGGCCGCTTCGGCGAATACGACCGAGCTGATCGCCTTGATCCAGAGCAGCGAGAGGTTGGTGATCGTCAGTGCAAGGCAGCGCAGCCGGACGCTCACCGCGCCAAGGTGCCAGCGTCAGCCAGAGCCGGCAGGTGATTCCGCGGCGTCCGGCTCCTCGACGACCGTCTCGACCTTGCCAGACGGCATCGTCGACAGGGCGAGGACGAAGGCGACGGCCATCACGCTGGCCATCGCGTAGAAGACGGTTTGGGTGGCGAGGGCGAAGTCGTGCGGGATGCTCTCGACCAGCTTGCCGACCGCCCCGCTCAGGTGCTCTGGGGCGCCCTCGGCCCCCGTGCCCTGGCTGATCGTTTCGGCGACTTCGTCGGCAACCGCCTTCGGCACTCCCTCGGCTGCCCCAGTCGCCTCGAGGTTCGCCTTGTTTTCGAGGATTAGGATCGTGCCCAGCACGGCCATGCCGATGCTCGAGCCGAAGTTGCGCACCGTCTGCGTGATCCCGGTCGCCTCCCCATAGCGGTCGGCGGACACGCGGTTGAGCGCGTCGGTGTTGGCCGGGGCGAGGATCAGCCCGCAACCGGCTCCGGCGATGACGATGTAGTACCACTGCGAGCTGACCGAGAGGTCCGGCATCGACCCGGCCCAGAGGTAGAAGCCGACCGCGGCGACGGCAGAGCCCAGCACGACCGCCGGACGAGCCCCGACCCGGTCGAGGATCCTCCCCCCGTACTGCGAGGCGACCACGTAGCCGGCGAAGAAGATCATCAGGTATTGACCGGTTTCCGAGGCGCTTTCGCCGAGCGAGATCTGCGCGTACATGCTGGCGAAGAAGAACATCGGGATGAAGGGGATCATCAGCAGGAAGAGGATCGCGTTGTCGACCGCGAAGGCGCGGTCGCGGAAGGTGCGCACCTGGATCAGCGGGTTCTCGATACGCAGCTCGTAGAGCACGAAGCCGACCAGCAGGGCGATTCCGGCGGCGATGCAGATCCAGGTCGTGGCGCTGCCCCAGCCCCAGACGCTCGACTGCTGCAGGCCGAGCACGGCGAGGCCCATGCCGCCGGAGACCAGCAGCGCCCCGCGGTAGTCGACCGGAGCCGGGTACTTCGCGTTGTCCGGCTTGGAGATCGCGGTGAGGATGAGGGCGATGATCGCGACGGGGATGTTGACCCAGAAGATCGCCCGCCAGGACACCTCGACCAGGTAGCCGCCGGCCAGCGGGCCGATCGCGGTGAGGCCGCCGGCGATGCCGAAGAAGATCGCCATCGCGCGACCGCGCTCCTGCACGGGAAAGGCGCCTAGGACGATCGCCAGCGCAGCCGGGAACATGATCGCTGCGCCGGCTCCCTGGATGACGCGGAAGGTGACGATCCAGGCCTCGTCGAGGCTGCCGGTCGGGGTGGCGCCGCAGAGAGCCGAGGCGGTGGCGAAGACGATCACGCCGAGCACGACCATCCTGCGATGGCCGACGATGTCGGCGAGACGGCCGCCGAGGGCGAAGAGGGCCGAGAGCGAGAGCAGGTAGCCGTTGACGATCCACTGCACCCCGGTGGAGGAGAGCGAGAGGTCGTCCTGAAGGCTGGGCACCGCGATCGCGACGATCGTCATGTCGATGAAGGTCATCGAGACGGCGAAGATCATCGCCGCGAGGATCAGCGTCTTGCTTGAGCTGCCGGCTTCGTTCATGTTTGCCCCGTTTGTCGCAAGGGCGCCGAATCCTTCCGCTTGAAGTGGGCCGATTGCCATCGATATGGACGGCTTTTCGACTCGTCGGCGGGGCAGTTCGATAGTCTCGCCCGCCTCATGCCCGACGTTTTCTGGATCGGCCTCGTCCTCGCCGTCGTGATCTTCCTGATCGGCGTCTTCGCCGGTGCGCGCTCGCGCACGACGGGTATCCGCACCGGCGCCATGATCGGCGCCTTCATGGGCGTCATGCTCGCCTTCCCGCTGCTCGCCCTCGGCCTCGCTGGCAGCTAGTCAGCGGTTTCGCGCGTAATTCCCGCCCGGGCGGGTAGCTGCCTTAACCGCTAGCGAACTGCAAAGGGAGGACCATGGCCGAGTTGACGATTCCCAGCCTCACCCTTCACGACGGCGTCGAGATCCCCCAGCTCGGCTTCGGCGTCTTTCAAGTGCCGCCTGACGAAACCCAGGGCGTCGTCGAGCTGGCTCTCGAGGCCGGTTACCGGCACATCGACACCGCGGCCGCCTACCGCAACGAGAGAGGCGTCGGGGCCGCCCTGGCCGCGTCGGGACTGCCCCGCGAGGAGTTCTTCGTAACCACCAAGCTCTGGAACTCGCAGCAGGGTCACGACACGGCCTTGGAGGCCTTCGAGGCAAGTCTCGAGCGGCTCGGACTCGACCACGTCGACCTCTACCTGATCCACTGGCCGGTTCCCAGCGAAGATCGCTTCGTCGAGACATGGCGCGCCTTCGAACGTATCCACGAGGAGGAGAGCGCCCGCACGATTGGCGTCTCCAACTTCCGCATCGCGGACCTCGAACGGCTCGACGCAGAGGCCGAGACGCGACCGACGATCAATCAGATCGAGCTGCACCCTCGCTTCCAGCAAGTGGAGCTGCGTGACTGGCAGGCGAAAAACGGCATCGCCACGGAGGCCTGGAGCCCGCTCGCCCAGGGCGAGCTGCTCGATGACGAGACGATCGCCGCGATCGCCGAGCGCCACGACAAGACTCCGGCCCAAGCGATCCTGCGTTGGCACCTGCAGCTCGGCAACGTGGTCATCCCCAAGTCGGTGACGCCGGAGCGGATTCGCGAGAACCTCGAGCTCTTCGATTTCGAGCTGAGCGACGAGGAGATGGCGCTTTTCGAAAGACTCGACAGCGGTGAGCGCATCGGCCCAGACCCGGAGACGTTCGTCTCGCCGTAGCCGGCTCCTCAACGCGGTCGCCGCGACCGCATTCCTGATCGGCGGCACGCTCTTTGCGGTCGGCGCGGCGCTGGCCCAGGCTGGCGTCGCGGAGACGGTCTGCGCAACGATCTATCTAGTCGGCGGCGTCTTCTTCAGCACCGGCGGCTACACCTCGGTGCTGCAGATCGCCAACGAGCCGAGTGACGATCGCGAGCCGGACGCCCGCTGGCGCTGGTGGTCGCATGAACCGCGGCGCTTGCAGTGGCTGAGCGCCGTCGCCCTCTTCGCCGGCACCCTGGTCTTCGCGATCAACCTGGTCGACTCGTTCATCGAGGGACTCAGCGCGACCGCCGAGGACCGCCTCGTCTGGTCGCCGGACATGATCGGCTGCGCGCTCTTCCTCGTCTCCGGCCACCTGGCGCTGGTCGCGATCGGCGGCGGGCGGCGCTTCTGGCGCAGCCGCGACCTCGGTTGGTGGATCGTCGGCGTCAACCAGATCGGCTCGGTCCTCTTCATGGTCTCCGCCGTCGCCTCCTTCGTGCGCCCTGAAACTGGCGACGCGGTGGCGGTCGGCGTCGCCAACTGGGGCACCCTGACCGGCGCCCTCTGCTTCGCAATCGCCGGGCTGATGCAGGAGTTCGAGCACCCGCTCGGCCCGCGCCGCCGCCGCGACTAGACCCGGGTGGTTACTCGGCGGGGTGGGGGCGGCGCAACTCGTGGCGCCCCTCGCCGTAGAGGTGGGTCTCGTAGGCGACCACGGCCCAGAGGAGCAGGTTGACGATCGCCAGCGAGGCCAGCGCCGGGATCGCCGTCGCCACCGGGATCAGGATCAGCAGCACGATCGCAAGCAGCAGCCGCTGGCGGTTGATCGTGTGGACGTGGCGGTAGCGGAAGGCGACGAGGCCGAGCAGATAGGCGGCCAACCCGCCGAGCAGGGCGAAGGCTTCGACCGTGTGCAGGTGCTCGTCGAAGTGGCCGATCGTCTTCTTCATGCCCAGCGCGACGAGGACGATGCCGGCGACCATCGGCAGGTGCAGGTAGGAGTAGGAGTCACGCGCCATCTCGTTCTGCACCTGGCCGACCTCGGCTTCTGAGAGGCGGCGCTCGGAGACGATCGCGACGACGTCGAAGTAGATCCACCACATCGCCGCGGCGAGGGCGACGCCGAGTACCGCCGCCGTGCCGATGCCGAGGTCGAGGGCGCCCGAGGCGCCGATGCCGATCGCGACGATCGACTCGCCGAGGGCGATGATCACGATTAGGCCGTGGCGCTCGGCGAAATGGCCGGGCACCAGTTTCCAGCCTTCGGAGCCGAAGAAGTAGGGGCCGGCCATGTCGAGGAAGAGGGCGAGCGCCCAGAGCGCTCCCTGGGCGACGCCGTCGAAGAGCGAGGCGATGATCAGCAGGGTCACCGCGACCGCCGTGCTTACGGCCAGGCCGAGGACCGAGTGGCGCAGGCTGTCGTCGTCGGGGCTGGCCAGCATGAAGAGGCCGATGTGGGCGACCCGCACGGCCCCGAAGGCGAGGGCGAAGGTGACAGCGAGGTCGCCAAACGCTTCCGGCACGCAGAGTGAGACGATCAGCAGCGCCGCCATCGCCCCGAACATCACTAGTCGTACAGCGCCCTCCTCGGGGTCGAGCACGCTGGTCAGCCAGGAGTAGCCGACCCAGGCCCACCAGAGCATGCCGAGCACGAGCAGGCCCTGGGCCAGGCCTTCCCAGGAGGTGTTGTCCGACATCAGCGCTGTGCACTGGGTCAGCGCCAGGACGAAGACAAGGTCGAAGAAGAGCTCCAGTGGCGTCACCCGCTCGCCTTCGCGCAGTGAGGCGCCGAAGCGCGAGCTGCGTTCTGCCGAGGCGGCCGCCATCGCCGCCATCTTCGCAAGCGGCTGGGGCGGGCTAGTGGACGGCGGTGTCTTCGGCGTTGTAGCGCTCGAGCAGGGCCTGCTCCTCGTCGCGCTTGGGGAAGCCGAAGAAGACCAGGGCGCCACCGAGCAGGACGGCGACGATGCCGGCCATGTAGGCCCACTCGTCGCCCTGCAGGAAGGAGCTCTTCGCCGCGGCGATGATCTGCTCAGTGTACTTGGGGTACTGGCCGGCGATGTCGGCGGCGCTGGAGAAGGACTTGGTCAGCTCGCCCTGGACGTTCTCGCTGACCTTGTCGGCGTTGGGCGAGGCGGAGATCGCTTCGCTCGCCGCGGCCGCATAACCGGCTGTAAGCAGGGCGCCGAAGATCGATTGCATGATCGCGCCGCCGAGGTCGCGCTGCAGGTCGGCGGTCCCCGAGGCCATGCCGGCGCGTCGCACGGGCACCGAGCCGGTCAGCGAGTGCGAGGCGGGCGTGCCGGCGAAGCCGACGCCGATGCCGATCAGCGCGTAGCCGAGCCCGACCTTCCAGTAGGGGATCCCCTGCTTCCAGAGCAGCAGCATGGTGAGGAAGCCGAGCATGCAGAAGACGTAGCCGACCAACAGCGTGAAGCGGGCGCCGCGCGCCTCGACCAGCTTCGCCGAGCGCGGCGCGACGATCACCATCATCAGGGCCGCCGGCAGGATCGCCAGGCCCGAGTCGAGCGTCGAGTAGTCGAGCACGTTCTGGAGGAACTGCTGGCCGACGAACATCGCTCCCATCAGCGAGCCGAAGACGATGATCCCGGCGCAGGCAGCGACCCAGAAGACCCGCCGCTTGGCGACTTCGAGGTCGTAGAGCGGCGAGCGCGCCCGACGCTGGCGGATCACGAAGGCGACGGTCGCCGCGATCGCGACCAGGCCGAGCCCAATCGCCAGCGTCCCCTTGCCCGGCACGGGGGCGAGGTTGATGCCCAGCACGAGCGCCGCGATCAGCAGGATCGAGAGGACGCCGCCGAGGTTGTCGACCGGCTCGGTCGCCTCGTTGATGTGGGCGGGGACGTAGCGCCAGGCCATGAAGAGGGCGAGCGCCGCCAGCGGCAAAGTGATCAGGAAGACCGAGCCCCAGTCGAACTGTTCGAGCAGTGCCCCGGAGAGCAGCGGCCCAAGCGATGCGATGGCGCCGCCGATCGCCGACCAGAGCGCGATCGAACGGGTCCGCGCGGCCCCCGACCACAGCGCCGTGATCAGTGCCAGCGTCGTGGGGAAGGCCATTCCCGCCGCGACGCCGCCGAGCAGGCGGGCGACGAAGAGGACGATGTCGGAGGGGGCGAAGCCGGCGAGCAGCGAGGCCGGGATCGAGAGCCCCATGCCGAGCAGCAGCATCATCTTGCGCCCGTAGCGGTCGCCGAGCGCGCCCAGGTAGAGGACCGAGGTCGCCAGCCCCAGCGAGTAGCCGACCGCGATCAGGTTGAGCGTCGTCTGGCCGGAGTCGAAGGCCTTGCCGATGTCTGGCAGGGCGACGTTGGCAACCGCCAGGTTCAGGTTGGCGACGGCCGCGACCAGGATCAGCGCGGCGAGAACGAGGCCTGCGCGCTTGGGGCTACTCGACTCCATCTGCTCGCCGCAACCTATCCGAGCTTGGACTCGTGACGGCGGTCACGCGCGGGATCGGCCGCTCCTGCGAGGATTCGGCCCGATGGCGGAGGATCGCAAGCGGCCCGAGGCGCCGCGCACCGAGAAAGTCCTGCCCGGCGTCTGGCGGCTGCGCCTGCCGCTGCCCTGGCCGGGGGTGCCCCACGGCAACGTCTGGGCAGTCGCCTCCGATGGCGGCATCGTCCTCTTCGACACCGGGATCGGTGGCAAGGGCCGCATGCGCCAGTTCGACCTCGCCCTCGCCCAGGCCGGCTTCGGGCTCGAGGACGTGAAGCTGCTCGTCTGCACCCACTCGCACACCGATCATTACGGCCTGGCGGCGCCGATCCTCGAGGGCGCCGGCTGCGAGCTCTGGATGCACCCGGCCTGGGAACACGTGCGGCTGCTCGCCGACGATCCGGCCGCGGCGCTGGAGCACCGGCTCGAGGTCGCCCGCCAGAGCGGCGTGCCGGCCGCGGCGCTGGAGCGCTACCGCGAGTCGCGCAAAGAGGACGAAGAGACCGGTATCGACGCGATCGTCGAGCCCGACCGCGACCTGCTGCCCGGCGTCGAGGTGGAGACCGACCTCGGCACCTGGCAGGTCTACGAGACGCCCGGCCACGCCCCCTCGCACGTCGTCCTGCACCAGCCCGAGCGCAAACTGCTGATCTCCGGCGACCACCTGCTGGGCCGCACCGTGCTCTTTTTCGACCACGGTCACAGCCCCGATCCGGTCGGCGAGTTCCTTCGCGGACTCGACGAGGTCGAGCCGCTCGACGTCGACCTCTGCCTGCCCGGCCACGGCCGGCCCTTCCGCGACCCCGAGGCCAAGATCGCCGAGGCGCGGCGCCAGGTCGGGGAGCTGATCGACAAAGTCCGCGAGGCGCTCGCGGACGGCGAAAAGCCCGCCTTCGAGGTGGTCGGCGAGATCGTCGGAGCGGAGAACCTCAATACCCCGGTCAGCGCCTGGGTCCTGCAGATCGTCCTTTCGTGTCTCGACCATCTGGCGATCCTCGGCGAGGTCGAGAAGGTTGAGGGGACGGATCCGCAGGTCTGGCGGAAGGTGCAGGGGGCGGGCGGGTCGCCCGACCCTCCCGCCGTATAGCCTTCGCCGCTATGGCCAGCTTCACTTTCACGCGCGAGGTCGCGGCGCCGGCCGAGACTGTCTTCGAGGTGCTTACGGACCATCGGCGTTATTCGGAGCTCACCCCGCTCAGGAAGTCCGAGCTGGAGCGGGAGGGGGAGCCTGCTCCTAATGGGGTCGGGGCTATCCGGAAGCTGACCGCGGTTGGGCCGGCGCTTCGCGAGGAAGTGATTGCCTATGAGGAGCCCAGCCGGTTTTCTTACACCTTGCTCTCGGGGTTGCCGGTGCGCGACCACGTCGGGACCGTGGAGCTGACGCCGAATGGCGACGGTACGAAGATGGTCTACGCGGTGCGGACCCAGCCGACCGTCCCGGTTGTCGGTGCCGTCATCGTCGCCGTGGTCAAACAGGCGGTCAAGGGCCTGGTCGACGGAGTTGTCAAGGAGTCAGAGCGGCGCGCTGCGGCAGGCGGTTGAGCGGGCGCGGATGAGCCCGCGCTTCGACGAGCAGGAGTTGCGGCAGCGGGCAATCGAGGGAGTCCGCGACGAGGTCGAGTCGTTCGGCAGCGGCGCACCCGACTCACAGCTGATCCGGCACGAAGGTCTTCTCGCCTCGGTCGCGCAGGCGACGCCGCAGCGTTCGCTCTTCAACTCCGTCTTCTACGAAGATCCGCAGGTGTTGGCCCGAGAGCTCGATGCCCTGGCCGAGCTCTACGATTCCAGGGGCGTACGCGCCTGGACGGTCTGGGTTCCCGACGAGGATCGCGAGAGCGCTGACCTACTCGCCAGCCGTGGCCACGTGCTCGACGCGGCGCCGCGAGCGATGGCGATGGAGCTGGACGATCTCGGCGCCGAGCCGGAGGGGCCGGCCGGGATCGAGCCGGGCTCGATCGATGCTGCCACTTGCGCCGAGCTCAACGACCTCGCTTACGGCTACGGGCCGGACGGCTTCCGCGCCGGCCTTGCCGGTGAGACGGCGATCCGCTGGCATGGCGCCTTCGCCGGAGCTAAGCCAGTCGGCTGCCTCGGCACGATCGAGGTTGGCGACGACTGCTGCGTCACCGGTGTGGCCACGCCGCCAGAGCAGCGCGGGAAAGGGATCGCCAGCTGGCTGCTCTCCCGTGCGCTCTCCGAGGCTCGCGAGCGGGGCCTCGCGACGGCTTCGTTGCAGGCGACCCGCGCCGGTGCGCCCCTCTACGAGCGTCTCGGCTTCCGCGACTTCGGCTTCATCGAGATGTGGGAGCTGCGCCGCTGAGTGGCTTCTGGAAAACGGCGCTGGTCGGTCTCTTGGGCGCTGCCGGCAACCTCTGGCACGGCCGGAGAGGATTGGCCGTCGGCTTGATCGCCGCCGCCGTGCTGGCGATCGCCGGCGTCGGCGTGCTCGCCTACGAGATGCTTAAGCGCCCCGCCGACGTCCACAACTCCGACGCCGCCTTCGTGCCGCAGAAGCCGCCGAAAGCGAAGACGAAGGGAACGATCAACTGGCCGATCTTCGGCCTCAACCCCGCCCGCACCCGCTACCTGCCGGTCAAGGGCGTCAAGCCCCCCTTCCGCAAGCTCTGGCGCTTCACCGAGCGACCGCTGCTCGAGTTCCCGCCGATCTATGTCGGCGGCAAGCTCTACTTCGTCAACAACAACGGCACCGCCTACGCGCTCGACGCCGACACCGGCAAGCTGCTCTGGGAACGCAGCATCGGTCGCCTCAACGCTTCCTCGCCGGCCTATTACAAACACCGCCTCTACATCGTCAATCTCGTCCCCGGCCACATCGTCAAGCTCGACGCCAAGACCGGCAAGACGATCTGGAAGCGCTCGCTGCCGAGCCGGGCGGAGTCATCGCCGGTGGTCGTCGACCGCACCGTCTACTTCGGCTGCGAGGACGGCGGGCTCTACGCGCTGAGCACGATCAGCGGCAACGTGCGCTGGGCGACCAGCCTCAACGGCCCGGTCAAGTCGGCTCCCGCCTACTACGGCGGCACCCTCTACGTCGGCGACTACGGCGGCTCGATGAACGCGGTCGAGGCCAAGACCGGCAAGATCCGCTGGCAGACCGCCTCGCTGGGCTCCGGCTTCGGCACCTCGGGGGCCTTCTACTCGACTCCTGCCGTGGCCTTCGGCCGCGTCTACGCGGGCAACAACGACAGCCGCGTCTACAGCTTCGACCGCAAGGACGGCACGCTCGCCTGGAGCTACTCGACCGGCGGCTACGCCTACTCCGGCCCGACGGTCGCCACCACCCGGCACAGTCCGCCGACCGTCTACATCGGCTCTTTCGACGGCAACGTCTACGCGCTCGACGCTAAGGACGGCAGCGTGCGCTGGAGCCGTTCGGCCGGCGGCCAGGTGATCGGCTCGCTCTCGGCGATCGGCGACATCGTCTACGCCGCCGAGTTCACCCACAACTCGACCAGCGGCTTCATGATGCGCAGTGGCAAGCGCGTCTTCCGTTACCGCCGCGGCACCTACTCACCGGTGATCTCCGATGGCCGCCGCCTCTACCTGACCGGCTACTCGAGCATCACCGCGCTCGAGCCCTACGAGTACAAGGCCGAGGTCGCGCGTCGCGTCGAGGCGCCCAAGGGCAAGAAGAAGCCTAGGACTTCGGCGCCAGACCGCCAGGCGGAGGCGGCGGCGCCTGCGGCGGGTTCGGGGCGAAGTGCGGGAACACCGGGTGGTGGAGGAAGTCGCTCAGCACGGCCAAGCTCGAAGGGTAATTCTGGATCCGGTAAGAGCTCGTCGAACCAAAGTCCTGGTAGTAGATGAGCATCTTGGTGCGCGGGTGGCGGCGCACCCAGGTCATCAGCTTGGTCATGTAGGCGGGGTCGTCGCCGCTGGAGACGCCGAACTCGGGCAGCGAGAAGGGCTTGTTCGGGTAGCGGTTGTAGAGGCCGTTGAGCGCTTTCCAGTCCTGGTTGTCGGAGTAGAAGTCGGTGCCGACCCAGTCGACCCAGTCGTCGCCGGGGTAGAAAAAGCGCGGCCGGTTCTGGGGGACGGTCGGCGAACCGGCCGGCAGCGTGCTCCAGATCACCGCGATCGGCGCCCGCGGCAGCCCGTTCACCTCGCTGATCAGCGGCTTTAGCCCCGCTTCGGCAAGGCGGTCGTCGATCGCGGCGCGCTTGCCGCCGCCGTGCAGGATCACGTACATGCGCCGGAAGGCGAGCTTGTACCAGCGGGTCTTGTGGGCGGCGTCGCGCGGCTTGCCCTCGCAGTCGTAGGAGGCGTAGACGTTTAGGCAGCGGTTCGGCTCACCCAGCGGTCGCAGGTAGGCGGGCATCTGCTTCTCCCAGAAGAGCCTGTTGAGCCGGATCAGGTAATCGTCGCCGTAGCCCTGGGCGATCGACCGCGGGCTGATCAGCTCGTGGCCGTCGCCGCTGTCGGCGGTGGTGAAGTGCAGCACCGGTCGCGCCCGCGCCTCCTGCCAGCGTTCGATCGTCTCCGGGAAGTCTGAGCCCCAGGTGCGGAAGCTCTCGATCAGCGCCGGGTGCTTGTCGAGATCCTGGCTGAACTGGCCGAAGTCGGCCGGGTCGCCGGTGTCGCTGATGCCGAAGAAGATCTTCTTGCCCTTGGGCAGCAGGGCGCCCGCCTCGGCGGCGGTCGCCGGGGCCAGGCAGGCCACGGCGAGGAGGACGGCTATTGCGATTCGCGTACGCATCCGGGGCAGATTCGATCCAGGTTGGTCGATCACCTTCCGCCAACACCGGCCGTCTCGAATGGTTGCCCTGGCTACTGGGCGACGAGTTGCAGCACTTCGTCGGCGTACTTGGCGACGAAGCTCGGGCCGATGCCACGGATCGCGGCGAGGCTCTGCTCGTCGGCCGGGCGGCTGGCGGCGATCGCCGCCAGGGTGGAGTTGTGGGCGACCGTGTAGGCGGGCTTGCCGGCGGCCGCGCGCAGCCGCCAGGCTTTCAGCTCCTCGAACAGCGGCGCGTCGGCCTCGCTCAGCTCGGCGGGCGGGGCGGTCGCGGCCTTCTTGCTGCGCGCCGGCCGCACCGCGATCGTCTCCGGGTCGGGTAGCCAGCTCTGCGGGTCGCAGACGTCGCAGCAGCGCCCCAGTGGCCGGCCCGCCTCGCGGTCGCCGAAGTGGTCGAGGATGCTGCGGCGCCGGCAGCGGTCCGAGTAGATGAACGATTTGATCGTCCGGTAGTCGCGCCAGCCGCGCTCGCGGGCGATCGTCAGCTCCGGGTCGCGCTGCTCGATGAAACGGACCAGGCGGCCGAGGTCGGCACGCATCGCCAGCAACACCGCTTTGGCGGGTAGACCGTCACGCCCGCCGCGGCCGGCCTCCTGGTAGTAGGCCTCGAGGCTGGTCGGGATCGCCATGTGCCAGACCGACCGCACGTCAGCCTTGTCGACGCCCATGCCAAAGGCGTTGGTGGCGACGATCACCTCGACCTCGCCGGTCATGAAGCGGTGTTGCGTAGTGGTGCGGTCCTCCGACTCCATGCCGGCGTGGTAGGCGAGCGCCCGCAAACCGGACTCGCGCAGGGTCTGCGCCACCTCGTCGGTGTCGCGGCGGGTCCCGCAGTAGACGATGGCCGGCCGGTTGGCGGGGTCGCCGAGACCCGCTTCGAGCAGCGCCATCCGCCGTGCCTTCGAGCCCTTGCCTTCCAGCCGCACGACGTCGAAGGAGAGGTTGGGACGGTCGAAGCCGGAGCGCACCTGCAGCGGCTCGCGCAGGCCGAAGCGAGTGA
>Ga0164241_10004108_pt1 | contig 14266 bp, 10 predicted proteins | sample OricomyardsoilBY_FD_108780 | JGI IMG/M metagenome (GOLD analysis project Ga0164241, IMG submission 108780) | Backyard soil microbial communities from Emeryville, California, USA - Original compost - Back yard soil (BY) | ecosystem: Environmental > Terrestrial > Soil > Unclassified | place: USA...
CTCGACCAAAGGAGTGAACATCTCCGGCGCCGTCGGTGCGTCGATGAGCCCGGCCGCGCCCATCAGCGCGCCGACGGCCACGAATACGATCGGCGCCGTCAGGTCGGCCCGCGTGAGACGCGCCGCGACCGTGCCCCACAAGAAGATCACCGCCACGATGATCAGGCCGGCGGTTACGTGCATCGCGCGCCCTCCCCGGTCGCCCGGTCCTGACCGGTGTGTCCGGCTACTCGCGCATCAGCATCGCCTCGGCCTCGCGCGCCAGGTCGACGTACGGATCGCCGCTGACGTCGATCACGACCCGCTTGATGGTTCCGCCGGTGAACCGGTACGGCCGCTGCCCCGGGTAGTCGTCGGTGACCGCGGCGCCGCTGTCGCGGCCGACGCACAGGCCCTCGCCGGCGAGCTCGAACGAGCCCGGCTGTGTCTTGATGCGGCCTTCTCCCACCTTGTGGTCGCCGTGGTAGAGCGACAGCACTCCGGTGGCGATCCCGGGCGGGTCCTCACCGTCCTTGTCGAACGAGGCCGACAGGATCAGGTTCTCGCCCACCGGCAGGTCCTCCGTCCCGTCGATCTTCTGCTCGACCATGCCGACGAAGTTGTAGACGTAGTGCAGGCGATGGTCCTTGACGTAGAACGAGTGCCCGCCGAACCGCGCGCCGTGCGCGAACAGCACGCCCTCGGCGTCGGTACCGGGAATGTCCACAAGCGACCCGATGGTGTAGGACCGGTTGCGGATGTTCACCGCCTGTTGTTCGGGAACGTCCGCGACATCCGCGTAGTAGACATACCGGTTGCGGGCGGCGGAAAGCTGCGGCCGCGACGTGTTGAGGATCTCCAGCGGCGACCGGTCGTCGAGAGGGAACGCGCCGTTGGCGCTGGCCTCCGCGAACCAGAGTTTGACCATCTCCTTGAGCTTGTCGGGATGTTCGGCCGCCAGGTCGTGCACCTCGGCGCGGTCGACGTCGGTGTGGTAGAGCTGCCACACGTCGTCGTCGAAGTTGCTCCAGCCGCTGATGGTCGGGTGCGTGGTGACGGCCTTCCAGCCGTCGTGCCAGATCCCCCGGGAGCCCAGCATCGAGTAGAACTGGGTGGATCGGGCCGACGGCGCCGACGGGTCGTCGAAGCTGTAGCGCATGCTCACCCCGTCGAGCGGGCTCTGCGTGTGTCCCTTGATCTCCGGCGGCACCTGCACGCCCAGGCAGTCGAGCACCGTGGGCACCAAGTCGATCGCGTGGTGGTACTGGTGGCGGATCTCGCCGCCGTGCCCGAGCACCGACGGCCAGGAGATGATGCACGGGTCGGCGGTGCCGCCGTTGAACTCGTAGCGCTTCCACATCTTGAACGGCGTGTTGAAGGCCATCGCCCAGCCGTTGGCGTAGTGGTTGTAGGTCTTCGGACCGCCCAGCTCGTCGAGCATCGCGAGGTTCGCGTCGAGATCGTCGGGGATGCCGTTGAACAGCTTGTTCTCGTTGACCGACCCGTTCGGGCCGCCCTCGCCGCTCGCCCCGTTGTCGGAGACCAGGATGACGAGCGTGTTGTCTCGCTGTCCGGTCTCCTCCAGGTGGTCGAGAAGCCGGCCGATGTGGTGGTCGGCGTGGGCCAGGAAGCCCGCGTAGACCTCGGCCATCCGAGCGATGAGCCGCTTCTCCTGCCCGGACAGGGAGTCCCACGGCTTGGTGTAGTCCAGCGGCGGGAAGGGCTGCCCGTCCGGGCCCTGGCGGGTCTGCGGGGTGCCGATCGGGTTGATCGGCGGCAGTTCGGTGTCGGCCGGCACGATGCCGAGCTCCTTCTGCCGTGCCAGCACGGTTTCGCGCAGCGCGTCGTATCCCGTGTCGAAGCGGCCCTTGAACCGTTCGATCCATTCGCGCGGTGCGTGGTGCGGCGCGTGGCACGCCCCGGGCGCGTAGTAGAGGAAGAAGGGCTTGTCCGGGGCGATCGCCTTGGCGTCCTTGATGAACTCGATCGCCTTGTCGGTGATGTCGTCGGTGAAGTGGTAACCCTCCTCCGGAGTCTTCGGCTGGTCCACCGGGTGGTTGTCGTACACGAGTTCCGGGTACCACTGGTTGGTCTCGGCGCCGAGGAACCCGTAGAACCGCTGGAACCCGCGGCCCGTGGGCCAGTTCCGCCGCGTCGCCGCGAGGTTCATCTCATCGGTCGGGCACAGGTGCCACTTGCCGACGATGTAGGTGTTCCAGCCCTGCTCCTCGAGGATCTCCGAGACCATGCCGTTCTCGGGTGGGATCGTGCCGTTGGCGTTCGGGAAACCGATCGCCGCCTCGGTGATGCACGCCATCGCGTTGCGGGTGTGGTTGCGGCCGGTGAGCAGGCAGGACCGGGTCGGTGAGCACAGCGCGGTCGTGTGCCACTGCGTGAACCGCACGCCATCGGCCGCGATGCGGTCGATGTTCGGGGTCTCGATGACGCCGCCGTAGCAGCTCATCGCGGAGTATCCGACGTCGTCGAGAACCATGTAGACCACGTTCGGCGCGCCGTCGGCGGCTCGCACCGGCTCGAACGGCTCCCAGTCGGGCACCGAGTCGCGGATGTCGATGTTGATCTTGCCTTGGAACGAGTTGCTCATGTACGACTCCTCGGATCGCGCGCCCGAAGGCGGCCTCGCCGCGTTCGCGCACCATCCGGCATCGCGCCCGCGCCCGGCTCACCTGCATCAGGTGAACACGGCGGTGCCGCCAACGGCCGGTGTCCTCATTCCGCTCCGTGGTCGCGCCGCGGACCGGGGTGTTGGCCGGTCCTTGCGAGTCTGCGAAGGCGCTGGTTGCGCGACCTGCGGCGGGCCTTGCGCTGTTCGGCGAGTGCGGCGAGTGCTGCCTCGTCGAGCTCCTTCGCGGAGGAGCGCAGCAGCGCGTCCGCCCATCGCGCCCGTGGGTCGACATCCACCAGCAGCACCTTGACCAGCACCGTCAGCGGGATCGCGAGGATCGCACCGAGCGGGCCGAGCAGCCACGCCCAGAACGCCAGCGACAGAAACGTCACGGTGGTCGACAAGCCGACCGACTCGCCGATGAAGCGAGGCTGCACAAGCGACTGCAGCACGAAGTTCAGCGCGCCGTACACGATGATCACGGCGATCATCCGGTCCGGCCCGCCGGAGAGCAACGCGAGCAGCGCCGGCGGGATCAAGCCGATGATGAACCCGATGTTCGGGATGTAGTTGGTGATGAACGCGAGCAGGCCCCAGGTCAGGGCCAGCGGCACGTCCATGATCCACAGGGCGATCGTGTCGAGGACCGCGACGATGAACCCGAACACGGTGGTCACCAGCAGGTACTGCCGCGTGCCCGTCGCGAACTTCGTCAGTGCCACGCCGATGCCCGGCCGCTCGGAGGTGATCGAGACGAGCCGGTCGGCGACGCCGGACGACTCGATGCTGAGGAACAGCAACAGCGCCAGCAGGAACACGAGGCTGGTCGCCAGTCCGGCGACGCCGCTCAGCAGCGAGGACAGCAGTCCACTGATCTTGCTCAGGTTCAGCGAGTTCGCGGCCTGCTTGAGCTGGTCCGGGCCGACACCGAACTTGTCCAGCCAGGAGGTCACCGTCTGGGCCAGGTTGGTGGCGTTGGCCGCGTACTCCGGCAGCTTCGTCGCCAGCGCGGCCACCGACACGATGATGCCTACCGCGAGGAAGCCCAGCGCACCGAACACGCAGACGACCAGCACGAGGGTGGTGAGCCACCCCGGCCAGCCTCGCCGCCGAAGCGCCGAGGCGACAGGTGACACCGCGATCACGATGATGAGCGCCAGGAAGGTCGGCGCGATCAACCAGGCGGCTGCCTGGATCCCTGCGAACACCACCACCGCGGCGGCGGCACACAACAAGACGACGAGCGCCCGCGGCAGACCGAACACGGTCCCGCCGCCGGACCGGAAATCAGGTTCCTGACCAGCCAGAGTTGCCATCCGCGGACCCTAGGCGCGGGCACCGGGTGGCCGCGTCACCCCCGACGAGCGAGACGACCCCGGCGTGCTCGGTCCGTGCATGTCATCCGGCAGGGGTGATGAAGGGCGGACCAGCCCGCTGGGAACGTGTGGCCACGTCGCTGCACAGCGGTCCGGCCCTGACAAACGGGAGGAGGTTGCCTCGTGCTGACCACCTGGCGCGACGGCGCCGCGAAGAAGGCGATCACCGAGTTCGTCGAGCAGGCAGCCGGCGTGCTGGCCGACGAACGGGTGGCGACCTTCGACAACGACGGCACGTTGTGGTGCGAGAAACCGGTTCCCATCCAGCTGGACTTCATCCTCCGCCGACTTGTCGCCATGGCCGAGGAGGCACCTGAGCTGCGCTCGCGGCAGCCCTGGAAAGCCGCCTACGAGAACGACCTGGCCTGGTTCGGCGCGGTGGTTGCCGCACACTACGCGGGCGACGACACCCAGCTGCCCGCGCTGGCCGCGGGAGTGCTCGAGGCGTTCGCCGGCATCGGCGTCGAGGACTTCGAAGCCGAGGCGAACGAGTTCCTGACCCACACCCAGCACCCCACACTGCGGCGGCCGTACACGCGGTGCGCCTACGCGCCGATGGTCGAGCTGCTGGCTGACCTGCGGGCGAACGGGTTCAGCACGTACATCGCCTCCGGCGGCGGCCGCGACTTCATGCGCCCGATCAGCCACGCGGTCTACGGCGTGCCACGCGAGCACGTCATCGGCAGCACCGCGACACTGGCCTACGAGGACGACGAGCACGGCGGCACCATCCGGCACCAACCCGTCGTGGACTACCTCGACGACGGTCCGGAGAAGCCCATCCGCATCTGGAGCCGCACCGGGCGCCGGCCGCTGCTGGCCGCGGGCAACGCCAACGGTGACATCCCCATGCTCCGCTTCACCCACCACACCGACAAACCCACCCTGCGCCTCCTCGTGCTCCACGACGACCCCGACCGCGAGTTCGCCTACACCACCGGCGCCGAGCAGGCGCTCGAACAAGCCGACCGGGACGGCTGGACCGTCATCAGCATCCGCGACGACTGGCACACCGTGTTCTGAGCGGTGACACCGCGCCATCGGCCCACCACCGTGGGCAGCTCATCACCGGTGGGGGATGAGCCGGCGGATGCCGCCGGACAACTTGACGGTCAGGGGCCGAACCCTGTGAGGGGAGCGGAGATGACTGACGCACAAGCCGCCGCGGGTGCTACCGCCGCCGCCCGGTCGACCGCGGCCGCTGACTCGCGCGGCACGACCCAGCCGAAGTTCACCGCGTGGGTGGGCTGGATCTGGTTCGCCGCACTGATGATGATCCTGCTCGGCATGTTCAGCGCGCTCTACGGTCTCGTGGCGCTGTTCAACGACACCTACTACGCGGTGGGGAGGCAGGGCCTGCTGGTTTTCGACATCACGCAGTGGGGCTGGATCCACCTCATCCTCGGACTGGCGGCCATGATCACCGGTTTCGGTCTGAGGCGCGGCGCGATGTGGGCACGGGTCCTGGCGGTCGTGCTCGCGTCGATCAACGCCATCGCCCAGTTCGCCTTCATGTCGGCGAGTCCGGGGTGGGCGCTGATCGCGATCGTGTTCGACGCGCTCGTCATCTGGGCCGTGATCGTGCACGGCGGCGAGATGAAGGAGAACGCGTACTGAGGGCTCCTGGCGCCGCGGCACGCCCGACTCGCCGGTCACGTCGGGTCCGCGTCCCGCCATCGCCGGCAGCCGGGCGTCGGGGCGGCGGTCAGTCGCCCGTCGCGAGCCGGGACCGCGCCGAGCGTTCGATGAGGATCGGCAGGAACGCGTGGATGCGGGCGTCCGCGAAGCGGCGGCGTTCTTCCTCGACCACCCGATCGATCTCGTCTGCGCCGCCGTACTCCCTGGCGAGCCGGTCCTTGAGTGCTGCCATGTGTTTGTCCAGCTCCGTTGCGGCCTGACCGGTCAGCGTCGTCGTCATCGTGACCGTCCTCGGGCCGCGGCGAGCACGAGTGCGGTGACGGCGCCGGGGTGGCTGATCATCGCGACGTGGGAGCTGCGGATCTCCACCGTGTGCGCGTGTGCGCGGGCGGCCATCACGCGTTCGGCCTCCGGTGGGATCGATCGATCGTTCTTGGCCACGAGGTACCACGAGGGGATCGTTCGCCAGGCCGGCACGCCGGACGGGATGACGAAGCTGGCGAGTGCCGCCGGTCGCTGGGCGGAGGCCATCACGGCAGCCTGCCGGGCCGGCACGTCCTGGGCGAATACCTGGTGGAAGAAGGCGGGGTCGATGTAGCCGTCGCCGTCGCCGGGCGGGGCGCCGGGGTAGGGCCGAACGATGAGGTGGGGGAGCAGTTGGGACTCGCCGCCGCCGAGCGCGATGGACTGGGAGAGGGTCTCGCCTTCGTCGGGGGCGAACGCGGCGATGTAGACCAGTGCCTTGACGTTCGGGTTCCCGGTGGCCGCGTTGGTGATCACCGCGCCGCCGTAGGAGTGGCCGACGAGCACGACCGGCCCCGACAGCGTGCCGAGGAACGCGCGCAGGTAGTCGGCGTCGGTGGTGACGCCGCGCAGCGGGTTCGCCGGGGCGTACACGGTGTAGCCGCGTTTCTGCAGGTCGGCGATGCTGGCGTTGAAACCGGACGCGTCGGCGAACGCGCCGTGCACGAACACGATCGTGGGCTTGGGTGCCGACGGCGTACCGCCGGACGCGGTGGACGCGGTGGACGTGGTCACCGACAGCAGCGCGAGGACGAGCGCCACCACGACACCGAGCAGCGGCAGTCGCCGGGCGGTGCGGTTCATCGGGTGCCTCCCAGTGCGTTGACGAACTCGAGCAGGTCGGCATTCAGCCGGTCCTTGTGGGTGTCGGTGATGCCGTGCGGCGCGCCGGGGTAGGTCTTGAGCGTCGCGCCGGCGATCCGCTCGGCGGATGCCTTGCCGCCGACCGCGTAGGGCACGACCTGGTCGTCGTCGCCGTGGATGACCAGCGTCGGCCGGTCGAACGTGTCGAGGTCCTTGCGGAAGTCGGTGGCCGAGAACGCCGCGATGCACTCGTAGGCGTTGCGGTGCCCGGACTGCATGCCCTGCCGCCAGAACGCGTCGCGCACCCCTTGCGACACGTTCGCGCCCGGACGGTTGTTCCCGAAGAACGGCCCGTCGGCGAGGTCGCGGTAGAGCTGTGCGCGGTCGGCGAGCGAGCCCGCGCGCAGGCCGTCGAACACGTCGACCGGCACGCCGCCCGGGTTGTCGGAGGTCTGCAGCATGAACGGCGGCACCGAGGACACGAGGGCGAGCTGCGCGACCCGGCCGGTGCCGTGCCGGCCGACGTACCGGGCGACCTCGCCGCCGCCGGTGGAGAAGCCGATCAGCGTCACGTCGTGCAGGTCGAGCGTGTCGAGCAGCGCGGCGAGGTCGTCGGCGTAGGTGTCCATCTCGTTGCCGTGCCAGGTCTGCGCCGAGCGGCCGTGCCCGCGCCGGTCGTGCGCGACGCACCGATAGCCGTTGGAGGCCAGGAAGAGCATCTGCGCCTCCCAGCTGTCGGACTGCAGCGGCCAGCCATGGCTGAAGACCACCGGACGCCCGCGACCCCAGTCCTTGTAGAAGATCTGCGCCCCATCGGCCGCGCTGAAGTACCCCATGACGACTCCCTTCCCACTGTCCCGGCTCGATCGCGGACACCGGGAACGAAGACCACGCTCCGACCCTCGCCGACAACCGCTTCCGGCTGCCTCATCTCCCGGAGGTGAGGTCGCGGCCGCCGGTCAACGCTGGACGGTGTCCTCGACGACTTGGCGCACGGTTCCGGTGGGTGTCAGTCGTAGCCGCCGAGTGCGCTGCCCGGTGACGATCTCGGAGACGCGCTGCACCGGTCGGTCCAGAACCTCGGCGAACTCCGCCTGCGTCTGCTTCCCCGACTGGACGCGGTTGTCGGTGCCGGTGCGTGACTATCTGCGTGACTATCATCGCCGACGTGGTGACCACGGCTGGCGTTGTACTCGCGGGTGGGCGTTCCACCCGGATGGGTGCGGCCAAGGCCGATCTCGAGTGGCACGGTTCGACCCTGCTGTACCGGGCCGCGGCCGTGCTCGCGCGCACGGTTGACGGGCCCGTGGTCGTTGTCGCGGCACCGGGGCAGGCGCTGCCGGAACTGCCGGACGGCGTCACGGTGGTCGAGGATCCGGTCGAGGGGCTCGGGCCGATGCAGGGCCTGGCCGCGGGGCTGGCGGCGGTCGCGGACCGTGCCGAGACGGCCTTCGTGTGCTCGACCGACCTGCCGTTCCTGCATCCTGCGTACGTGCGCCGGGTGCTGCGGGCACTGACCGGGGACTACGACGTGGCGCTGCCGGTGGCGCGTGGGTTCCGCCAGCCGCTGGCCGCGGCGTACCGGACGCGCATCGCGGGGCTGGTGGCCGATCTGCTGGCGCAGGGCAACCAGCGCCCGGGGATGATCTTCAAGCACTGCGCGGTCCTGCAGCTGGACGACGCCGCGCTGCTCGACGACGCGCTGCTCGCCAAACTCGACCCGGAGCTGGACTCCGTGGTGAACGTGAACACGCCCGAGGAGTACACGGCCGCTCGGGACCGGGAGCCGCCGGAGATCATTGTCGAGCGGTTCGGGGCGCTGGCCAAGGGGGGCGGGCACCGGCCGAACCCGGTGCGCGCGGCTACCGTCGGCGCCGCCGCACAGGCCGTCGGGCTGACGCTGGACCGTCACATCGTGGCCGCCGTCAACGGCGACCAGGTCACCAAGGACGGCCGGCTACCGCTGGTCGCGGGGGACAGCGTCGCCTTCCTGTCGGCGGATGCCGGCGGGTGAGGCATACAGTCGGGGCATGGCTCCGGGTGGATTGTTCGGACGGGCGCTGGTCGTCGACATCGGTGACCGCGACGCCACGGGCACCCGGCTCGAGCTCGACGACCAGGTGCTCCGTGCCTACCTCGGCGGTGTCGGGCTCGGCACCTGGCTCCTGCACCGGCTCGCCCCGCCGCGGGTCGACCCGCTGGCCCCGGACGCGCCGCTCGCGTTCGTGTTCTCCTCGCTCGTCGGCACCCCGCTGACCACGAGCGCCAAGTTCGCCGTGGTCGCCAAGTCCCCGCTGACCGGCCTGCTCACCGACGCGCTCGCGTCCAGCCAGTTCGCCATCGCCGGCAAGCTCACCGGTCACGACGCGATCGTGATCCGGGGCCGCGCCGCCGAGCTGTCCGTGCTCCTCATCGACGGTGACGGACCGCGGCTCGAACCCGCGCCGGAGCTCGCCGGGCTATCGGCCGCAGAGGCGGAAACCCAGGCACGGCAACGGTTCGGGCGCGGCTGGCGCACCGCGGCGATCGGCCCGGCGGGGGAGCGCGGCGTGCGCTACGCGACCATCAGCCACGACGGCCGCCACGCGGGCCGCGGCGGCCTGGGCGCGGTGCTCGGCGCGAAGAACATCAAGGCCGTCCTGGTGAAGTCCGCCACGAAGGTCGCCGTGGCCGACCAGCAAGGTGTCCTCCAGGCCGCCCGCGACCTGCGTAAACGCAGCTTCGGCCCGGCCACCGCGAAGTACCGCGAGCTCGGCACGCTGGCGAACCTGCTGGCGTTCAACGCGGTCAGCACGCTGCCCACCCGCAACTTCACCGCCGCGACGTTCGAGGGAGCTCCGAAGCTCGCCGCCGAGGAGCTGCACGAGCTGCGCGGCGTGGCCCGCAACAGCTGCGCGTCCTGCTCGATCGGCTGCGAGCACATCTACGCCCGCAAGGGCGGCGGCAGCCAGCGCATGGAGTACGAGAACGTGTTCGCGCTCGGCCCGCTGTGCGGCGTGGACGACCCGGATGACGTGTTCGCCGCGAGCGCCCGCTGCGACGAGCTCGGCATCGACACGATCTCCGCGGGCGGCACGATCGCGTGGGCCATGGAGTGTGCGGAGAAGGGCCTGCTCGACGCGCCGTGGCTGCGGTTCGGCGATGGCGCGGCACTGCTGCGTGCGCTTGACGAGATCGGCGAGCGCCGACCGGGGTTGGGGGAGCTGCTCGCGCACGGTTCGCGCCGAGCCGCGGAGCTGGTCGGCCACGGCTCGATCGACTTCGCCGCCCAGGTCAAGGGCCTGGAGATGCCGGGCTACGAGCCGCGCAGCCTGCAGTCGATGGCGCTGGGCCTCGCGGTCAACGCCCGCGGCGCCGACCACAACCGCTCCGGCGCCTACGAGGCCGACCTGTCCGGCGACGTCGACCGCTTCGCCGGTGGCTCGGCACACGTCGCGGCGGCGGTGGACACCGAGGACCGCGCGGCCGTCATGGACTCGATGATCTTGTGCAAGTTCCTCCGCGGCGTGTTCGAGGACCCGTTCACCGAGTGGGCCCGGCTGCTCGCGCTGGTCACCGGCTGGGACCTCGACGCCGACGAGCTGCACGCCACCGCCCGCCGGATCGTCCGGGCGAAAAGGGCGTTCAACCTGCGGGAAGGCGCCACGGCAGCCGATGACACGCTGCCCACCCGGATGCTGGAGACACCGCTCGAACTGGGCTCGGGACGCAGCGCCGCACTGAGCGCCGACAGGTTACGGACGATGGTTTCCGGCTACTACGTGGCACGTGGTCTGGACGAGCAGGGCCGGGTGGAACCGGCGGATCTAGCGGATCTTCTGCTCGACCCCTAACGTCGGCAGCACCGCAGCGAGCACGGACGGTATGCTGTATGCAATGCCGAGGGACGGAGCAAGGATGACGACTCTCGAGGAGCCGGGTACGTCCGTGCGGACGGTGACGGTCGAGATCGACGGCCGGCCGGCGACGGTGCCGGAGGGCACCACGATCTACGACGCCGCCAAGCAGGTCGACGTCGACATCCCGGTGCTGTGCCACAACGAGCGCTACGACCCGGTCGGCGTGTGCCGCATGTGCGTCGTCGACACCGGAGGACGCGTGTTCGCCGCCGCCTGCGTGCGGCCGTGCGAGGACGGCATGACGGTCAAGACGGACACCGAGGAGATCGAACGCAACCGGGCGGTGCTCACCGAGCTGCTCATCGCAGACCAGCCGCCGCGTGCCGAGGACCCGAAACAGACCACCACGGCGGACAACCTGCTGCTGGACCTGGCCGACGGGTTCGACGTGTCCCGCGAGACCACCGACCTGCCGTGCGGCTCGGGCCGTGGTCACGACTCGTCGAACCCGGTCATCGACGTCGATCACGACGCCTGCATCCTGTGTGACCGCTGCGTGCGCGCGTGTGACGACATCCAGGGCAACGACGTGATCGGCCGCTCGGGCAAGGGCTACGCGACCACGATCGCGTTCGACCTCAACGATCCGATGGGCGCGAGCTCCTGCGTGACCTGCGGGGAGTGCGTGCAGGCCTGCCCGACCGGCGCGCTGACCAACAAGGCGATCAACAACATCCCGATCCAGCCGCGCGAGCAGCTCGACGCCGTGGACAGCGTCTGCCCGTACTGCGGTGTGGGCTGCGCGCTGACCTACTACGTGGACCGCGAGCGCGGCGCGATCGCGTTCGCCGAGGGCCGCGACCAGCCGGGCTCGCAGAGCAGGCTGTGTGTGAAGGGCCGCTACGGCTGGGACTACGCCGCCTCGCCGCAGCGGCTGACCATGCCGCTGATCCGCGTCGACTCCGCCTACCCGAAGGGCGCACTGTCCGCGGACGTGCGTGGAGATATGGACAACGACCGCGGGCGGGGCGGTGCCGGCGGCAACCGCAGCGGCGGCGGGCGCAGCGAGAAGAGGAAGGGCCGCGACGGGCGCCGCAAGCCGGGCGGCCTGGTCGACTACGACGAGGTCATGCCGTATTTCCGCGAGGCGACCTGGGAGGAGGCGCTCGACCTCGTCGCGCGCAAGCTCAAGGAGATCCACGCCGACGGCGGACCGGGCGCGATCGCCGGCTTCGGCTCGGCGAAGTGCTCCAACGAGGAGGCCTACCTCTTCCAGAAGCTCATCCGCGCCGGGTTCGGCACGAACAACGTCGACCACTGCACCCGGCTGTGCCATGCCTCGTCGGTCGCCGCGTTGTTCGAGGGCGTCGGCTCGGGCGCGGTGTCCACGACCTACGGCGACGTGGCGAACGCCGACGTCGTGATCATCACCGGGTCCAACCCGACCGCGAACCACCCGGTCGCGAGCTCGTTCTTCAAACAGGCCCGCCGGCGCGGCACGAAGATCGTGTACGTGGACCCGCGGGCGAGCACGGTCGCCGAGCACGCCGACTACCACTGCCAGGTCAAGCCCGGCACGGACGTGGCTTTCTACAACGGGATCATGCACGAGGTGATCCGCCTCGGGCTGATCGACCGCGAGTTCATCGCGGCCCGCGTGTCCAACTACGACGAGCTGGCCCGCACGGTCGCCGACTACCCGCCGGAGCGCGCCGCGCAGATCACCGGCGTGGACGCCGACACGATCCGCGAGGTCGCCAAGCTCTGGGGCGAGGCGAGTGCCGGCGTCATCTACTGGGGGATGGGCATTTCCCAGCACACCACCGGCACGGACAACGCCCGCTGCCTGATCGCCATGTGCTCGATCACCGGCAACGTCGGCAAGCCGGGCGCGGGCCTGCATCCGCTGCGCGGGCAGAACAACGTGCAGGGCGCGTCGGACGCCGGGCTGATCCCGATGTTCTACCCGGACTACCAGGGCGTGGACTCCGACGCCACGCGCGAGCGGTTCGAGCAGGCGTGGGGCACCAAGCTCGATCCGAAGCGGGGCCTGACCGTCACCGAGATCATCGGCTCGGCGCTCAAGCCCGGCGGCGTGCGCGGCATGTACATGCTGGGAGAGAACCCGTTCCTGTCCGACCCGAACATCAACAAGGTGCGCAAGGCCCTCGCCGCGCTGGACTTCCTGGTGGTGCAGGACATCTTCTTCACCGAGACCGCCGAGTTCGCCGACGTGATCCTGCCGGCATCGTCCTATTTGGAGAAGGACGGCAGCTACACCAACACCGACCGCCGGGTGCAGCTCGGCCGCAAGGTGATGGACCTGCCCGGTCAGGCCAGAGTGGACTGGGAGGTCGTGCAGGACATCGCACAGCGGGTCGGGTTGGACTGGTCCTACACGTCCCCGAGCGAGGTGTTCGACGAGATGGTCGCCCTCATGCCGTCGTATGCGAACCTGCGCCACGACAACCTCGGCCTGTCCGGAAAGCTCTACCCGAACGCCGATCCCGAGCACACCGACGGCACCATCGTGCTGTTCGACGAGCGGTTCAACACCGACGACGGGCTCGCACATCTGGTGCCCGCGCAGTGGCTGCCCGCAAAGGAGCTGCCCGACGCGGAGTACCCGCTGGTGCTCAACACCGGCAGGCTGCTCGAGCACTGGCACACCGGGTCGATGACCCGCCGCTCGTTCGCGCTGGACACGATCTCGCCGATCGCCGAGGTGTACCTGCACCCGAAGGACGCGGCCGACCGCGGCCTCGCGCACGGCGAGCGGGTCCGGGTGCGGTCGCGGCGCGGGGTGATCGAGCTGCAGGTGCGCATCTCGCACCGCGAGCAGCTGGGCAACGTCTTCATCCCGTTCCACTTCCGGGAGGCGGCGGCCAACCTGCTGACGATCGACGAGATCGACCCGTTCGGCAAGATCCCCGAGTTCAAGTTCTGCGCGGTGCAGGTCGAGGCGCTGGGTGCCGCGCGCGCAACGAACGGGTCGACGACGGCACTGGGAGCACACGAATGACCTTGAGTCCCGAGCGGGCCGCCCAGGTGAGCGCACGCCGCGTCCCGGGGGTCGAAGGGCGCGCCGGGAAGTTCCCCGGGCCGTCGCTGATCCCCGCGCTCAACGCGATCCAGGCGCGACTGGGCTGGCTGCCCCGCGAGGAGCTCGAGGAGCTGGCCCGTGAGGCGCGACGGCCGCGGTACGAGATCGAGGGCCTCATCTCGTTCTACCCGCACTTCCGCACGACCCCGCCGGCGAAGGTCGCGCTGCACGTCTGCCACGACCTGTCGTGCTGGGCGCGCTCCGGCGAGGACCGGATCGCCGAGCTGCGTGCGCGGTACGGGGAGGACACCGACGTCGAGTTCGTCGAGGTCTCCTGCCTCGGCCGCTGCGACGTGGCGCCGGCGGCCGCGGTCAACGAGCATCCCGGACCGGTGTCCGATGTGGACTCGCTGGTGGCCGCGGCCCGCGACGACGGCGTCGGCGAACCAGTTGCAGCAGGCCGCGCCGAGCCGTGGCCGAACGACCCGTACCCGGCCGGATCGGGCGTCGCGGAGCGGTACGCGTCGCTGCGCGCGCTGCTGAGCGGCGAACTGCGCGCCCAGGACATCGTGGCCATGCGGTCGGAGTCCGGGCTGCGCGGCATGGGCGGCGCGGGCTGCCCCACCGGCAAGAAGGGTGAGCTCGGCGCCGGCACCTA
>Ga0164241_10004109_pt1 | contig 14264 bp, 11 predicted proteins | sample OricomyardsoilBY_FD_108780 | JGI IMG/M metagenome (GOLD analysis project Ga0164241, IMG submission 108780) | Backyard soil microbial communities from Emeryville, California, USA - Original compost - Back yard soil (BY) | ecosystem: Environmental > Terrestrial > Soil > Unclassified | place: USA...
CCGAGTTCCTCGAGCGCGCCCTGCTGCACTTCCATGAACTTGGCCTCGATCTCCACCTGGCGAAGGTCCTTGTAGTGGTTCAGGATATTGCGCACGCGCGCGAGGTTTACCGGCGTTTGGGTGACGATCAGTTGCGATCCGTCAAACGCCAGCGCGGCGCCGGGAACCGTATCGAAGCCGACGCCCGCGAGCTGGAGAAAATTGCGGATCGCCCGCCCTTCGCCTTCGATCGGGGCTGCCGGCGGCGCGGAGGTCGAATTACCCGCCAAGGGATCCCCGGAGCCGCGGATCATCGCGGCAGCGGCCGGATTTTTGCCCGTCAACCTCAGCACGGTCGATCGCGAGACGGGAAAAAAATCCGTTTCAAGGGATGACTGCTCCCCACCGGGCCTGATGACCACCGCATCCGCCTGCACCTCGTATTGGTAGCCGATGGAATTCGTGATGAAATCCAACAGGCGTTTGAGGGACACCTGACTCATCTCCAGCCTGACCTTGGGATCCTCCCCTTTCGGATCGAGCAGAACAACATTCACCCCCTTCGGTCCGGCTTCCGCCGGATCGAATTCCTTCGAGAGCAGCCCGAGGGTGCCGATCACCCGGCTCAATTCCATTCCGCCGAAATTCACGGTGGGAAGCACGATGCGGTTGAGCTTGTCCCTCATTGCCGGGATATCCCCGGAGCCTGCCGGCGACTGCGCCCCCCGGGCGGCGACAAGCGCCGGGCGTTGCCACGCGCGGCGCACGGCCTCGATCATTCTTTCGCTGGTTCGCGCCCGGGGAAAATCCTCGATGACGCCGTCCGCCGCCCGATCCGGCGTTGCGGCAATCGCAGCCGTTTCCCCGCTCCGCGCCGAAGGTGTCGTCAGCAGAAGGATGACGGTCAAAATACCCGATGGTTTCCAAACAAGGCGGTTCATACAGTGGTTGCTATTTTTTGTTGGTGGCAAATCCGGTGGCCGGCCGGGAGGGGGAAAGGGGCGTCGGATCCGCGGGCAGCCGGAGGACAAAGCTCTCCGTGAGGGAGAGGTCGGTTTGGCGCCGATCCACCGTCACCTCGGCCGGCTGAAGGCAAATGCGATCTATTCGATAGGTGCGCATTCCCATGGAAAATACCTCGCCCGCGCGGACCTCGCGGAGAGTGCGATCAGGCCCGGTCGAGCGAATGGTTGCGACGAAGGCATCGGTGAAAGCCGGCCGGCGACTGTCGAATAAAACGGTGCTCCCGGTTCGATCGTCGAACAGTTCCGCGACAACCGCCACCTCGGTGACGGAGATGGAAACATCCTCCACCCGATCCGGCGGAACCCGGCGGACGGAAAATGATTTCAGGGTGAAGCCTGACGCCGCATCGGGGTTTCCTTCGCGAATCAACAAGGGATCGGGAGTCCCGCGGTTGGCGAAGATCGCCGTATAGCCGCCCGGCTGGCCGAAATATCCCGCCAGTTGCAATCGATACCGCTCACGTTCCACCCCGGCCAATTCGAAATCAAAGGGCGGAGCCGCCTCCACCGCGCCGGCCGGCGGCATCACCACAAACGCGGCGGATTGCCGTTGATAGAAAATGATCGGAGGCGTGAAGAGCTCATACACCCAACCCGCGCCCGCCGCTTGAGCCGCAGGCTCCGGCCACGGCTTGCGCGTGGCGGCGGGTTCCGGGTGCGCGACCGGTCGATAACCGCCGGGATTCGGATGCAGCGCAACGGGCGGCGCACGCATTTGTCGAACCTCGCGATTCGCCTGCCACGTCCAAACGAGGCTTCCGGCAAATGCCGCCGCGGACAGCGCGAACAGATACCGGTCATGGCGCCGTTTGAAAATGTCCTTCATAAGCCGCCTTCCGATCGATCGGGAACCGGGGTGAGGAATTCCACGGTGACGCGGAATCGCGAAAGATTCCGCGCCACGATCGCCTGCATGTCGTCGTTGGCCGGCGGGACGCCCGCTTCCGGCGCGGAACCCGACAGGGGCTCCACTTCCACGCTCCGGACCGCAAAAGGCATCTCCTCCGCAGCGAGCCGACTGATAAAAGCCCGCAGGACCCGTGTTTGCCCCGTGAACTCCAGCTCGAACCCATCGCTTTCGATTTGTCCCGGAATCCGCAGCGAATGACTTTTCGGCGGAACAAAAAAATCCGCCGACGCGTCCCCTTTTCCCGGAGCAACGGACACGCCTTTCGCAACCGGATGTTCCCGCCGGATCGAGGTGAACGACGCCGGTCGGGCGGCAAACAGGATTTCCAAGAGGGAATGGATGGCCCGACGCTGACGTAAAACCGCCGGAACCAGGTCCGCGGCCGGCCCTTCGCGCGCGTAGGCGGCGAAGCCGAATCGTTCATCAGCGCGAATCGACACCCTCATCTTTTCCGCCAGGGCGCGCTCCTGCCCGACCAGCGCGGAGATGTCGAAATAGGCGTCGATCGTACGCGACGCCAACCGCGGGGGTTCGTCGGGGGGGCGGACCTCCTTCGGGTGCAAGCCTCCGAACGCGCCCTCCCGAGCCGATGCCAGACGCGCACGCGCCGCGGCCAGTTCTTTCAAAATCGCTTCCTCGTTTTCGCCGGTCGGAACCGGCGATCTGGCCTCCAGGCCGGCGCGTTCGCGACGTTTTTGCCCGAGCAGATCAAGTTCCCGATGTGCCACGGCAATCGACTGCCGCAGCAGCCACGCTTCGCCGGTCAATGCCAGCACCGAGCCGATGACCACGGCGCCGACCAGCGAATCGCGTTTGAACCAATTCATGAGTCAAAGCGGCCGCATCGGATCCGTCACCAGCACGAAGTCGAATTTCAAGACGCCAGGCTGCCGGCTGTCGAATCGCTCGTTCTCCACCGCCGTCACCAACGGACATTCCGCGAGACCGGCCAGCAGGGTCTTCACCCGGAAGGAAATCTCGGGACCGGTCGTGGCGAGCGGATGCAGCCGATCCAGCATGCGTCCCGAAACGAGCAATTTTCTCGCGCCACCTTCGCCCGCCGGAACCTCCTCCATTCCGTCCAGCCACACGTCCCCGATCCGCTCGAATTGTTCCTGAAGCCCGCTCAACAGGGCCAGCCAGCTCGTTCGTTTTTCACCAATCTGAAGCACGTTTTTCAACCGGTCGTTCAACTCCCCGATTTGACGCAGGTTTTCCCGGTTTCGGACATCGCGTTGCCGCCAGGGAACCAGTTCGCGCTCGATCGCCGCCGTCTTTTTCCGGGCTTCGTCCGCCAGCTGGCGAAAATGAAACAACGGTGGCAGCAACGCGCCCATCATCAGGATCGCCGCCGCGATCAGCCAAGGCCGCCGCTTGCGGCTGCCGATCGATTCGCGGATTCCCGTCGGCAGCAAATCGATCGGGAAATGGCCGGGCTGGAATTGCGTCGCGGCCGCGCCGACAAGATCGAGCAGGTCGGATTTCCCGGCCTGGACGATCCCACCAGCCGGGGCGTCCGAAAATTCCGGAAACCTCCGCAAATCCGCGACCTCCATGGGCAGATTGAATTTCCCGCGAATCGCCTCCGCCAATTCCGTGGTGCCCGCACCGTTGCCCGCGAGCAGGATTTTCCCCGGCTTCCCCATGTCGTTGCGCCATTGAAAGTGCAGCAACGATCGCGCGATTTCCTGCGGCAATTTCGCCCTTGTCGTTTCAAGCGGCGCCACGTCCCCGGTGCCCAAAGCCAGAATTCTCATCGCGAACCGCGAGGATTCGAAGAGCAGCAAGGTGGTGGACCGGGAGCCGAAATTCAGACAAAGAACGGGATTTTTCCCTTCCGTATCGGGCCGCAACAGCCTGAAACCGGCCAGCGTGGCGAAGGGAGCCGGCAATATCGTCCGCGGCTCAAATCCCGCTTCGAGGAGGAGGGCGCAAAGCGGATCGAGCACCGCGCGCTTGGCGGCGGCGAGCAACACCTCGCACTCCCCCGCCGTTTCGCCAATGACGACGCTGTCCCACGCGACATCCGCCGGCGCATAGGGAATATGTTGCGCCGCCTCGAATCGGAGAATCTTTTCCCGCTGCGCCGGTCCCACCCGGGGAATCCGGATCGCCTTGGTCAGGGTCAGGTGGGCCGGAGTAACGACCAGCACCCCGCCCCGGATCCCGGTGCGGGCCGCCAGCGGTCGAAGCGCCGCACCGGTGGCCGCGAGCCACTTTGCCACGTCGCCTTCATCCTCGACGCAATCCAGTGCCTCGGAGTCAAAGGCATGCAGGCAAAGCCGCCGGGGGGAACCGCTGAAAACACCGACTGCGACACGGTCGGCGCCGCACTCGAGAATGATCGTTCGTTTGGACATCACGGGCTGGGATAAGGTACACGGCCCGTGTGGAAGATTTGTTTGCCGCTCTTTTGGCAAAGGTCACGCTCATTTTCCCATGAACCCCGTTCTGCCTTACAAAATCAGCGTGCTGGTCTTCATCGAGAATGCGTCTGGCGAACAGCTGCTGCTGTTGCGTGCCAAACAGCCGAATCTGGGAGTCTGGACCCCGATCGGGGGCAAGTTGGAAATGGCCCTCGGCGAGTCGCCTTTCGAGTGCGCGATTCGCGAGACCTCCGAGGAAACCGGCTTGAATGTCCGTCAGGAAGACCTGCACCTGTTCGCGATGATTGCGGAAAAGGCTTATCAGGGCTCGACCCACTGGCTCATGTTTCTCTTTCGCTGCAAGAAGATCATCGGGGGACTGCCGCCCGCCATTTCCGAAGGCCGCTTCGAATTCTTCTCACGGGACAAGATCAGGACCCTGCCCATCCCGGAAACGGACAAGGCCGCGTTATGGCCCATCTTCGACCAATATAAGGAAGGCTTCGTTTCATTGAAGGCGGATTGCTCGGTCTCGCCCATCGCGATCACCGTGGAGCAGATCACAGCACCCGCGCCCTGATTCCGGCAAAGGCCAGGAGGCGGACCACGGGTCCGGGATTTCGGTCGTTTTCGAACGGCGCTCCGTTGGACTTCGCTGTCCAGATAACGTAAGTTTCTCTTGTCTTCCCCAGGATTTGGGCAAATGAGGGATTCAGAAGACAGACTATTACTTCAAACTCAAAACGATTCCTGTGACCAAGAAATCTCCCTCTCCCAAAAAGACAGAAGTCTCCGATCCGGGGTATGATGCGCGGCACGCGCCCATCAATGCCAAGCTTGGTGCGGACGAGAAAATCCAGTTTTTCGCCGACATGCTTCGCATTCGGCGTTTCGAAGAGCGCTGTCTCCGCAGCTATCAGGGCGGCAAGATCGGCGGCTTTCTTCATCTTTACATCGGCCAGGAATCGGTCGCCGTCGGCTGCGTTTCGGTCATGGGCGATGACGATCACATCATCACGGCCTACCGCGACCATGGTCATGGCCTGGCAGTCGGCATGGGGATGAATGAAATGATGGCCGAAAACTACGGCAGGTACACCGGTTGTTCCAAGGGCAAGGGGGGATCGATGCATTACTTCGACCCAAGCCGCAATTACTGGGGCGGCCACGGGATCGTCGGCGGCCAGGTGCCGCTCGGGACCGGAATCGCCTACGCCCTCAAATATAAGGGCATCAAGGGCGCCTGCCTCACTTTCATGGGCGACGGCGCGGTCAACCAAGGCGCCGTCCACGAATCCTACAACCTCGCCGCCCTTTGGGACCTCCCGGTCGTCTTTATTATCGAGAACAACGGCTATTCGATGGGCACGAGCCAGGAGCGTTCCTCCGCCGGCGAATCCCTCGCCGGACGCGCCGCCGGTTACGGCATGAACTGGGGCATCGTGGAAAACGGCCACGACGTTTATGAGGTCCGCGACAAGATCAGCAAAGCCCTCAAACTCGCCCACGATCAGTCCAAACCGACCGTGCTGGAGATCCGCACCTATCGTTACCGCGGCCATTCGGTGGCCGATCCCGATTCGACCTACCGCGACAAGGCCGAGATCGAGGACTACAAGAACACCAAGGATCCGATCATGGTTTATCAAAAGGCGCTGCTCGCCGAAGGCGTGCTGACCGAGGAAATCATCAAGAAGATCGACGACTCCGCGCGCGCCGAGGCCGAAACCTCCGCGCAGTTTGCGGAACAGAGCCCCTACCCGACCATCGAGGACATCAAGAAAGACGTCTATTGGGAGGTCGACAACCCGCAGGACAAGAAATCCGTCGGAAGTCTCTTCTTCGACTGAGTCGGACGCCACGCTCCCTCAAAAACCTTAATCGGAAATTTTAAAACTCCAGCACCATGCCAGTCATCAACTACCGCGAAGCCCTCCGTCACGCCATGGACGAGGAACTGGGTCGCGATCCCAACGTCGTCATTATCGGTGAGGAAGTCGGCCAGTTCAACGGCGCCTACAAGGTCACCGAAGGCCTGCTCGCGAAATACGGCTCCAAGCGCATCGTCGATACCCCGATCAGCGAAGCCGGATTTCTCGGCCTCGGCCTGGGATCCTCCATGCTCGGTCTGAGACCCGTCATGGAACTGATGTTCTTCAGCTTCTACACCGTCGCCTTCGACCAGATCTTCAACAACGCCGCCAATGTCCGCTATATGTCGGGCGGGCTGATCAACTGCCCGATCGTCATCCGCGGCCCCGCCAACGGCGGCACCAATGTCGGCGCGACCCATTCGCACACGCCCGAATCGATCGCCGCCTATCACCCCGGTCTCAAGGTGGTCGTGCCCTCCACCCCTTACGACGCCAAGGGCCTTTTGAAATCAGCCATCCGCGACAACGATCCCGTCCTGTTCATGGAAAACACCATGCTCTACGGCGATACCGGCGAAGTGCCGAACGACGAATACCTCATCCCGCTCGGCTCCGCCAAGGTCATGCGCGCGGGCACGGACATCTCCATCATCGGTTATGGCCGCTCCATCCAAATGGCCCTCAAGGCCGCCGATCAGCTCAAGGAAAAGCACAACATCAACGCGGAAGTCGTCGATCTCCGCTCCATCCGGCCGCTCGACGAGGAAACCGTTCTCGCCTCCGTCAGAAAGACAAACCGCGTTCTCCTCGTCGAGGAAGCCAAGCCGTTCTGCTCCGTCGGCGCGATGCTCGCCTGCATCATCCAGGAAAAGGCGTTCGATTACCTCGACGCCCCGATCCGCCGGGTGACCTCGATCGACGCCCCCGCCATCTACAGCCCGCCCTTGGAAAAAGAGCAGCTTCCCACCCCGCAACGGATATTCAACGGCGCCCTCGCCGTGTTGAAGTAACCGCCGCCCGTCACCCGTCCACCGTCACCCTCTGTCCTCCCTCTTCTCATGGCCGACATCATTGAAATGCCCAAGCTCACCGATACCATGTCGGTGGGCACCCTCGTCAAATGGCTCAAAAACGAAGGCGATGCCGTCAAGACCGGCGACATGCTCGCCGAAGTCGAAACCGACAAGGCGACGATGGAACTGGAGTCGTTTTTCGATGGCACGCTGATCAGGATCTTCGCGAAAGCCGGCGATCAGGTCACCATCGGGGATCCGCTCTGCGCCGTTGGCAAACCCGGGGAAAAGGTGGACGTGCCCGCACCGAAGAATGCCGCGCCCGCCGCGGAGAAAAAAGCGGAGGATGCGCCAAAACCGGAAGCCGGGGAAAAGCCCGCGCCCGAAGCCAAGGCGAAGGCTCCTGAGCCCGCACCCGCGCCGGAACCCAAGGCCGACGCTCCGGCCGAGGCAAAGCCCGCGGTATCCGCACCGGCTCCTTCCTCCGACGAACGCCTGAGAATCTCCCCGCTCGCCCGGAAGATTGCCGCCGACCAAAAGATCGACGCGAGCCGTCTCACCGGCTCCGGCCCGCATGGCCGGATCGTCAAGGCCGATGTGCTCGCCGCCGCGACGAACCCGTCGCTCCTGAAATCCGCCTCCGGCGCCGGAGCGCCCCCGGGGGTATTTTCCGGCGGCACACCCGTAAAAACCGGACCGTTGCAGCAGGACCGGCTGGTTCCCGCTTCCGGGATGCGCGCCACCATCGCGAAGCGACTGGTCGAGGCGAAGACCCAAATCCCGCACTTCTACCTGGAAATCGAGGTGGACGCCGATCCGCTGCTCGTGCTCCGTGCCCAGCTCAACACCGCCTTTGAAAAGGAGGGGGTAAAGCTTTCGGTGAATGATTTCGTGCTCAAGGCCTGCGCCGACGCCTTGCGCCGCGTCCCGGGCGTCAACGCGTCCTGGGCGGGCACCGGCATCCAGTACCACGGATCCGCGCATGTCTCCTTTGCCGTCGCGATCGAGGACGGGCTGATCACGCCGGTCATTCGCGACGCCCACACGAAATCCGTCTTCCAAATCGGCGCCGAAGCCAAGCCGCTTGGCAAGCGGGCCAAGGACAAGAAACTGAAGCCCGACGAATACACCGGCGGCACGTTCTGCGTTTCGAACCTCGGCATGATGGGCATCGACAAATTCAGCGCCATCATCAACCCGCCCAACGCCGCGATCCTCGCGGTGGGCACAACCGTGACCAAGCCGGTGGTGAAGAACGGCAGGATCGTCGTCGGGCAGACCATGGCCCTGACGCTCTCCTGCGATCACCGCGTGGTGGACGGAGCCCTCGGCGCCCAGTTCCTCGCCGCATTGAAGGACCTGCTGGAAAAGCCGGCTCTGCTGCTGGTGTGAAAAACCTCCAATCCGATCCATTCGAAAGCGCGCCAAGTCAGCGCGCTTTTTTTTGGGCGCATCGGAAATCAATCCGCCCCTCCTCATCGCTCCGCCGTCGTGTCGCGTTATCGTTCGCGGTCGTACAGGAGGAAGGCTTCAGGCTGGAAACGCAGTTGAAATGCAAAGGACACGGAGGGCGCAGAAGAAAAGTCGGGTAAATCCCCCCGGTTGCCAACTTAGCCGCGGGATGAACGCCTTGTCCCCAAACAGTCGTCCCCAATTCCTGTTTTTGCGTTTTTTGTGCTTTTTGTGGCCATGCCCTCCGCCGAATCCAGGTTCATCGGATAATCGCCTCAATTCGCGCTCTCCGCCAGCGCCCGCGGAAACATGACATTGTTTTCCTTGTGCACGTGCTGGTGCATGTCGCGCTCCAGGCGTTCCAGGCTGTCGTACAGCGCACGGAAGGTGCCGCACGCCCACTCCGGCGGCGCGTAGCCGTCGCTGAGCTCCCGGAAACGCTCGAGCGCGGCGCCGGCATCATCGTGTTCCCGCTCCAGCTTTTCGATCGACTCGCGCAACGCCGCCCGTTTCTCCGGACCGCCATCCACCTCCAATTGCCGGATCTTCGGAAAAATCTCCTCCTCCTCCTCCTTCATGTGCGCGATCATGGCGGGTGCAAATGCGGAAAATACCTCGCGGATGCGCACGAGGCGGGGTTCCCCCTCGCCATGCACCGCCGCCACCTTGCGGGTCATGAAGTCAAGGCGCGGCAATTCTTCCCGCAGGTAGTCGTGGTGCGCCGCCTGGATGTGATCGCAAAGCGCCGACAGGCTCATCAGGTCGGCATCGACGGCGGCGGAGCCGGATTCGGCCCCGCGTGCGTCAATCATGACCAGGACCGTGGCGGGGTCCAACCCCTTGGCGCGACAGGCTTCGGCGAGGGATTTCTTTCCCCCGCAGCAAAAATCGATGCCCAGTTTTTCGAAAATGCGCGACCGCACGGGTGCGGCGCGAACGAGATCCCCAACGGTGGTTTCAATGGTATTGTTCATGATGTTGAAAAACGAGGCGGCGGGCGCGGAAACGAACCCGACCTGCCGTCAACCAAGTCCGAACCGCGATTTCTGAAAGGCCGTTCCGGGAATCCCTTGATTTCGATCAAGCCCGCGAAGGAAATTGCCCGCATTTACCCGGCGATGTTGTCCCCATCCGCATGATTTCCGCCGGCGCACGCCCGGCTTGCAGCAACGCGGCCATCACCCGCATGGCCGGCTGCACGTGCGTGAAGAAGCTGCGGTAGTCCCCGCAGAGATAACTCAGTCCCGGGCGCCCGGGACCCGTGCTGACAAAGCGGTGCTTCGGACAATCGCCGTGGCAGGCGAAGAGCACCGGGCATTCGAGACATTCCGCCGGGAGATCGGCCTTCATGTCACCCAGGCGCTCCCCCGCGGGATGCTCCGCCAGTTCGGCAAGCGGAGTCTCGCGGATGCTCCCCATCCGGTATTCCGGATAGACGTAGTGGTCGCAGGCGTACAGCGCCCCGTCATGCTCAAGTGCAAACGAACGCCCGCAGCGGGCCTGGTGCACACAGATGGTCGGTCCCGAGCCGCACACTGCCGAAAATGCGGATTCGAACTGCTGCACATACACCCGGCCCACATCGTTCGCCACCCAATGATCGAAAACGGTGTTCAGAAAATCACCGTAACGGCCGGCGGGAACGGTTTCCGGTGTCACCACCCCGGCCACGCGGTCCGCCGGCGTCAGATCCTCCGGGCCGGCCGGGGGAGCCGCATGGACCAGCCCGCGGGCGCGATCAACCGGGCGGGGCCGCCGCTCCACCAGCGGAATGAACTGCAGGTGGCGCGCACCCGCCTTGACCAGGAAGGCATAGATTTCGAGGGCGTGGTTGCAATTGCGCCGGTGAACCACCGTGAGCGTGTTGAAGGCCACGCCGTGCCGGCGCAGCGCGCTCAGCCCCTCGCGCACCCTCGACCAGGTCGCCCGGCCTTGTCGATCCACCCGGTAGGAATCGTGCAATGCGGCCGGACCGTCAAAGCTGATGCCCACCAGAAAATCCTCCCGCCGGAAAAACGCCGCCCACTCGTCATTGAGAAGCGTGCCATTCGTCTGAAAGGCGTTCTGCACCCGACGGGCGCCGGCGTGGCGCTTTTGCAAAGCCACCGCCCGTTCGTAGAAACCCAATCCGAGCAAGGTCGGTTCGCCGCCCTGCCACGCAAACACCGCGGGACTCCCGATCGGCTGGGCCGCGATGTAGTCGCGGACAAAACACTCCAACGTCGCGTCATCCATGCGCGGCATGCCCGGTTCGGGATAAAGCAACGGTTCCTTTTCCAGATAGTAGCAGTAGCGGCAGGCCAGGTTGCACCGCGCGCCGGCGGCCTTCGTCATCACGTGAAACGGAAGGACCGGACCGGTGCGGCCATTCGGGCGAACCTTGGGATTCTCGGTGAAATCCTTCATCCGCGTGCGCGTCTCCTCCCGGACCGCCGGCACCCCGTCCGCCTGAAACGACGATCGCCGGTCACCGCCGGATCTCCGCTTTCAGAGCGGCGAGAACCTCGTCGGCCCGCCAACCGTTGCCCCGCCAGATTGCAACGACGCGTCCGTCGCGATCAACCAAGGCCGTGCAGAGCGTATGGTCCAGCGTGGCGCCGTTTCGCTCCGTATAGACCGAAAACGCGCGGGCCAGCGCCGTCACGTCGTCCGTCGCGCCGGTGACAAACCGCCAGAACGCGGGATCGGCTCCGATCGCCTCGCCATAGGATTTCAGAACCGCCGGTCGGTCGAATTCCGGATCCAGCGTGATGCTCAGCAGGCGGGCCGTCGGCGCGAGCGCCGGATCCTTCCGGATCGCCGCCTGCAATTCGCCGAAGCGGATCGCCATCGCCGGACAATAGGCGGGCACCGGGCACCGCGAAAAAACAAAGGTCAACACCGTGGCGCGGCCGCGGAGTTCAGCCGTCGAAAACGGCTTCGCGTCCTCCGTCAGGAGGCCGAAGTCCGGCACGGTGTCGCCCTCGCGCAACCGGTGTTGGCGCGAAGCGACCGCGGGCGCCGCCGGTGCCGCCGGCTCCTCGCGGCCCGTGATGAGAAAATCCCCGACGGTCCAGACGTCGCCTTGCGTGCGAAGGACAAATCGAACCCGATCCCCCGGCTTGAGACCCGCCGCTTCGCGAGGCTCGGCCGCGTCGAACTTCATGGTCATCGCCGGCATGAGGCCGGGAATATCCTCGTGCGCGATCCGGATTTGTCCGCTGCCGTCGAGCGGGGCGCGGATCACGCCGGTGACATTGTACGACTCCCCTTTCGTCGCGGCGCGGGAAATCGCCGGCAGCGCCAGCAGCGAAAGTGAAAGCAGGAAAAAGCGGGTGAACGATTGCATGCGCGCACTCTGCCGCAACGAACGCACGCCTGCCTTGACGCAAATCAAGCGGGAGTCACGGCGGACAACCGGGATACCCGTTTCACTTGATCTCAATCAAGGCATGCCCTGCGGACCGCGACTACAGTCCCCGCATCAACCATGAAAACATTCCCACTCCTCCTTTTGGGCAGTTCCATTATCACCGCGCTGTTGCTGACCGGCTGCAGCCCGTCTGAAAAGCCCGCCGCTCCGGCCTCGGCCGCGGCCAACGCTACCGCCGCCAAAAAGCCGGAGAGCGGCCGCGCCGTGGCGATCACGGCCAACGACACGATGAAATTCAACCGGACCGAAATCCATGCGAAGCCCGGCGAGGCCCTGGCGGTGACGCTCCTCAACGAAGGCACGGTCCCGAAGTTTTCCATGGGGCACAACTGGGTGCTGCTGCATGCCGACGTCGATCTGACCGCATTCGCCAGCGATGGCGCCATGGCCGCCGCCACGGACTACATTGCCCCCGCCGACAAGGACAAGGTCATCGCCGCGACCAAGCTGCTCGGACCCAAGGAATCCGACACCGTGCTTTTCCATGCTCCCGAAAAACCCGGCCGCTATCCGTTCATCTGCTCTTTTCCCGGCCACCTGCAGGTGGGGATGAAGGGCGATCTGATCGTCGAATAGCCCGTTCAACGCCCGTATTCTCATGAAAACCTCCAAAACCATCATTCCCTCCGCCTTCATCGCTTCCGCGATGCTGCTTGCCGTCGTCGGTTGCAAACCAGGCGGCGCAACCAAATCGGCGGCCGACAAGGGCGCTGCGGCCAATTCACCGGCCGCCCGCACCTGGGTCGCACCGGGCGCCATGGACGAATATTACCTCTTCTATTCGGGCGGCCATTCCGGCCAGGTATTCGTCGCGGGACTTCCCTCGATGCGCCACATCACGACGATTCCCGTCTTCGGCCGCTACCCCGGCACGGGTTACGGCTATGACGAGGAATCCAAGGCCATGCTCGGCGATTACACCTGGGGCGACGTGCACCATCCGGGGCTCTCGCAAACCGACGGGCTTTACGACGGCCGCTGGTTGTTCGTCAACGACAACGCCAACAACCGCATCGCCCGCATCGACCTGAGGGATTTCAAAACCCGGCAGATTCTCGGGCCCATTCCCAATTCGATGGGCAATCACGGTTCGTCCTTCGTGACGGAAAACAGCGAGTACGTGCTCGTCGCCACGCGCTTTTCCGTCCCGCTGCCCAAGGGCCGGTACGCCGATCCCGAGACTTACGAAAAGGAGTTCAACGGCATGGTCAGCGGCATCAAGGTCGATCCCAAGACGGGCACCATGTCCGTCGGCTGGCAGATAATCACGCCTCCTCTCGACTGGGACCTCGGTTCCACCGGCAAGGGACCGAGCAGCGGCTGGGCCTTTTGGACATCCTACAACAGCGAGATGGCCTACAACAACCTTGAGGCCAACGCGAGCCAGCGCGAACGCGACTTCGGCGCCGTCGTCAACTGGCGGGCCGCCGAGAAGGCCGTCAATGAAGGCCACGTCACGCTGATGGACGGCGTACCGGTCATCGACCCGGCCAAGGTGCCCGGAGTGCTCTATTATCTGCCGATTCCAAAATCGCCGCACGGCATCGATACCGACCCTTCGGGCCGGTGGATCGTCGCCTCCGGCAAGCTCCAACCGGTCGCGTCGGTATTCGATTTCAACAAGATCCTCGCCGCGATCGACGGGAAGAACTTCGACGGCGATTTCCGCGGCGTCCCGGTGATCAAATATGATTCCGTGCTCGAGGGCGAAGTCCCCGTCGGCCTCGGACCGCTGCACACCCAGTATGACGGCCTCGGCAACGCCTACACCTCGCTCTTCATCGAGTCCGCGGTGGCCAAGTGGAAAATGCCGCCCTGGACCGCGGAGGAACGCGCCGACCTCAACAAGGTCGTCCTCGACAAGATCGCGGTCCACTACAACATCGGCCACCTCGTGGTCGGCGGAAGCGATACGAAAAAGCCCTACGGGAAATACCTCGTGGCGATGAACAAGCTTTCCAAGGGCCGGCATCTTTCCGTCGGCCCCACGCAGCCCGAGGACAGCCAGCTCATCGACATCACCGGGAACAAAATGGAAATGCTCTACGAAGCCTTCACCGAACCCGAGCCGCACTTCGCGCAGATCCTCAAGGCCGACGCAATCAAGCCCATCGAGGTTTATCCGAAGGCGGAAAACACGGATCCGAACGCCGTCTGGGAGGCAAAGGACACGGGGGTCACCCGCAAGGGCAATGTCGTCGAGGTGAAGATGATCGCCATCCGCAGCCGGTTC
>Ga0164241_10004110_pt1 | contig 14262 bp, 16 predicted proteins | sample OricomyardsoilBY_FD_108780 | JGI IMG/M metagenome (GOLD analysis project Ga0164241, IMG submission 108780) | Backyard soil microbial communities from Emeryville, California, USA - Original compost - Back yard soil (BY) | ecosystem: Environmental > Terrestrial > Soil > Unclassified | place: USA...
CTGACGACTATAGAGCATTGGAACCACCTGATCCCATTCCGAACTCAGAAGTGAAACGATGCATCGCCGATGGTAGTGTGGCGTTTCGCCATGTGAGAGTAGGTCATCGTCAGGCTTCTAACATAAAACCCCCGCCAGCTAAACTGGCGGGGGTTTTTTATTGCCTAAATTAATGGGCATTTGAGCTACCAAAAATTCATCTAAGTAATTTCACATAAGGTTGAAGGAGATTCGCCGTCACTTTGATCGGCGGAAATTTTTTGCCAGATTTTTTCATGGAAGTAATAAGCAACGGTATTAATGGCTGGTTCTACAATGGCGACCATACCGCCTATAAGAAAGTCCCCTGTCAGCAACCGGACTACTAAAAAAGCCACAGTAAAATGCATGGTGGCGAAGGAAAAGGATTTAGCCATAAAAATTCCCTAAAAACGCTGTTACAATGAATGATAAGCGTTTTCATCCTGGGTTTTGTTTTATTATATCTTTAGATCCAATAGCGTATGCCTATTTTGATCTTGGAAGCGTAACAATCGCGCCCTTGCTTATTCCTTCAAACGCTTGAACATGGATATCAGTATTGGGGTATTGCAGGCTCAATTCATTAGCGAGATGCTGAGCTAACAGCTCCACCGTGGTATCACTGGCAATCAAATAACAAGATCTCTTTGGAAGAGTCAGTCTGAATACGCCTTGTTGGGCCTTGTAAGTAAAGCCCAGGTGGTTTTCATCCTCAAATATACGATCATCTTCTGTACCTATATAGATATCACGCCATTTCTCCGCCCATTCTTGCATCGAATGGATGCACAGCTGACTGTCGCGCCAAATCAACAATTTGGATCTGTGGCCATGGGCAATCCGTTGGCAATGACCCTCGTGCTTTTTCAGCCCATGACTGTAGTGGTAATAGGGTGTTTCTATTGTTTCTGGTGAGAAGGAGAGATAAATTTTAACCACTCCACTATCAAACATGGTTTGCAGCTGTGAAAGACACCATTCGGCTACGGTTTCTGGGGTGACAACAGCTACCTCGATTAAGGTGATGGCTGCAGAGGGGGATTCAACCCGGACATATTCGTGAGAAGGAAGTGTCAGTTCGACAACCGTACCACCGTCTACAGTGCTGCTGCGAATAGTGCTGGATTTGGCGGGAACTAACAGGCAATGATCAAGCGTTTTATCCAGCCAATCACGCAATTTTTTTTTCACTATTCCGAAGTCGCATATCATGCCTTGATGATTTAGAGAGCCTTCGAGTTGAACATGCGCAAGCCAAGTTTCGCCGACCAAACCCCGCTCCGGACAGAGATAGCTGAAATCAATATTGGTGAGATTGTCTACAAATAAACGCATAAGAACATGGGTCAATGGCGAAGAACGGTAGTTATTCTATCGATAATTGTTCAGTCGGTGTCTTTAATATGGTTAAGCTTAGCGTTTATGTGCCTGAGTCACATTTGGAAATAGTAAAGCAGGCAATGTTTGATGCCGGCGCTGGACGTGTCGGTTTTTACAGAAATTGTTCTTGGCAAACGCGGGGGGTAGGACAATTTCAACCAACTTCCGGCAGCGATCCATTTATCGGAAGCGTTGGAAATTTATCGATTGTTCCTGAATTCCAACTTGAAATGGTATGCCAGAACGAGTTGTTATCTCATGTTATTTCTGCGATGAAGCAGGCTCATCCTTATGAAAAGCCTGCTTACGCCGCTTGGTATTTGCTGGATATCTAATTGGCCGATGCCGGAAAATCAATAATGGTTGCTGACAACGATGCATTTTCCACAGGTGATTTGAAATCGCCTTGTATCGCCAAATTCAAGCAATGCAGAGAGTCCATCATCATCCTGCTTATTTCGACGCAGGCGGCTAATGGGTTCTTGTGCAACCGGCGTTTACAGTCGATCTGAAACTGAAGGCCGCGTAAACGTTTGCGTGTCCTTTCTGGAGCCTGGTTAATGAGATTTTCGATTTCCAGAAGGCGCAGGCGTTCTAATTCAGAAGGATCGGTTTTGGCGAGCTCTATCAGCCGCTGCACATCAAAAAAAATCGAATTCACATTACCCGCTCCCATTAATGCCAATTTCTTCAAGCTAGGCTTGGCCGGAAAATATCCTATCATGCTCCGAAACGCTATTTAATATTTGTATTCAATTCTAAATTGGCATAAGCAATTGCATCGCAATTGGAAGGAAATTTAAAGGAGGAAAATGTGATGGTTTTAACAAAGCCTTAGTGTTTAGAAGGGCGCATCAGGCTTAGTTGTTCTGATCCAGGCATATATGTCTGGATCAGTCAGAATTGAAGCTTGCTGGATGCTACTGCTGTCCCAGAATCATCTCAAAAACCAGTTTAGTGCCTTGGTAAGCCAGAATCAGGCTGGCGAACCCTGCAAGACTCCAGCGGATGGCCGAATTGCCGCGCCACCCTAGGTAATGTCTGCCCCAAAGCAGCACGGCGTATATGACCCAGGCAATTATTGTGAAAGCAATTTTATGGTGTAAGTGTTGGGCAGCGACATTTTCTATATGGAAAACACCCGTAATGATCACCAAGGTCAACAGGGCCTGTCCCGCCCACAATAATTCGAACAACAGCGATTCCATCGTTTGCAGTGGAGGCAGTAATTTAACCAGTCCAGTTGGGTGTCGATGGCGCAGTTGGTAGTTCTGGAATGCTAAAAGCAGAGCTTGCACGGTGGCAACAATCATAGTGCTGTATGCAAGAATCGATAGAAGTATATGGCTCGCGACCCCCATTGAGAGCTGAAGGCTGACAGGTGCGGTATTCGTATTGAAATAAAGGCTACTTAGAAGAGCAGAGACTGAAATCGGAAGTGTGATAAGAAAAAGATTGTGTAAGGGTTTGCGCAAGCTGCTTAGCAGTATCAAAAAGTTGGCAACCCAGCAAAACAACGAGGAGACTTTGAAAAAGGCGAAATGATAGCCATCAGGCATCACTATTTGCTGGTATGCCCCATAGCCATGGACGATCAGCGCACAGGTTAGCAGGATGGTCAGCCGCGCGGGCGGCAGTGTTTGGCGTCGGTGAAGAGTGCGAATCAGCAAGCCCCAGGCAAAACAATATAGGGCTGTAGCGATAGTAATAGGCATATCGAGTTTCTTGACTGTTGGTGCGAGACATTCGGCCGCGCAAACAGGTAGGGTAGATAAGTTGCCCGAGCATTGGCAAGCACCGGCGCTAGGCGCGGTCGTTTTTGCATGGCTTTGTCGTTATACTGCCGCCATTTTTGGCTCCCCCACCCACGAATAGAATTAGCAACCTTATGTTTGAAAGTCTCTCGGACCGCCTTAGTCGAACACTGCGCACCATTACTGGAAAGGCGCGCCTGGACTTCGACAATATCCAGGACACATTGCGCGAGGTGCGTAAAGCCCTATTAGAAGCCGATGTGGCATTACCTGTCGTCAAAGCTTTTGTGGATCAGGTGCGCAAGCGCGCATTGGGGCAGGAAGTATCGCGCGCACTCAATCCGGGGCAACAGTTTCTCAAGATTGTCCAAGACGAATTGACGCAGGTGATGGGTGAAGCTAACGAACGCCTGAATCTTGCTACACAGCCACCCGCAGTAATTTTAATGGCGGGCTTGCAGGGAGCGGGAAAGACGACCACAGTTGCCAAGCTTGCTCGTTTCCTTAAAGAAAAGGAAAAGAAAAAGGTCATGGTCGTCAGCGCTGATATTTATCGTCCAGCGGCGATCCAGCAATTGCAGACATTGGCTACCGAAGTGGGAGTGGAATTTTTCCCATCTTCAGTGGAGCAAAGTCCTGTGGACATAGCCCAGGGTGCGATAGCCCAGGCGCGCAAGGTTCACGCGGATGTGGTGATCGTGGATACGGCCGGGCGTCTTCATATAGATGAAGCGTTGATGGCAGAAATCCAGCAGCTTCACAAGGCGATCAACCCCATTGAAACCTTGTTTGTAGTGGATGCCATGATCGGCCAGGACGCCGTCAACACTGCTAAAGCCTTTAATGACGCATTGCCGCTGACAGGTGTCATCCTGTCCAAAGCCGACGGTGACGCCAGAGGGGGAGCGGCGCTTTCTGTTCGGTTTATCACTGGCAAACCTATCAAGTTTTTGGGTGTGGGAGAAAAGGTGGAGGCGCTGGAGCCGTTTCACCCTGATCGCCTTGCGTCCCGTATTCTCGGTATGGGCGATATTTTGTCGCTGATTGAGCAGGCAGAGCAGACGCTCGATAAGGCCAAAGCTGAGAAGCTCGTACAGAAGGTAAAAAAGGGCAAGGGATTTGACCTGGAAGACTTACGAGATCAATTACAGCAGATGCAAAACCTGGGCGGCATAGGCGCAGTGCTCGACAAGCTGCCCGGCATGGGCAATATGGCGCAGGTTGCAGAGCAGGCTGACGTTACCCGCCAGTTCAAGCGTATGGAGGCGCTGATCAATTCCATGACTCCGGCTGAACGCCGCGACCCGGAAATCCTTAACGGCTCGCGCAAGCGCCGTATTATCCAGGGTGCCGGAGTTGATATACAGGATCTTAATCGTCTGCTGAAGCAGCACAAGCAGATGGGCAAAATGATGAAAAAGCTGAAGGGCGGTGGCATGGCCAAGATGATGCGAGGTATGTCAGGAATGATGGGCGGCGGCGGTATGCCCCCTGGCCTCGGCCGCTGATCCGGCTTTTGTACAAAATTCTGTGCTGAAGGCCTTTGTTTAAAGTCTATACACGCTTTTTTCTTTCGATTAGAATACGCGGCCTTCTGCAAGCCCCCCTGTCCGGGTGGTGCATTCAGCAGTGAACGTTCAATCTTAGACCCCGCCCCAAAAGGGTGGTGGGGTGAGTTTTAATTTAGCTATAGGACTGTATTCATGGTAACCATTCGACTGGCTCGCGGCGGCTCCAAAAAGCGTCCTTTTTACCATCTGACCGTAACGGACAGCCGCAGCTCGCGCAACGGCCGTTTCATAGAGCGCATAGGCTTCTTTAATCCGATTGCCCGTGGCCAGGAAGAGAAGTTGCGTGTGGATTCTGAGCGTCTGGGTTATTGGTTAGGCCACGGAGCCCAGGTTTCTGAACGCGTTGGTAAATTGATCAAAGACTCTGCGAAGAGCGCCTAAGTTGGGTGTGCAATGACCACTGAAGCCCCGCCAGCCCTAGTTGTAGGTCAGTTATCGGGGGTTTTTGGTGTCAAGGGCTGGTTAAAAGTGAAGTCTTTTACCCAGCCGGAAGAAAACATCCTGAGTTATACCCCCTGGCGATTGCGCATGCCCTCGGGGCAGAAAGTGGTTGAAGTAGACGCTTATCAAATGCGGCCCCAGGGACTCGTCGTCCACTTTAAGGGGTTGGATGATCGGGATGAGGCAGCGCAAATAGCGCGCTTGGAAATTGAAGTCGACAAGTCCGAGCTGCCAGAGCTGCAACATGGCGACTACTATTGGCACCAGTTGATGGGCTTGGCGGTTATCACAGATTTTCTCGGCAGTGACCAGAAGCTGGGTCGAGTAAAAGATGTATTGGAAACAGGCGCGAATGACGTTCTGGTGGTTGCACCAGAGGCTGATAGTCTTGACCAGCGAGAGCGGCTGGTGCCGTATGTGCCGGATTTGTATGTAAAGTCTATTGATTTGACGGCTCGAGTGATAAGGGTCTGGTGGGATCCGGAGTTTTGAAGCACACCAAGATCGGGCCTCGTTATGCGTTTTGCGGTTATTACTCTGTTCCCTGAAATGTTGGATGCCATACGCTGTTATGGCATCACGGGGCGGGCAATAACACGGGGCCTGATTGAAATTGCATGCTTTAACCCACGCGAATATACCGAAGATCGCCACCAGACAGTAGATGATCGTCCCTACGGCGGTGGCCCCGGCATGGTGATGCGGGTTGAGCCGCTGGAGCGAGCTTTGATCGATGCTCGTTCCTGGTTGGAAGAAAGGGGCGCGAGCCCGGATGTGGTTCGAGTGATTTATCTCTCACCACAGGGCGTAAAACTGGACCAGAAAGGTTTAGGCAGCCTTGGCCGGTGGGAAAATCTAGTGCTGATAGCGGGACGCTACGAAGGCATCGATGAGAGATTTATAGAGGCCTCGGTCGATGAGGAATGGTCCATTGGCGACTATGTGCTGAGTGGTGGTGAACTGCCGGCAATGGTATTGATTGACGCTCTCTCGCGGCAGCAACCTGGGGTTCTCGGGGACGCGGATTCGGCGCAACAGGATTCATTCGTGCGGGGGCTTTTGGACTGCCCGCATTATACGCGGCCGGAGGATTACAAAGGCCGCAAGGTCCCCGGAGTGCTGCTGAGTGGGGACCATCAGAAGATTGAGCGTTGGCGCCTGAAGCAGTCCCTGGGTAGAACTTGGGAGCGGCGTCCAGACCTGGTCGATCAGGCGCCGTTGGATACCGCTGAGATGGTGCTGCTTGAGGCATACAAAGCAGAGCGAGATATTTGAAGCCACAGCCGACGGGGTTATTACTGGTTGGCAAAATTTTGATCTATAGCTGCGAAGCTACACATTGTTGGGAGCAAGTTATGAGTTCTAAAAACAAAATCATCCAAGAGTTGGAAAATGAACAGCTCAAGAAAGATCTGCCGAAATTTTCCCCTGGCGATACAGTCGTTGTGCAGGTGCGCGTAATCGAGGGTGACCGCGAACGTCTGCAGGCATACGAAGGTGTCGTGGTCGGCATTAGCAATCGCGGCCTCAACTCTTCCTTCACTGTGCGTAAGATTTCTCACGGTGTGGGCGTTGAGAGAACTTTCCAGACGCACAGCCCGCAGGTGGCAAGCATAGCGGTCAAGCGTCGTGGCGACGTGCGCCAAGCCAAGCTTTATTACCTCCGCAATTTGGCTGGTAAGGCTGCGCGCATCAAGGAAAAACTCAACTAAGCCGTATTTGTTACCGCCGTTTAAACAAAATCCCGCTGCGATCGCCTGCAGCGGGATTTTTGCTATTTGAGTTTCTATTGGCTTTTCTTCAGTTGCCGGCAAGATCAAAAATCTTTCGCGGGGTCGAACCAGAGTTCGGGGCGGTTCAGAGGGGTTTCTTTAGATAGGAGCGGATTATCGATATGGAACACCTTTCGCTCTTTCATGTTGGCTTTTTGCAGCACGTCTTTGACGGAGGGGGCATTGCGAAAGGTTCTGTCAAAGCTGCCATCAGCGATGGCGCGGTTAAGTCCCGCTTCTATATCACGTGCAAGCGCCGCATTATTTTGAGACACGAATAAATAAAAGGGCATCTTGTACGCAATCATCAATTTTTTTTCTATCATCAGTTCCATTTCCGGTCGCAGTAACAACTCTCCAAATGGCTCGTGCACTCCGCGCGGAAAGCCATCGAAACGCCCTCCCTCCACCATATGGAACAGGCCCGGATATTTGTTGGTTTTGATTATTGTGAACCCATTAGCCTCCAGAATCCGCGTGTCCGCCCAGGTTCGGCCCTGACCGAACTTCAGTTTTTTTAGGTCTTCCAATGTCTTGACCCGGTCGAATTTCGGCTGGTCATCTTTATGGATGATCAGGATCCGGTAACCCAGCAAACCTTTAAACAAAGGTATACGGATCGGGAGAACGGTTGCTTCCGTCTCAGCATCGAATGAGGTCCAACCCATATCCAGGCGTCCACCGATGCGTACTTCCTCATTGACGCGCGCCTGGGTGAAATCTTCTTTGCTGATCTCCACCTGATAGGGCGTTTCGATATGTGATATGGCGAGCCGCAGCATCTCAATGGCATAGGCGGCATTAGGGTCGCTAAATTCGTTGACACGTATAACTTTTCCCTCAGCCTGCGCGGCGGTGCTGAGTGTTAAAACGAGGGTGAGCAACAAGTGTCGGATCATGGAGGTGCCTGATTCGATTGAGCAGTGGGGTGCGTTCGGAGGTCGCATTGATTGATATCCATGCTTGAAAGCGTAGTACATGCCTGCGGCCGCTGGCCTACTTTTTGGTACGGTTGTGGTGGGTGAAGTGGACGGCAGCCTCGACGGCCAGGAATAAGATGCCGAGCACAATAATCCAAAGGTATAGATTTTCAGTCCTTATCCAGGGGCCAATCAATTCTAGGCGTTCGATTTTGATATCGTGCTGGCCGAACGTCAGCGGTGGTGGAAAATCGATACCGAGGGTAGCCACATTGTTGAGCTCTGGTCTGGATAGCTCGCGCGGAATATCCCGCTCTTCAAGCCACCAGTCTGCCACGGCGAATTCGGACAAATGAATGGTGGTTTCCGCTTTTGCAAAATCTGCGCTGTGCAGCGTAATAGCATTGAATTTAAGGGAGTCCACATCTTCTATGGTGGAATAGAGGGGGTTGTGATTGCGCATATAGATGCGCAATTTTTTAGCGTCTCCGGTGTAACGCAACCGCATACTCAGGGCGTCGTAACTCGACAGGTCACGCATTTTGGAAAACTCGATTGCGATGCCGCATACGGCGAATACTCCGCTTTGCACCAAGTTGCATCGCCAGTGGGACGCGGCTTGGTCTGTCCAGGTGACGCTGGTTTTCCCGCCCCAGGCTTCATCGGAATAAAGGGTGGCCATATTGCCGCTATGAGGATGTAAAACTTCGCGTTTGAGCGGTAAAAACGGATGTATGACCAACGCCAGCACAATCAGGAGAATGAGGCCCAGGCGTAGAGTGGTAAAAGGTGATACCTTCATTCGAATCTGCACACTGTGCTGCCGCGAATCAAAAGCGCGTGCGTTGGTTGGGTGATCTGCCTTGCAATCCAGCCCGGCGCCGTTCCAACCGACCTTTCATCTTCTGTCTGCCAGACCCACCGGAATAGGAAGCCTGCCGGCCTCCGCTTTAAATAGTAGACGCCTGTTGGCAATCTGCCTGTAGATTTGGCTGCGTACATTTCAAAAACCGCAGCAGGTACTTGCGCCAGATCAGTTCTGCTTGCCATAGTAGGGAACCCCGGCCCTTAACCGCTGTCTTGGCAAGACCCCATTGGCTTGAGCGCGGATGTGCGGGGCCTCCTTTTGACTCGCGAAGTAAGACACTTTATGAATAAGATTCTGATCAATCTGGGCCGCTGCGGCTTAGCTTATACCCTGGGTTTGGCTTTTACAGTTCAAGCTGCCGAGGATAAACCCAGCGTAAATTCCAGCCTTGAGCAAGCCAAACAAGTCATCACTACCAGCTTGCAAGCGTCCAAGCCCGGCGTTCAGGTCGATAGTGTAGAGCCCTCTATCCTCCCGGGGCTCTATAAAACGGAAATTGCAGGTGGTCCCCAGGTATATGCGACTCCAGATGGAAAGTACTTTATCGTCGGTGAGGTATTTGAGGTCGCACCAGGCAAAATCGTCAATCTCACAGAACGAGATCGCAATGTGGACCGGGCCAAGTACATTGCGGCTGTGAATAAAAAAGATTCGATCGTTTTTTCTCCAGCAGGTGATGTCAAAAAAGTCATGTATGTGTTCACAGACGTGGACTGCGGTTATTGCCAGCTGCTGCACTCCAAAGTGCCCGAGTACAATCAACTGGGCATAGAAGTGCGCTATCTGGCTTATCCGCGGGCCGGCTTGAATTCACCGTCTTTCAATAAGATCGCTTCTGCCTGGTGTGCCACTGATCGTAATGCGGCCTTGACCAAGCTAAAAAATCGCGAAGAAATCCCCGAGAATATCTGCGCAGGCAATCCCGTGGCGGCGCAATACGAACTCGGCCATAAGATCGGCCTCAATGGCACGCCGGCCCTGGTGTTCGAAGACGGTGAGTTGATCGGTGGATATGTGGAACCGGCACGCCTGAAAGAAATGCTCAGCCTCTAAATCTCTCTTGCACTCTTATACACGGTTGCAATCGCGACGGTTGCGACCGTGTTTCCCCTCTGATTGACAGCTTAAATGCCCGCCAGTATGGTTGCGCTTCTTTTTGCCCAGTGTTCGGGGCGGTAGCAATTTGTGAGGTGAAAGGTTGAATCCCGTCAATGTAGGCATCTGTGGTTTGGGCACCGTCGGCAGCGGCACCGTGAACGTCATAGTGCGCAACCAGTCGATTATCAGCGCCCGCACAGGCTGCGCAATTCGCATCGCCCAAATTGGCACCCGCAGTGGCAACCCCAAATGTGATCTTGCGGGAATACCCGTGACGCGCGATGTATTTGCGGTGGCGGATAACCCGGATATTCAAATACTGGTGGAGCTGATCGGTGGAACAACCATAGCCAAGGAGCTGGTGGAGCGCGCCATAGCAAACGGTAAGCACGTGGTGACGGCCAACAAGGCGCTGATCGCCGAATTTGGCAACGAGCTGTTCCAGAAGGCCCACGAAAAAGGCGTCAGCATCGCTTTTGAGGCGGCAGTGGCAGGCGGTATCCCAATCATCCGCTCTCTGCGCGAGGGCTTGTCCGCGAATCGCATCGAATGGCTCGCGGGCATCATCAATGGCACTGGCAATTTCATTCTCACGGAGATGCGCGATAAAGGTCGCGCTTTTGCGGATGTGCTCAAAGAGGCCCAAGCACTGGGCTACGCCGAAGCGGATCCAACATTTGATGTGGAGGGTATAGATGCCGCTCACAAGCTGGTGATCCTGGCCTCCCTGGCGTTCGGCATGCCGTTGCAATTCGATAAGGTTTTTACCGAGGGCATCAGTAAAATCTCCCCTGTGGATGTGGCCTATGCGGGGGAACTCGGCTACCGCATCAAACATCTGGGCATTGCCCGCAAGCATGACCACGGCGTGGAGCTTCGCGTGCACCCCACCCTGATTCCCGCGCGTCGGTTGATCGCGAATGTGGACGGGGTTGCCAATGCGGTGGTAATCAAAGGCGACGCGGTCGGCCCGACGCTCTATTACGGCCCAGGCGCAGGTTCCGAACCTACCGCATCCGCGGTCATTTCAGACATCATGGATTTGATCCGCACCATCGCGGTCGGTCCGGCGGTGCGTGTTCCTTACCTGGGAACAAGGTTTGACCAGTTGCAGGATTACCCCATACTGCCAATCGACGCGGTCTATACCAGCTATTACTTGCGCATGTCTGCATTGGACAAACCTGGCGTGCTTTCCAAAATCACCCAGATTCTCAGTGATGCCGGTATCAGCATCGAAGCGCTGATCCAGAAACAGCCCTGGGAAGGAGAAACGGAAGTCCCGGTGATCCTGCTGACCAACCGTGTGTTGGAGCGGGATATGAACCGGGCGATCCAGCAAATCGAACAGCTCGACACCATCGGTCAGCCGGTGGTCAGAATCCGGGTGGAATCCCTGTCTTAAAAAACCGGTCAATCTCTTTCACTTACCAAGGTTTATAACGATCGTGAAGTACATCAGCACGCGGGGCGCGGCACCCGCACTCGGTTTTGAGGACGTGGTTTTAACTGGCCTCGCCAGCGATGGCGGGCTTTATGTTCCGGAGACCCTTCCGCAGTTCACTTCGGCGCAGATCGCCGGTTGGGCCGGGTTGTCCTATCGGGAACTGGCGTTCCAGATTATTGCGCCTTTTGTTGCGGGCAGTATTCCCGATGCCGACCTGAAAAGAATCATCGATACCTCCTACGATACCTTTCGCCACCAAGCTATTGCGCCCTTGGTACAGACCGGCCACAACGAATGGATATTGGAGTTGTTTCAAGGTCCGACCCTGGCCTTCAAGGACTTTGCACTACAGTTTCTCGGCCATCTGTTGGATTACATCCTGACCAAACGCCAGCAGAAGGTTGTGGTACTTGGTGCCACTTCCGGTGATACCGGCTCAGCGGCAATTGAAGGTTGCCGCCGCTGTGAAAACGTGGATATTTTTATCCTGCACCCCCATAAGCGCGTCTCCGATGTGCAGCGTCGCCAGATGACCACGGTGTTGGAGCCCAATGTCCATAACATCGCCATACAGGGCAATTTTGATGACTGTCAGAACCTCGTGAAATCGAGTTTCGCGGATCAGTCCTTTTTGCCCACAGGCCGACAACTGGTGGCGGTCAATTCCATCAACTGGGCCAGGATCATGGCGCAGATCGTCTATTACTTTTATGCGGCGCTGGCTCTAGGCGCGCCTCACTGCAAAGTGTCTTTCTCGGTACCCACGGGCAATTTCGGCGATATATTTGCCGGCTACTTGGCCCAGCGTATGGGATTGCCCATCGACCAGCTGGTGATCGCCACCAATTGCAACGACATATTGCACCGCTGCATCAGTCGCAACGATCACTCGGCGCAACCCCTGCAGCATTCGCTATCGCCCAGTATGGACATCATGGTCTCGTCCAATTTCGAGCGCATGTTGTTTGATCTGTATGGCCGTGATGGCGGAAAGATTCAGCAGTTGATGACGCGCTTCAAAGAGACTGGTGAACTTCTGCTGGTGCCGGAGGCATTGAGCAAGGCGCAGGCGCTCTTCAGCAGTTACCGCCTGAGCGATGAGGAGACAGTTGCCGTCATTCGCGACCTCTTCGAGTCCACGGAATATTTGCTGGATCCGCATACCGCAATAGGGGTGCAGGCCGCGCGCAAAACGCGCCGCCATAACGATGTGCCCATGGTTTGCTTGGCCACGGCACACCCGGCGAAGTTTCCCGAGGCGGTAAGGCAAGCGGGTCAAGTGCAGGATCCGTCATTGCCGCACCACATGCGCGATCTCTTCGGGCGGCCGGAGCGTTGTGACGTTTTGGCAAACGACCTGCCTGCGTTGAAGCAATTTATTGCAACCAGGATTCGAGCCTGACCAACGACGTGCGCTCGTAAATAGCGCACGCCCCGTTTTTGGGGCTTGCGCAATTCCCACTGTTCCATTTTGTTGCATTGACCCATCACCAAGCCACCTGAATGGCGCCCCATTATTCCTAAGGGTTTCATACGCCCGGATTTATCGCCTGGAATGTTAATTGCTGGATCGCTGAATCGAGGCGGTTGTGAGGGCGATATGGGCGATTTCAGCTCCCATGTCTTAATACAAATAGTGCCACTTGCGCTAGTGCTCGTAGCACTGGCCATCGGCTTTTTGCGGCACCAGTCCGCGCGTCACCAACAGGCACAAGGTGTGTTGTGGATGCAGGCGATGCGCATGCTGATCACCCATATCCAGCGCCATCGCGGTCTCTCCTCCGGAGTGCTGGGTGGTGATCGTTCGCTGCAGGGCAAATTGGACGAGGTGCGTTTACAGGTCAGCCGCGATTTTGAGCAGATCGGCAGTGTTGGCGAGTGGGTAAAACACCATGAGGGTTGGCAGTCGATCACCCAGCATTGGGCGCGGCTGGCAGGAAATCTTAACCAATTGTCAGTCGGGCGGAATCTGGACCAGCACAATCGCCTGATCAAAAACATATTGGTATTTGTCGATGAAATTGCCATCGCCCATCATTTGCATATGGCGTCCAATGTGCGCTCCAACATCTGGCGGGATTTGCTCACCCTGGCCGAATACATAGGCCAGGTTCGGGCACTAGGCACGGCACTGGCCGCCAGCGGCAATGACTGGGATGAAGCAGTGCTGAGTCGGGCGCGGCAGGATTTGCAAAGCCTGAATCAGGAAATCGTTGCCACCCTGGAGGCACCGCGTTGCCGTTTGGGACTGGACGGCGATAACTTGCAGCGCATATTGGATTTCCTCTCTTATGTGGACCTGCAATTGCTGCGTGAGGGGGCGTTGGTGCCGGCGACGGATTTTTATGCCACGGCTACGCAGACTTTGGACAGGCTGTTTGAACGGTTCGATCAGGAGTTGGCGCTCGTCAATCGGCGTCTGTCGCGCTGACGCCGCTGCGGCCCGAAACGAGATTCCGGGTTACACTGCCGCCGCTTCCACCGCTGCTGACCCGAACATGCGCAAACTCATCAAACGCCGCCACACGCAACCGGATCCCTGTGCCTTTCCCAATACCGCTCCACTTTTGCAGCGCCTTTATGCCGCGCGCGGAGTTACCGGTGAGGAACAATTGCGTTACGAACTCAAACGCTTGCTGCAACCACAGCTGAAAGGGCTGGAAGCAGCTTTGGAACTCCTGGTCTGTGCGTTGCGGGCGCAACAGCGGATTCTGGTGGTAGGCGATTTTGATGCGGACGGCGCCACCAGCACGGCGCTGGCCGTGCGCTGCCTGAAAGCCATGGGACATGCACAGGTCGAATTCCTGGTGCCGAATCGTTTTGAATACGGTTATGGACTGACGCCGGAAATTGTCGAGGTGGCGGCGCAGTTGCGTCCGGATCTTTTAATCACAGTCGACAACGTCATCTCCAGTTTCCAAGGTGTGGCCCGCGCTCGCGAGCTGTTCATCCGCGTGCTGGTCACAGACCACCATTTACCGGGTGCCGAA
>Ga0164241_10004111_pt1 | contig 14255 bp, 23 predicted proteins | sample OricomyardsoilBY_FD_108780 | JGI IMG/M metagenome (GOLD analysis project Ga0164241, IMG submission 108780) | Backyard soil microbial communities from Emeryville, California, USA - Original compost - Back yard soil (BY) | ecosystem: Environmental > Terrestrial > Soil > Unclassified | place: USA...
GGTGGAATCACCCGGCGACTCGGAAATCGCGGCAAGACAATGTCCTAGCGCGATCGGATCGGCGTAGCCGAGCCGAAACTCGCGCTAGCGGGAACCTCTCGCGCCGTTCCGCGCTATGTCCCTCGAACGAGGGAACACATCATGAGTGCAACGAGTGTGGGCGCGCTGATCGGCGGCGCGGTGGATGCGATGAGTGGCGACGACAGCGCCGCGGACGGCGCGCTGGTCGGTGCGGTCACCGCCAACGTGCTCAAGATCGTGCTGCCGCTCGCCGTGACCTACGTGCTCGGCTGGGCGGTGCTGAAAGGCGCGAGGACCGCGAAGAGCCGGTTGTTCGGCCGCGAGACCGCCTGACGCTTATTGCAGCGGCGCGCCCGCCTGCCAGGCGCGAATCGCGGCGCTGGGATGAACCAGCATCAGCACGTTGAGCGTCAGATTGTCGCGAATCAGCGCCAGCGTGAACAACTCGAAGGCGATCGCCAGTGCCACCGTCGCCCAGACCGGCAAGCGCCGCGCGATCGCGAAGCCGACGATCATGCAGCACACGTCGCTCATCGAATTGAGCACGCTGTCGCCGGCATAGCCCACCGCGATCGTCGCGGCGCGATAGCGATCGATGATCAGCGGCGAATTCTCCAGCACTTCCCAGCCCGCTTCGAGCAAGGTGGCGAGCGTCAATCGCATCCCCACCGGCCGCCCGCGCAGCATCAGCCATCCCGCGCCATAGAACAGGAAGCCATGGATCAGGTGGCTGAAGCTGTACCAGTCGAGCAATTGCTGGCTGTTCTCGGGCGACTGCACCCTGGGGGCGAATAGCGCGACATGACCGCACGGGCAGGTCGGCGATCGGCCCATCTCCAGCTCGCAAAGCGCGGCCGCCAGCACCAGCGCGGCGACCACCCACCACCAGCGGCCCGGCGTTTGCAGCGTATCGCGACTTGACGCCGCCCCCAAGCCTTCGCCACTAGCGCGCATGGCCGATCATCCCGAGTCCGACCCGCATGGCTTCAGGCGCCGGGGTGTCCTGTTCGTCCTATCGTCGCCGTCGGGCGCAGGCAAATCGACCATCGCGCGAAAATTGCTCACCTCCGAGCCCGAGCTCTCCATGTCGGTCTCCTACACCACGCGCCCGCCACGGGCGGGCGAGGTGGATGGCAAGGACTATCATTTCGTCGATCTCGAGCGCTTCCGCGAGATGGTGGCGAATCACGAATTCCTCGAATGGGCGCATGTCTTCGATCATCGCTACGGCACGCCCAAGGCCGACGTGTTCCACACCTTGTCCGAGGGCAGCGACATATTGTTCGACATCGACTGGCAGGGCGCGCAGCAGCTCCACCAGCTCGCGGGCGGCGATGTGGTGCGCGTCTTCATCCTGCCGCCCTCGATGGAGGAATTGCGCAGCCGGCTGGAAAAGCGCGCCACCGACAGCCAGGACATCATCGAAGCCCGGATGAGCCGCGCCGCCAACGAGGTGAGCCACTGGGACGGCTATGACTATGTGCTGGTCAACGACGATGTCGAGCAATGTTTCGGCTGCGTGAAGACGATCCTCGCCGCCGAGCGGCTGAAACGCTCGCGCCAGACCGGGATCATCGGCTTCATCCGCAGCCTGTTGAAATAATCCGCCAAGCGTCTGCACGGCATCTGCACCAAAGCCGCGCCGAAGCCTTGCTTCCTTTGCCCGTGCCCGCCGCGATACACATCGTGGCGAACGGGAAGGACATGGACCATGATCGAACACGGCGCCCTGGCGCGGAACAATGGCTGGCGCGTCGCGTGCTGGCTGGGGGCGGCCGCCTTGCTCGCCGTTCCGGCGGTGGCGATGCGCTTTACCGGCGAAGTGAAATGGACCGCGTTCGATTTCGCGTTCTTCGCCGGCATGCTGCTCATGGTGCTGCTCGGCTACGAGCTGTTCGCGCGCAATGGGCGCGGAGCCTATCGCCTCGGCGGCGGCGTGGCCTTGCTCGCGGCGTTCCTGCTGATCTGGATCACCGGCGCGGTCGGCATCATCGGTGACGAGGGCAATCCGGCAAACCTGCTGTATCTCGGCGTGCTGCTCGTCGCGTTCGGCGGCGCCTTGCTCACGCGGTTGCGGCCGTCCGGGCTGGCATGGACGATGACGGCGGCGGCCGGCGTGCAGTTGGCGATCGGCATCATCGCCGTGGCCGCGCACCTCGGGACCGACGGCCCGATCTGGCCGCGCGACGTGATCGGGCTCACGGGCATGTTCACGTTGCTGTGGCTCGCGGCCGCAGCCCTGTTCCGCAAGGCGGCGACCGTCCGGTGATCGCGCGCGCTCAGGCGAGCGCCAGGAACGTCACCGCCGCGTCGTAATCGCGCCGTCGCGCATCGCGCGCCTGCGTGGCGAGCGGGTCTTCGCCCCACAACTCGGCTTGCCAGTCCTCGTCGATCTGCGCCGCGCGCCACAGCCCCTCGGCGTCGATCGCGCCCTCGGCCAGCGCCAGCGCACCGATCAGGCTGCCGGTGATCGTGACGATCGGCTGCAACGCGACGAGGGCAAAGGGATCGCGCGCGGCAAGCGCTTCGCCGAGCCGTTCCAGCGTCGCGCGCAGCTGCGGCTTGTGCATCACCCCGGCAACGGTCTCGAAATGCACGTCGTAGCGCGCACGCGCCCAGTCGAGCAAGGGATCCCACGCCGTCGCCTGCCGCGCGACCAGCTCCGGCGGGTCTTCGGCCCGATAATAGAGCAGATCGCTCTCGCCATACGCGGCGAGGCTCGCGGCGAACGCCGCCGGATCGGGCGCGACGCGGTCGATCGCGGCGTTGGCGAGGCCGGTCAGCGGCATCGCGCGCGGATCGATCGTCTCACCCACCGCGCGCCATTCCTCGGCGACGGCCTCCGCCAGCGCCGCATTGGGCAGCGCCAGCGGCGCCCGGCCGGGGGTGCGCACCGGCTTGTCGTCGAGCCGCACGACGCGCTCGGCATCGACCTGCACGCCCTTCCAGAACCGCTTCACGCGTCGGGCGTCCGCCATTTGTGCGCGAGGCCGCGCGGCACCACCGCCATCATGTACAGCGCCGACAGCACGATCGCGACGCCCAGCGCCTTCTCCCACCACACCGTGCCCTTCACGGTAAGGATCAGGCCGAACACCGCGCCGGCGGCGCCGGCGATGCGGGAAGCGGCGATAGCGAACCAGCGGTTGCGCGCCTGGGGATTGGGAATGCTCATCGAAACGGGAGATGGGCGGGAAGATCGGCGACCGCAAGCGCGATCGCATCGGCCCCGGCTTCGGTCAGCTCGTGCGGCGGATGATAGCCCCAGGCGACGCCGAGCGCGCGCACGCCCGCGGCGCGCGCCATCAGCATGTCGTAGCTGGTGTCGCCGATCATCACCGTATGCTCGGGCAGCGCGGCGGCCTCGCCCATCGCTGCCTCGATCATCGACGGGTGCGGCTTGGACGGGTGGCGATCGGCGGTCTGCAGTGTGACGAAATGATCGGTCAGGCCGTGCTGCGCCAGGATGTGCGCGAGGCCCCGATCGGATTTGCCGGTGGCGACGCCCAGCGTCCAGCCGGTGTCGCGCAGTGTCGCAAGCGTCTCGGCCATATGCTCGAACAACGGCTCCTCGGCCATCGCGCCCGAGGCACGCAGGCTGAAGAAGGCCGCCTTGTAATCGGCGGCGATCGCATGGTGCTGCGCGCCGTCCGCCTCGGGGAGCAACCCGGCGACCACCTCGACCAGGCTCAACCCGACCATGCGGCGAATCGCGTCGCGCGTCGGCGGTTCCAGGCGCGCGAGGACGAACGCCTCCTCCATCGCGCGACAGATATTGGCCTGGCTGTCGACCAGCGTGCCGTCGCAATCGAACAGGGCGAGCCGGGTCATCGCCCGCGGCGCGAAGGGGCGCTCCGGCCGCGCGACGCTGCTGGCACGGCGCCGCGATTGCGGCGTTCGCCCTTGCGCTCCTTGCGCACCGATTTGGCGTGCGCCTTGGCCTTCGCCTTCTGCGTCGCCTTGGTCGGCGGCGGGGGGGCGTCGAGCGGCATCATGTCGCCGGCCATCGGATCGAAACCGAGGCTGGCGAGGCTCTCGGCGAAATGGGTCGGCAGATCGGCCTGCACCTCGATCTTGCCGCCATCGGGATGATCGACCGCGATGCGCCGCGCGTGAAGGTGCATCTTGCGGCTGATCCCGCCGGTCAGAAACGCGGCGGGGCCACCATATTTGCCGTCACCGACGATCGGGTGGCCGATCGCCGCCATGTGCACGCGCAACTGGTGCGTGCGCCCGGTGAAGGGTTGCAGCTCGACCCAGGCGGTGCGGTTGCCGGCGCGCTCGATCACGCGATAGCGGGTGCGAGACGGGCTGCCCTCGGCCTCGTCGACGTGCATCTTCTCGCCGCCGGTGCCGGGCTGCTTGGCGACCGGCAGCTCGATCATGCCATCGTCGATCGAGGGCACGTCGACGACGAGCGCCCAATAGACCTTCTTCGCCGAACGGCTGGAGAACGCCTTGGCGAAGAACGCGGCGGCGCGCGTGGTGCGCGCGATCAGCAGCGCGCCGCTGGTATCCTTGTCGAGCCGGTGGACCAGCTTCGGGCGGCTCTCGCCATCGAATTGCAATCCGTCGAGCAGGCCATCGACATGCTCGTGGGTCTTGGTGCCGCCCTGCGTGGCGAGGCCGGGCGGCTTGTTGATCACGATCGCCTGCGCGTCGCGGTGGATGACGAGATCGCGGATGAAGTCGGTCTGCTCCGGCGAAAGCGGCGGGCGCTCGCGCTTCTTCGGCGCATCGGTGCGCACCGGCTCGGCCGGGGGCACGCGAATCTGCTGACCGGCGGCGATGCGGTCACCCGGCGTGGCGCGCGCGCCGTTGACGCGGAGCTGCCCGGTGCGCGCCCATTTCGCGACGGTGGTGAAGCTGGTGTCGGGCAGATGGCGCTTGAACCAGCGATCGAGCCGGATGCCGTCGTCGTCGGGCGCGACGGTGAACTGGCGGACGTCGCTCTGGCTCATGCCACCGCCCTGACGATCGCCATGCCGGCGAACACCGCGGCGATCGCGCCCAGCACCGAGAGCGCGACATAGCCGAACGCCACCATCAGCGCGCCGCGCTCATACAGCGTCACGACATCGAGCGCGAACGAGGAGAAGGTGGTGTAGCCGCCGAGCACCCCGACCGCGAGGAACAGCCGCCAGGGCTCGCCCGCGCTGATCCGCGCGAGCGCGCCGATCAGCAGCCCCATCAGCAACCCGCCGGCCAGGTTCACGGTCAGCGTGCCCCAGGGATAATTGGGCCCGAGCCAGCCGAGCATGACCTTGCCGGTCAGGTGTCGCGCGCCCGCGCCGAGCGCGCCGCCGAGCATGACGATGAGGAGATTGAACATCCGCCCGCGTTAGCGCAGGCGCGGGCCAGTGGAAACCGGCGCTTTCAGCTGCCGTTATTGGCGATCAGGTCGACGTCGGTCCCGCCGTCGCCGCGGCTGGTGAGGAACAATACATAGGCGCCGCCGTCGCGTCCGCGTGTGCCGCCCAGCACATGCTCGCCGCCGTCGGCCTGATGCTCGGCCGAATAGCCGGCATTGGTGACGCGGGTATAATACCAGTCGATCACGGTCTGCAGCGGCGCCGTGCTGGAAAAGCTGACCGCGCGCAAGCCGCAGCGGCCGTCGGCATTGCCCGCCGCTTCGGCGACCTGCGCGTCGGGATAGAGCGGCAGATCGGCGGGCAATCGCGTCGCCCACACAGTCGAATAGCGCATCGCGCCGACGCAGCCCGAGGTGCGCGGGTCGCTCTGCAGCGCGGCGAGCGCGGCCAGCGTGTACGAATCCTTCGCCACCTTGCATTCAGGGCAGTCGCCCGAGGGCGCGGGAGCGGACTTGGTCGCCTGGCTGGTCGCGGCGCCTTCGACACCGGCGACCGAGCCGGCCTGGGCCGGCGCGGCGGCGACCGCGACGGGCGGCACCTGCGCCGAATAAGGCTGGGCGGGCGGGCGCACCGCATCGTTGTTGGCCTGCTGCGTCAGCGCAGGATCGACCATGATCTGATCCTGCAGCGCGGACAGCAACGCGGGATCGCTGGCGTTCGCGCCATTGCCGTCGACCAGCTCGCCGTCGAGCGAATCGAGATTGCGGTCCTGATCGCGCGGGCCGCAGGCGGCAAGCGCCGCCGGCAGCAGCATTGCCGCAACCCAGCGATACCGGCCAAGACTCATGCCCACGCGCTCCAAACGATAGCGCGAAGCCTTGGCGCGAATGGGGTTAAGAAACCATGCCGAAAGAGGGTAAACGGGCGAAGAGCGCGTTTACCATGTCTTATGTGTCATACTTGCATAATACAGCGCTTTGCCCCATATTGGCATCATGCTGAATATCCTCTCGCTGCTTGTCGGCCTGCTGGTGCTGCTGCTCACCCTGGTCGGCTTCATTCCCTTTCTCGGCTGGCTCAACTGGCTGACGATCCCGATCGGCATCGTCGGCGTGGCGCTGGGCGCGCTCTCGAGCCACAAATCGGGGCGCAACCTGAACATCGTGCTGATCATCATCTGCGCGATTCGCCTGTTCGTCGGCGGCGGGCTGATCTGATCTCCTGATCCGCACAGGCGAAGGGCCCGGCGATCGCTCGCCGGACCCTTGCTGCCGGAGCAATGGAGATTTGCTTAGCGGCAGGTCACATGGCCGCGATCGATCTGATGGCCGAGAAACGCGCCGGTCGCGCCGCCGATCAGCGCACCCAGCGTACGCGAGCCGCCGTTCGAGATCGCGCTGCCGAACAGGGCGCCGGTCGCACCGCCCAGGATCAGGCCGGTCGTGCCGTCCGAGCGGCGGCAATAATAGCGCCCGTCATAACCGCGATAGATGCGGTCGTGGCGAGTCAGCCGGCGTGGCCGGTAATAGCGACCGTCGCGATAATAGCGGTCGGCATAATAAGTGCGCTGGCCCGGGGGCAGCCGGTTCCAGTCATAATTCCGGTACGTGCGCCAGTTGCGCATGTCGCGACGATAATCCTTCTGCGCGTCGCGCATATCGTGGCGATAGTCCTGATTCGCCTTCGCCACATCGTGCGGCGAATCGGCGTTGCGCATATCGTGGCGATAATCCTTCTGCGCGTCGCGAACCTGGTGATGGTAATCGTGCGAAGCCTGGGCGGGGCTTTGCTGCGCCAGCGCGGGCACGCTGGTGAGCGTCACCGCGGCGAGCGCGGCGATCATGGGGGTACGCATGAACGGTCTCCTTCATCCCGAATGGAACGCCGGAAAAACGAACGCCCCGCCCGCTGGGTTGCGTGAACGGAAAACTACGTTCCGTTCACGCAACCGCAAGATCGGTCAGCCTTCGAGACTGTGATCGAGGCTGATCTCGCAGTTCAGCACTTTCGACACCGGGCAATTGGCCTTGGCGTCGGCGACGATCCGGGCGAATTCCTCCGCCTCGATGCCCGGCACACGCGCCTTGAGCGTCAGCGCCGAACGCGTAATCGCGAAGCCCTCGCCCTGCTTGTCGAGCGTCACCTTCGCTTCGGTCTCCAGCGTGCCGTCGTCATGCCCGGCGCGAGCGAGCGCGAAGCTGAGCGCCATGGTGAAGCAGCTCGCATGCGCCGCGGCGATCAGCTCTTCCGGATTGGTGCCGGGCTCGTCGCCGAACCGCGTCCCGAAGCCGTAAGCCTGATCCGTGAGCACGCCCGATTGGGTGGAGACATGGCCCTTGCCGTCCTTGCCCAGCCCCTCGTAGCGCGCCGATCCCGTCCGTGTCGTCATGATGCCTTCCTTTCCACGGTGATACGAAAAAGGGCGCGGGATCGTTCCCGCGCCCTTCTTATGTCGTTCTAGGCGACCTCAGCGGCAGTGGCGACTGCTGCCGCCGCGATCGATCGCGCGGCCGGCGAGCGCGCCGATCGCGGCGCCGCCCAAGGTACCGAGCGTACGGTCACCGCGCGTGTCGATCGAGCGGCCGACCAGCGCGCCGGCGACGCCGCCGACCACCAGCCCGGTGGTGCCGTCCGAGCGGCGGCAATAATGACGGCCGTCGCGGCCGCGCCATTCCTTATAAGCGTAATGACGCTGATGGTGGCGCTGGGCCTGCGCCTGCGTGGCGGGCAAAGCGAAGCTCGCCGGAATGGCGAGCGAGGCGGCGCTGAGCGCCATCAGGATATTCCGCATGATCTAACTCCCTTGACCTGGATCAATACCGCTACCGTAACGCTTCGCTTTTCGCACGGGTTGCATGAACCCAAAACAACAAGCCGTTCATGTCCGGTCGCGCAGTGGCGGCGTTCCCGATCACTCCACGATATCCACATTATCCACAGGCCCGATGCTGCAGTTTGGGGCTTACGCCGACTCGCAATCGATGACAGCATCCTTCCTGTAGGCAGAATGGTTCGAGAGCGAGAAATCGCAGCAGGATCAGAAGCTTATGCCGAAATGACCAGGCAGGTGCCGCAAGGAAACCACCAGGGCGTTGCGGCGGGACGGTCGGGTCCGAAAGTGAAGGAGGGTGGCCGCGCAAGCGGGTATCGCCGGAGTGATCGGACAGGGACATCCCGATGGGCGAAGGTTGCCGATCCCGCGATCGGAAAACGCGTCCGGGCTGAAAGCCAGCGCGCGATACGCGCCGCGCCTTCGGGAGCGGAAACGCCGCGAGCGGAGTTTGGCCGAACGGCGATGCAAATGGCTTCGGCCATGTGCTGAGCTGGCCGCCGAGGTCGGATACGCCGAGGCCCGCAAGGGCATCGCGCCCGACCCCGGTGACCGAAATGTGAAGCCGGATTGCCGCTCGCGGCGTCCGGCCGAGCATGCCGCCGAAACCAGATGGCGCGGATACGCTTCCTTCGGGGGGCGGATCGAGCGGATCGAAGTCAGGCGACAAGGGGGTCGGCAGCGATGTCGGCCCCCATTTTCGTTTGGGCGTCCGCCGCGATCACTACGCATCACCCCGCCACCGCCATCGCAGCGAAATGTTAAGCCCCTCGCTCTAGCCAGATGCGATGCGCGCGCTGGTCTTCTTCCTGCTCTTCGTGGCGGTGCCCACCTTCGCGATGGCGCCGGTGCATACCGGCGTGGCGAAGATCCGCACCGGCCCCGAGCTATCCGACATCGCCTTGTTCGCGATGGCCTGCATCGGCGTGTGGCTGGCGCGCCGCGCGCTGCGCGCCCGCTTCGCCAAACGCGACATCGCACCCAAGGAATGACCGCGCGGCATTGACGGACGCGCGGCGCTGCGCCAGCGCTGCGCGCATGGCCGACACTATTCTCGACCGCCTCGAAGCGACGATCCGAGCGCACCGCGGCGGCGATCCCCAATCCTCCTATGTCGCGAAGCTGACCGCGCGCGGCCGCGCCAAGATTGCGCAGAAGCTCGGCGAGGAAGCGGTCGAAACGGTGATCGCGGCGTGCGGCGATGATGATGAAGCGATCGTGCCCGAGGCGGCCGACCTGCTCTTCCACCTTGCCGTGCTGCTCGCCGACGCCGGGCTGAGCCTCGACGACGTCCGCGCCGAGCTGGCGCGGCGCGAAGGCACCAGCGGCATCGCCGAAAAGGCCGCGCGCGCGCGCTGAATCCTCAGGAGCTTCCATGCCGATCGACGCCACCTTGCCTTATGACGACCAGAATATCTTCGCGAAGATCCTGCGCGGCGAGATTCCGTCGAAGCGCGTGTACGAGGACGAGTTCGCGCTCGCCTTTCACGACATCAACCCGCTGGCGCCGACGCACATCCTGGTGATCCCGAAGGGGCCGTATGTCAGCTGGGACGATTTCAGCGCGGAGGCATCGGAGGCGGAGATCGCCGGGTTCGTCCGTGCGGTCGGGCAGGTCGCGCGCGCGGCGGGGCATGTCGCGCCGGGCTATCGGCTGCTGGCCAATGTCGGCGCGCAATCGGGGCAGGAAGTGCCGCATCTCCACGTCCATATCTTCGCCGGCAAGCCGCTGGGGCCGATGCTGGCTCGTTGATTTGCGGTTCAGCGCGGCTGAACCGACGCGGCACCGGCCCGCTCCCCCACCCGGCCACCCAGATGATACTGCCGTTGGGTGGCCGGGTGGGGGAGCGGGCTGGTGCCGTACAAACTTAAGGGATTGCGCCTCGCGGGTTTGCGGCTAGGCTCCCGCCCATCCAAAAACCATGACCCCGGGGGGGATATTTCCGTATGTTCGGGCGCGTTAAATCCTTGGACGCGATTCTCGCGACCGCCGAGAAGAAGAGCCTCGCTCGCTCGCTCGGCGCCTTCCAGCTGACCATGCTGGGCATTGGCGCCGTCATCGGCACCGGCATCTTCGTGCTGACCGCCACCGCCGCGCAAAAGGCCGGCCCCGGCATGATGGTGTCGTTCATCATCGCCGGCCTGGTCTGCGCCTTCGCCGCTTTGTGTTATTCCGAGCTTGCCTCGATGGTGCCGGTCGCCGGCTCCGCCTATACCTATTCCTATGCCGTGATGGGCGAGCTGATCGCATGGCTGGTCGGCTGGGCATTGATCCTCGAATATGCGCTCGGCGCCAGCGCGGTCGCGGTAGGCTGGTCGGGCCACATCATCGGATTGTTCGATTCGTTTGGCTGGCACTTGCCCCATGCGCTGACGGTCGGCCCCAAGATCGAATGGGGAATCCTGAAGGGCGGCGAGGTCGGTGGGTTCGTCAACCTGCCGGCGGTGATCATCACCGCGCTGGTCACCTGGCTGCTGGTGATCGGCACCAAGGAGAGCGCCACGGTCAACGCCGTGCTCGTCGCGATCAAGGTCGCCGCGCTGACCCTGTTCGTCATCATCACCGTGCCGATGATCTCCGGGCACACCGCCAACTTCCACCCCTTCACGCCGCGCGGATGGGGCAATCCCTTCGGCGGATCGGGCACCGGCGTGCTTGGTGCCGCGGCGTCGATCTTCTTCGCCTATGTCGGCTTCGACGCGGTCTCGACCGCGGCCGAGGAAACCAAGAACCCGCAACGCAACGTGCCGATCGGGCTGATCGCCTCGCTGCTGATCTGCACCATCTTCTACCTGCTGGTGGCGAGCGGCGCGATCGGCTCGTTCGGCGCGCAGCCGCTGATCGATCCGGCGACCGGCAAGTTCTTCGTCGAAGGCTCGCCCGAGCTTTATGCCAGCGCCGCTTGTCAGGGCGCGCATGCGCCTTTGGTGTGCTCGAAGGAGGCGCTCGCCTATGTGATGCGTGAGGTCTCGAACCCGTTTTTCGGCCAGCTCGTCGGGCTCGCCGCGACGATCGCCCTGCCCTCGGTCGTGCTGCTGATGATGTTCGGCCAGACGCGCATCTTCTTCGTGATGGCGCGCGACGGGCTGCTCCCCGCGCCGCTCGCGACCGTCCACCCGAAGTTCCGGACGCCGTGGGTCGTCACCATCGTCACCGGGGTGGTCGTCGCGATCTGCGCGGCCTTCCTGCCGGTGGGCACACTGGCGGACTATTCGAACTCGGGAACACTGTTCGCGTTCGCGGCGGTGTCGCTGGGCGTGATGATCCTGCGCCTGACCGACAAGAGCCGGCACCGGCCGTTCCGCACCCCGTTGCTATGGGTGGTGGCGCCGCTGTCGATCATCGGCTGCGTCGTCTTGTTCATCAGCCTCAATCGGGCGTCGCAGATGGTGTTCCTCGTCTGGACCCTGATCGGGCTGGTGTTCTATTTCCTCTATGGATACCGCAAGTCGCATGTCGGACGCGGGATCGTCGATGTGGTCGACGACCCGGCGATGATCCCCGAGACGGCGCGCCCGCTCGAACCCTGATCGCGACCGGACGACAAAAAGAGGGGCCGGGGATGCAAATCTCCGGCCCTTCGTCGTTGAGGCGTTGGCAACCCTTTATGGCTACTTGCCTTTTCGCCACCGAGCCACGAGGATCGGCGGCCGGGGGTGGGGCATGACCGAGGGCAATCGCGAACCGGACGAGATCGAGACGATCACACGCTTGTGGCGCGTGCATCTCGACGTCGACGCGCTCGGTGCCGCACGCCTGCAGATCGCCGCCGCGCGCGACGGCGCCGCGCTCATCTGGACGCGGATCGCGGATCGGCTGGATGCGGCATGAGTCCGCCGGTGATCACCGTGATCGACAGCTTCAGAGCCCTGCCCTGATAGATCACGACGCGCGCGGCGCGGCCGTGATCGGGATCGGCCGGGGCATGGCCGAGCCGGTCGGCCAGCTCGATCGCGAACCGCCCCGCCGCCTCCAGATCGGCGAACCCCTGCGCCTGCTCGCTATGCCCGTTGTCGTAGCAGGTCTCGACCACGAACCGTTCGCCGCGCTTGCCGGCGCGCAGCCAGCCGCCGACCTTCCTGATCTTCTTCATACGCAAACCCTTCCCCATTCTAATCCTCATCCAGCACGCCCATCGCCCGCAGGCTGACATGCCCGTCCGCCGCCAGGATGAGGTGATCGTGCAGCCGCATTTCGAACAGCGCGAGCGCACGGCCGAGGCTACGGCTCAACTCGACATCGGCGACGCTGGGATACGGATCGCCCGACGGATGATTGTGCGCGATGATGATGCCGCTCGCCTGCAGCTCGAGCGCGCGCGCCGCGATCTGCCGGCTATAGACCGCGCAGCGATCGACGCAGCCGCTCGCCGCATTCTCGTCGCGGATCAGCCGCGCGGCATGATCGAGATAGAGGACGTGGAACCGCTCGACGCGCGCATGCGCGAGCTGCGCGCGCAGATACCGCAGCACCGAGCCTTCGGCGACGAACGACACGCGCGGCTCGAGCCCGTGGCGCAAGGCGTGAAGCTGGGCGCGGCGCACCGCCTGGAGATGCCGCACCACCGCCGCCGGCGCGATGCGGCGCAAGGCCCAGCGGCTCGCGTCGAGCACGCCCGGAAGCGAGCCGAATTCGTCGACCAGCCGATCGGCGAGGCTCAGCGCCTCGGACGCCGCGACCGGCGCGACCAGCTCAGCCAGGAGTCGTCGGCACCGTCGCGTGCCAAGCGCCGGCGGTGCCGCCACGTGCCCAGCGCCAGGATCGCGAGCATCGGGTAGCTCCAGAACGCCAGCGCCATCGCATAGGCATTGGGCAGGATCGCCTGGCCCAGGAACAGCTTTACGCCGTGGCTGGCGACCGGCACGAGTTGGAAGGCTGTCAGCCATAATGGCCAGAATCTCATCGAGGCTATCGCGACCGCGAGCAGACCGATCAGCAGCGCGCAATCGACCAGGAAGACGCCGGTTTCGATCCGATGGAAATCGCCGCGCTTCAACGTCGCCTGCGCCGCGAAGGTGAGCGCGGTCGCGATCAGGAACATCGCCGCCACCATTTTCTCCGGCGGCCCGCCGCGTGCGAAGGCATAAGCCGCGCACGCGGCGAGCATCACCAGGTAGAAGACGATGTGCAGCATCAGGGCCTGCCGGCCCGGATCAGCGCACCGCGTGCAGGCGGGGCCGCTCCTCGTCGTGCGCGGCGCTCGGCGTGGTCATGTCGTCCGGGCATTCGGAGGTATCGCCGAACATCCGCGTCGCCAGCCCGAGCCGGTCGCGCGTCTCGGCCAGCGCGCGGTGCGCCGCGACGAAAGCGCGGCGCGCCTCCATCAGATGCGCGTTGCCCGCCACCACCTGTTCGAGCGCCTCGTGACCGACCGCGAACGGCAGGTTCGCCTGCGTGCGCGCGGCGAGCATCGCCAGCGTGAGCGAGGCACCGTGCGAGAGCGAGGCATCGATCGCATTCTCCGCCGGAATCAACTGGTCCTTGACCATGCCGGCAGCTTTCAGACGTTGCTTGAGCATACACTTCCCCCTGCCGCGACGCGCACGCGCACCCCGGCGTGTTCCGATTGGTTGACCGCATCAGAACAGGTTGTGCAGCGACATGCTGATCTCACCCAGACCGAGCAAGGTCTGGATCAGCACCGACACGAGCAGCACCGCGAGAAAAGCGATTGCCGCGATGAGCCCGAGCAACTGGCCGATGGCCAGATCGTTGCGCTTCCTGCCACGCGTCGGGAAGGGCATCGGGAGCCGATCGGTACCGCGGGCTTCGAAGGGCATCGCCCCCGCATCCCGCAGCACATCCGGCGCTCGCCGCTCTTCCGTTCCGCGCAACCAGGGGGATGGCGGGGAAACGGGCGGGGAATCGATCTCGTCAAATCCAGATATGGATTTCGAGGGGGTGGCCGAACGGCCGTCGAGCATACGCACCGCGGCATTGCGCGTCGGCGCGCCGAGCTTCTTGCGCGCGCTGTCGAGATAGGTGTTGACGGTGTTGATGGTGATGCCGAGCCGATCGGAAATCTCGCGCACGTCGAGCCGGTCGCGCACCCCTTCCAGGCATTGCCGCTCGCGCGGGGTGAGTTGTGCGA
>Ga0164241_10004112_pt1 | contig 14253 bp, 16 predicted proteins | sample OricomyardsoilBY_FD_108780 | JGI IMG/M metagenome (GOLD analysis project Ga0164241, IMG submission 108780) | Backyard soil microbial communities from Emeryville, California, USA - Original compost - Back yard soil (BY) | ecosystem: Environmental > Terrestrial > Soil > Unclassified | place: USA...
CCTAGTTTCGGCGCAGACGCCATCCCGGGAGGGCGCGCCGAACTAGAGACACCCAGTAGGCCGAAATTCGAGCGCGGCGCTCGTTTGACGCGCCACTTGACGCGACGCGTTGAGGCCCTAGATTCCGGCGATGACGCTGGATTGGAACGCGTACCGCGAGTCGCTGCCGCCCGCGCCCGAGTCGGACACGCCGTGGAGGGTGTCTCAGCCGCCGGGCTCGAGCGGTGCTTGGACGCGGGCCGTGCTCGCGATCGGGATCTTCCTCGCGACCGTTTGGCTCACTTCGCTCGCGGGGCGTTGACTCGGGCGCCACGCCGCGAGCCCACCTCGCGGTGGGAGGCGACGACGATCATCCTTTGCCAGTGACGGGCAGCGCGACGCCGGTCACGCCGCGCGCCGCGTTCGACGCCAAGAAGAAGATCGCTTCGGCCACGGCGTCGAGCGCGACGGCCTTCTCGAGGTCGACCGCGCTCATCCACGATCGGTTCTGCGGCGTGTCCATCGTCCCGGGTAGGATCGCGTTCACGCGGACGCCCGACGCCTTCACCTCTGCGGCGAGCGTCTCGGTGAAATGAAGGACGGCCGCCTTCGATGCGCCATAGGCCGCCGAGCCCGGAGACGCGGCGAGCGCTGCCATGCTCGCTACGTTCACGATGGCGCCGCTCTTCTGCGCGAGGAACGTCGGGAGCGCCGCGCGCGCACACGCGACGACGCTCTTCAAGTTGAGCGTGACCATCGAGTCCCAGTCGGCCCACGGCGACTCCATCGTCGTCACGCCGCCTTTGAAGCCACCGACCGTGCAGATCAGTGCGTCGAGCCCACCGAGCGCGGCGTTCGCCGAGTCGAGCGCTGCGGCCACGGCGTCTTCGTCGGTGACGTCGACGGCGATCGCCCGGGCCGTCTCGCTCGTCGCGATCTCGCCGAGCACCTCGCGAATGTGCGCGTCGCTGCGATCGAGCAACACGAGCTTCGCGCCATGAGACGCGAAGAGCCGCGCGACGCTCGCGCCCAAGTTTCCCGAAGCTCCGGTGACCGCCACGACCCGTCCACGCACGTCACTCATGATCGACGCCTCCTCGGCGATCCCGTACGCTCCTTGCCGGCCGGGCCGCAAGGGTTCCGCGCCGCTTGGAGATCGAGCTTTTCATGCGTGCCGCCGCGCTAGGGTCGACGTTGGCTCTCCTCTTCGGAGCCGGCTGTACCCTCGCTTTTCCGCTCGACGATCTCCAGGACGGGGCGACCGGGTCCGGCGCGAGCGGCCCGAGCACGACCTCTCTCGGGCCGACGACGACGAACATGACCTCGGGCGGCGGCGCGGGTCAGGGCGGCGCGACCACCACCTCGACCTCGTCCGCAGGCGGCGCCGCGGCGTACGAGGATCTCGTGCTCGCGGACGGGCCGATCCTCTACTTCCACATGGATCAGATCGCGACCGAGCCGAACCTCGGCTCGAAGGGCTCGGCGAACGACGGCACCCAGGACGCCCCGAGCGCGCTGGTGCCGAGCGTGCTCTCGAACAACAGCAACTCCGCGACCACGTACGACGATCCGGCGCACGATCTCGACATGGCAGGAGAGGTCGACACCGGGCACCTCGACGTCCCGGCGCTCGGCTCGTTCTTCGACTCGACGCAGGCGTTTACGATCGAAATTTGGGCCAGACTCCCGCCCGAGAACGACGTCGAGACGGTCGAGCTCGCACGCGGCGACGAGGCCGCCGGCGCGTTTCACGTCGCACTGAAGAAGCGCGCGGTCTCGGACGGAAAAGACCAGATCGTCTTTGGCTTCCGCGACGCAGCCGCGTCGATCGACGACTACATTTCGCTCTGCAACTTCGACGATTGGGTCGACGCGTCGGCTCGACACTTCGTGGCCGTCTTCGACCCGGTGGAGACGCACGCGCTCGCGATCTACATGGACGGCCTCCGCTGCGACGACAAGGCCGACGGGTTCATGGCCACGGGCACGTACGATTTTCCGACGATGGATCCGCCGCTGACGTTCGGCAACGGATGGAGCGGCGCGGTCGACGAGATCGCCCTCTACGGCGAGGCGCTCACTGCCGAGAAGATCTGCGCGCACGCCGAGGCCGGGGGCGCGCCGACCTGCAGGTGAGGCGCGCGCGACGACGAACGATCCGAGTCGATTTGCGGCGGGCCCTTGACGGTTCTTGTCATCCCCTCGCGCCGTCGGGGGGAATGGGAGGAACCGATCGAAATGACTGGGGCGAGGTACTAGGGGGGTGTCCCTAGCGCGCGTGCCGGCGCTCGTACTCCCAGAGATCTCCGAGCGGGCTCTCACGCTCGCCGGTGCGCGACATGCCACAGCGCTCGAGGACCTTCTGAGACGCGAAATGCCAAGGAGGGGTCGCGGCCCGCACTGCGGTGCAGCCCGCTTCGAAGAGCGCCCACTCGACGCTCGCGAGCGTGGCCTCTGTCGCGTAGCCCTTTCGCTGTGAGTCCTCTTCGACGCCGTAGGCCACCTCGACGGTGCCGTCGGCGTCCGGGGCTCCGTGGAAGACGACGCTCCCGACGACTCGACGCGGCGCCTCGAGGGTGATCATCACGCGGTCGCCCCAGAGGCGCCGCGTCGGATCGGTACGGATCGCGTCGAGCGAAGCGTAGAACGCGCGCTCGACGAGCGCGCGATTCGGCCACGCCTCCGGACATGCGGCGCCGAGGAGCTCTTCGGCGCGCACGCGGTTGGCCCCGAGCACGGCCTCGACGAGTGGGACCGTGATCGGGACGAGCTCGAGCCTGACGGTGTGAAGCACCGACATGACCCGAGCATACCTCTTCGCCGGTGCGCGCCGCGCCCGGGCGGTGCCGGAGCGGATCCAGGGCGCGCGCCGCTCGTCGGAATCCTAAGCGGGCTTCCTGGAAGTCCGCGTCTTGTCGCTGGTCTTGCGCGCCGGTGCCGGGGCGGCGGCGGCGCTCTTCGACAGCGGAAACAGCTGAATGCAGAGCTGATAGACGCGCTCGGGGGCGGTCTCGCTGTCGCACCGGTCCATCATCTCCTCGCGGAAACGTCGGATCTTGCCCTTCAGGTCCGAGAGCGTCGCCTCGCGGATGCAGACGGTGAGCGCCGAGACGTCGCGCGCCTCTGGTGGGACGTCTTCTACCGCTCGGGCCGCGCGCTCGATCATCTGAAGGTGGTACGCCGGGATGACGACGCTACGTACCTCGTGCCCGGTCGTCAGACTCGCGTCACCGCGCTCGAGCTTTCCCGCCTCGGTGCGGATCAAGAGGCCGAGCTTCTCGAGCGTACGGAGCGCCGTCTTCGCTTGCCGCGACTCGATCGGCGGATCGATCTCGGCCGCGATCCACGCTGGATCTTCCACGAAGTCCGCGCGGGCCGCGAGCTCGCGGATCGCCGGGTAGTACCAGTGTGTGAGGTACTCGAAGAGCGGACCGTCGAGCTTCTTCGCGGCGCGAAACCGTCGGTTCGCGGCGACCCGCTCGAAGGCGCGATTGCGCTCTGCCACCGTCTGCGCCTGGTTCATGGCGACGAGCTGCGCGAAGAACTCTGCGCCGTCGCGATCGAGCTTGAGCGCCAGCGCGACCTTCTCGACCGCCTGCGGGCCCAGGTTTCGGTCGCCGTCCATGACGAGCTTCAGGAAGTTCGTCGAGGTGAAGCCCGCCCTCCGTGAGAGATAACGGAAGCTGTACTGCGGGAGGGTCTTCTTGCACGCCGCGAAGTGCTCACGCATGAACGCGCGGTAGTCGACGAACTCGTACACGCTGGGGAGCGCGCTCACGGTGTCACGAGCATAGCGGCTTCGACCCTTCACCGCGTCGAGACGCGACGCGCCGTCGCGCAGCGTTCCCGACGCCGCCTGTCCTCTAGCGGTTCTGGTAGGCTGACAGGTCGATGTCTCGTCGGCTTTCCATCTCGCTCATCGCGCTTCTGGGCGCGGCGTCGTGTGGTCCTCGCGGGGGCACGGACGTCGGCAATGGCGCGACGGTGTCGTTCAGTCTCGCGGAGTTCATGCCCGGCTCCGTGAGCTCCGCGCTCAGCAAACCTGCGAACACGACGCTGACGCTTCCCTCGGGGGACGCGGTCGAAGAGGTCTGGGTCGCGGTGGAGAAGATCTCGCTCCAAGCGTGCGAGCACCCCGACGACGACGGAAAGTCGACGTTCGACGGCCCGATCATCGTGAACCTCCTCGCCGACGACCCGCCGATGGGAGACGCGGTCACGATCGCGCCGGGACGCTATTGCAAGCTCGGCCTCGCGCTCCACGAGATCCAAGCGGACGAGCTCCCGCCGGGTGCGCCCTCGGATCTGGCGGAGGTCTCGCTCCTGATGCGCGGCCACCGCGCGGACGGCGTCGCCTTCGTCGTGCGGTCGCGAGAGCCGATCTCGCTCAAGCTGAACGCGACGAAGGCCGGCGGCTTCACCCTCTTCGGGGACAACCCGCTCATCATCGCGTTCGATCTCGGCGCGATGGAGGCTTCGCTCGACCTCGGCTCCGTCGACGCGTCCCCTGTCCTCGTGGACGCCGATCACGAAGCGAAGCGCTTGAAGGCGCTCGAGAAGGTGACCAAGAAGACCGCAGCGCTCTTCCGCGACACGAATGGCGACGGCGTGTTGAGCGCGGACGAAGTCGGCGACGAGGGCGCGCTCGCCGAGGGTGAGTAGCGCCCCGGCGAGCTTGCGCGACGACGATCAGGTTTCGGAGACCGTCACCTTGATCATCTGCACCGGCGTACGCGGCTTGTCGTTCGCGCCCGTCGGGGTGTGCTCGATCTTCTGGATCGTGTCCATGCCCTCGATCACCTTGCCGAACACGGGGTGCTTCGACGGTCCCGGCGAGAACCAGTCGAGGCGCGCGTTGTCGACGGTGTTGATGAAGAACTGACAGCTGCCGCTATTCGGTCGGCCGGTGTTCGCCATCGAGATGGTGCCGGGCTGGTTCGAGATCTTCGCGTCGGCGGGGTGCTCGTCCTGGATGGTGCCGTTGGGGCTGTCACCCGTGCCTGCGCGGTTCGAGTTCGGATCCTTCGAATGCGGGCAGCCGAACTGGATCATGAAGCCGTCGATGATGCGGTGGAAGTGGAGCCCGTCGTAGAAGCCGCTCTTCGCCAGCTTGACGAAGTTCGACGCCGTGATGGGCATCTTGTCGACGAAGAGCTCGAGCGTGAAGTTGCCGAGCGACGTCTCGCAGAGTGCGGTCGGATTGGCCATGGGCCGAGACGGTAGGAGCGAACGGCCCTCGTGAAAAGGGGGTTCGACCATCGCTCACCCCTCACCCCGTCGAACGCTCGGCGTGACGCCATCCCCAGAGCGTCGGAACGGCCAGTGCCGCGATGGTCACCACGACGAGCACCATGGCGCCTCCGAAGACCACGCTGATTTTTGCCGACGTGAGCGCCGCGACGAACCCGGCCTCTGCAGCCGAGAGCTGGTTCGATGCGCCGATGAAGATCATGTTCACGCTCGACACGCGACCGCGCACCTCGTCGGGCGTCGACATCTGCACGAGGGTCGCGCGTGAGACGACGCTGACTTGGTCCGCCATGCCGACGAGCACGTAGCAGGCGACGCTGAGCGGAAAGCTGGTCGAGAGACCAAACGCGAGCGTGGCGAGACCATACGCGGCGACCGTGACGACGATGGCGCGCCCCACGCGACGTATCGGAGGCAGGACGAGGAGCAGCACGCTCGTCACGACGGCTCCGACCTCGAGCGAAGAGGTCAGGACGCCGTAGCCCTTCGGACCGACGCGCAGGATGTCGTTCGCGAAGACCGGCAAGAGCGCCGTCGCGCCGCCGAAGATCACGGCGAACAAATCGAGGCTCATCGCGGCGAGGACGGGCTTGTTCCTCCAAACGAACGTGAGCCCTTCTATGAGACCGCCCACCGAGATGGCGCGCTTGCCGGCGCTCGACGTTCCGGCCGGCAAACCGCTGACGCTGACGAGAGATGCGCCGTACAGCACCGCAGAGACGGTGAACGCGACGCGAACGCCCCCGTGGCCGATCAGCACGCCCGCGATCGCCGGCCCCGACATGAACGCGAGCGACTGCGCGGTGGCCATCACCGTCACGGCGCGACCGTACTCCTCGCGCGGGACGAGGCCCGGGAGCATGGCGCTTCGCGCGGGCGCCTCGAACGAGCCCGCGACGGCGTTCATCACCACCAGACCGATGAGCGGCGCGACGCCGCCCGAGGTCGAGGCAGAGACGAACGCGAGACCGATCGCGCACGCGAGCGCGACCATCTGGGCGAGCAAGATGACGCGTCGACGATCGAACGCGTCGGCGATCGCGCCGCCGGCGAGGCTCGCGAAAGGCGCCGGCAGGAAAGAGAGCAGACCCGCGAGGCCCAACATCGCGGGCGACTTCGTCCGATCGTAGATGGTCCAGAGGAAGGTCGCCCGGAGCAGCGTGGCGGCTGCGCCGGAGCACATCCGCGAGGCGACCCAACGAACCACGACAGGGCGGCGGGACAGGATCTCGAGTGCAGACGGGCTCGGCTCCAATGAGGCGCGGCGAGTGTGGTGCCAAACCCCATGGCGGTCGAGGGCTCGATTCATGAAACTTCACGTTGCCCGGAGCGCTTCCTTCACACTCGAGGCGCAGGCTGTTCTCCGAAAGAAGGAGACACACCATGCTCGGGTTCGTCATCGGTACGTTGTGCTTGATTGGGTTGGTCAAGGTCGTGCGCCGCGGCCACGGGGGACGCTGGGGACGTCGGCACGGGTGCGGTGGCGGAGGCTTCGCTGGCGGCGGCTGGGGCGGTCGCGGCTACGGTCGTGGACCTCGCGCGTGGCTGAACCGCATCTTCAGCAGGCTCGACACGAGCGCGAGCCAGGAGAAGGTCATCGTCAGCGCGGTCGACGAGCTCCTCGGCGCCGTGCGCGACATGCGCGGCGAGGGACAAGCGAGCCGCGTCGACATCGCCCGACTGCTCGCGGACGAGTCGTTCGACGCCGAGCGCATGGGCGAGCTCTTCGCACGACACGACGACGCGCTCCGCAAGGCGCGCGAGGCGTTCGCGGGGGCGTTCGGCAAGGTTCACGCGGCGCTCGACGCGAACCAGCGCACCGAGCTCGCACGCCTCATCGAGTCGGGTCCGTTCGGCGGCTTCCGCGGACGCGGCGGTCCCTACCGCGAAGCGGTCAACGTCTGAGCCGCGCGGCGCAACAGCAAAGAAAAAGGAGCTCCACTCATGAAGCGCAAGATCTTGATCGGCCTCTTGGCCTTCGGAACCATCGGCGGATACGCGGCGGGCTTCGGCTCGATGAGGTGCCGGGCAGAGCATCGCCGCGAGAGATTCGAGGATCACGTCGCGAGCGTCTGCGTCGAGGCCGCGCGCCGCGCGGACCGTGACGACCGCGGTCGCGCCGACGCCCCGGACCGCGACGACGGCCCGCGTCGCCACCACGGGGACGAATGACACTCGACTCGCAGACGGTGCCCGCGTCGAGCGGGCACCTCGTCACGAGCTCCGCGGGGCTCGATCTCGAGGGCGGACGCCGCGGCGAGCTGGGCCGCGCGGGCCAAAACGGGGTACCGTGGTCTACGTCGACCATGTCTGCCCGCGTCCTCATCGTCGACGACGACGTCCGCCTTCACGATCTGCTGGAGAGTTATCTCAAGCAGAACGGTGTCGAGGTCGAGCGCGCGTACGACGGCGCCGCGGGGCTCGCGAAGCTGGAAGCCTCGACCTTCGACGCGGTGCTGCTCGACGTCATGATGCCCGGAATGGACGGGCTCGAGGTCTGCCGACGCATCCGAAAGAAGAGCGACGTGCCGGTGCTCATGCTGACTGCGCGCGGCGACGAGACCGACCGCATCGTGGGGCTCGAGATCGGCGCGGACGACTACCTGCCGAAGCCCTTCAACCCGCGCGAGCTGCTCGCCCGGCTCCGCGCGATTCTCCGACGCGTCCGCCCCGAGGCCGAGAGCGACCGGCTCGAGGTGGGTGGCATCCTCATCGACGTCACCGCGCGCCGCGCGATGGTGTCGGGACGCCAGGCGGACCTGACCGGCATCGAGTTCGACATCCTCGTCGCGCTCGCCCGCCGCGCAGGTCAGGTCATCCCGCGGGACCGCTTGCTCGGGGCGGCGGGACGCGGGGACGTGATCGTCAGCGAACGCACGATCGACGTGCACATCATGCACCTGCGACAAAAGCTCGGCGATGGCCGACTCATCAAGACAGTGCGCGGAGTCGGCTATGTCCTGGCGAAAGAGACACCGGGACTGGCATGACCGGATGGACCGAGGACGGCCCGACTTCGGGGGCCGCTTCGGTCCACGTTTCCATGGTCACGACCATGGAAACGGATTCCTGCGTCGATGCCGGCGCATGGCTTCTCCGCTCCATCGGCGGATCTTCTTCTGGTTCGGTGCCGCGATCGTCTTCGCGGGGCTCGCTGGCTTCGGTGTGACCGCGGTCCTCGGCGGCTCGGCGCGCATGCGCGACGCCGAGGCGCTGCGGACGTTCGCGGAGCATCGCTTCGTCGACGCGTGGGACGACGCCGCGCGACGTCACGCGTTGGCCGCGGAGCTCTCGCGGGCGCTCGACGTCGACGTGGCCGTGCGCGACGCGGACGGCGTCGTCATCGACAAGGTCGGCGGCGCGTGCATGCGACCCGACATTCGCCTCGAGCCGACACGCGACGACGCGGCGCTCGGGCGCGTCGACCTTTGTTGGCGCCCGAGCGCGTCGAGAAAGCTCACGTTCGGCGCGAGCCTCTTGGCGGCGCTCATGATGCTCTGGCTCATCTCTCACAAGATCGCGCGACACATCGGCCGACCCATCCTCGAGCTCTCACGCGCTGCGACCGAGATCGGCCGCGGCCACTACGACGTCGACATCCGGATCGGCCGGCGTCCGCCGGTCGAGATCCTGCGCCTCGGCGAGAGCGTCCGGGACATGGCCGCCAAGATCAAAAAGCAGATGGCCGACCAGCGCGAGCTCCTCGCCTCTGTGTCGCACGAGATCCGCTCTCCGCTCGCCCGCGTGCGGCTGCTGCTCGAGCTCTTGCGTTCGGGAGAAGGTCCCGCTCTCGAGCGCGAGAAGCTCATCGTCGATCTCGAGAGCGAGATCGAAGAGATGGACCAGCTCGTCGGTGGCCTCCTGGCGAACTCACGCCTCGATTTCTCTGCGCTGTCGCTTCGTCCTCACGATCTGGTCGCGGCGACGGAGCGCGCGGTCAACCGCGCGGGCCTCGAGGTGCCAGTCCGGATCGTCGGCGCCCCGCAGGAGATCCTGTGCGACGCGACCCTCATCGCGAGGGCGCTCGCGAACCTGCTCGAGAACGCCGAGAAGCACGGAGGGGGCGCGACCGACGTGACCGTTCGCTTCGATCCCGCGCAGGTCAAGGTAGAGGTCGGCGATCATGGACCGGGCGTCCCGACCGAGGACCTGGAACGAATTTTCGACCCCTTCTACCGCCGACCGACGCGTGGCCACGATTCGCTCGGCCTTGGGCTCGCGCTCGTGCAGCGCATCGCAGAGGGTCACGGCGGCGAGGCTTTCGCTCGCGCAAACGACGAGCGGGGCGCGGTGGTCGGGTTTGTCATTCCGCTCGAGGACGGCCCCGACTCTCGCGCGGACGATTGACCGAGGCGCCCGACAATCGAGCGCGGGTGACCGCACGACAGTCCTGCATAATGGGGGCATGAAGAGCCTCTTCTGCGCCGCCATCCCGGCGCTGTCGTTCATGCTCGCCGCGTGCGCCGGACGTGGCGCGTCGCCCAGAGCAGAAGAGCCGACGGTCGTGCAGGTCGGTTCGGAGTCGCACGGCTCCATCGCGTCGACGCCCATCGCCCGCGCGCAACCCATGCACGGTTGCTCGCGGACGGACGTGTCGGGCTACCTCGAGGAGATGCGCGGCTTCATGCGCGACCCTGACGCGGACAGCAACACGTCCGCCGCCAAGGCGCTCGCGCTGCTCGGCGAGCGCGAGGCGGTGGCGTTCCTTCAGCAGATCAGCGGCCGAGGCTTCGACGCGTTCTCGCTCGCGGCGCTCGTCCTCTTGGGTGACACCGACGCTCGTCGCGACGCCCTCAGTCGGGCCCCGAGCCTCGACGAGAGCGACTTCACGATGATAGCCTATGGGTTCGAGCGAAGCCCGGATGCGACGATCACTGCGCGCACGAAGCAAATCGCGACGACCTCGCAAAACCCTTCCGAGGTGCAATACGCGAAGGCGCTGCTCGCTTCGATGGGCGTGGGATACGGCGACGAAGTCGCGAAGACGATGAGCGCCGGCTCGGCCTCGCGCGACGCGGTGTTCGCCGCGCGGTCGCTGATGCGCAGTCACGGCGACGAGGCTCGCAAGGTGCTCGAGGGCGTCTTGGCCGATCCCCACACCGACTCGCTCGATCTCGCGGGCTCCGCCTTCGGGATGTTCCCGGAGGCTGCGCCGATCGAGCTCTTGGTCGGCGCACGAAAGAACGCTCAGTCCCCCTACGACAAGATCTGGGTGGACTTCGCGCTCGTCGCCGGCTGCCGCCGCTGACCGACGTCGACTGTCACGCCGTGGCGATGGGCACACGGGCGGCGGGCGGCCGGACGAGCGTGGCAAAACGTCTCGCCGCGAGCGTTCGAGGCGCGCACGTCTGGCACGCACCGGTTCACCCGCGTCGCCATCAGCATGACTTTGCTGAGTCCGACCCACGTGGAGCGTTCAAATCGGACTTGGTACGAACCTCGCTATTGGGCTCGCCATGAACACGAGAATCCCCAGCTGGACCTTGATGCTGTTGATCGCGCTGCCGGCCGCCGGCTGCGCAAAGACCGAAGGCTCGAGCCCGACGGAAGCCCGCGCGGACAACGCGCAGAACGCCGAGAATGAGCAGACGGAGCTTCGCACCCAGCAAGCCGAGGAGCGCGCCGACCTGAAGGGAGAACAGAAGAAGGACGCCGCCGACACCGAGGAGACCCTCGCGAAGAACGCGGCCGAGATGAAGGCCGACCACGCGAAGTTCGAAGCGGACGAGAAGGCACGAATCGACAAGATCGACATTCGCCTCGCCGCGGTCGAGCCGAAGGTGGTCAAGGCAAAGGGCGCGACCGCCGCGAAGGGCATCCTCACGCAGGTGAAGGATCGACGCGCGACGCTCGGTGAGAGCGTGACGCATCTCTCGTCGAATACCGGCGACGAGTGGGACTCCGCCATGAAGAGCCTCGAGACGAACACGACCACGCTCGAGGGCAACCTGGACGAGCTCGAGAAGCTGTTTCCTTGAGTAGAGAGCCTGGAAGTAGTGCTCCGCGTGGGCGCGGTGAGCCAGGGTCGCACCGAGAGGGCACCTGGCTCACGCGCAGCGCGCGCTTCGCGACGGATCTCGAGGGCTACGTGTCGAGAGAGAGCGGTAGACGCACGGTGAACGTCGTCTCGCCCTTCTTGCTCGAGACAGAGACCTCTCCTCCGTGCGCGAGCACGATCTCGCGAACGATGTAGAGCCCGAGACCGACGCCGTCGCCGCGCTGCTTCGTTCGCGTGCGGAACGGCTCGAAGATGTGCGGCAGGAAGTCCGCGGGGATTTCTCCCTGATTGTGGACGGCGATCGTCGCGTGGCCATCCGCATGCGAGATCTCGACCCGGACGGGCGCCTCTGGTGTGCCGTGCTTCACGGCGTTCGTGAGCAGGTTCGCGAAGACCTGCTCGAGACGCGCGGCATCCCAGCGGCCGTGAAGCGCACTGGGCGCGTGAAGCTCGATGCCGCGACTGCTCGCGGCTTCGACCTCTTGGACGACGCGTCGCACACGCGCGACCAAGTCCGCGTCTGCTTTGTCGAGGCCGAGGCCGTTGCCGAGCCGCGTGCGCCCCAGGTCCAAGAGATCGCTGACGATGCGATGGATGCGATCCGCGCTCGACTTGATCTGCCCTACGAGCTTGCGCTGCGGCTCGGACTCGGGCTTCAAGAACCCGGCCGAGAGCAAGACGACCGACAGCGGCGTCCGCACGTCGTGGCTCACGATCGCCATCAGCTCTTGGCTCATGCGGAGAGTCTCTTCGAGCTGCTTGCGCTGGTGGTAGAGGCGGACGAACACGGCGACCTTGTGGCGGAGGATGACCGGATCGAACGGTTTGAAGAGAAAATCGACGGCGCCTGCCTCGTATCCGGCGAACTGCCGCTCGGCGTTGTGGTGCCCGGCCGTCAGGAAGATGATCGGGATGTGCGACGTCTTCGACGTCCCGCGCATCAGCGTCGCGAGCTCGAAGCCATCCATCTCGGGCATCTGCACGTCCACGATCGCGAGCGCCACCTCGTGCACGAGGAGGTTCTCGAGCGCCTGGGCGCCCGAGTGCGCGACGATGATCTCGACCCCAGGAAGATCGAGGGACGCTTTGACCGCGACGACGTTCGCCGGAAGGTCGTCGACGACGAGAATTTTTACGGAGGAGTTGGTCATGGCCATCGACACTCCAATTGACAAAGCATGCTCGCGAGATTTGGCAAGGGTGCGACCGCGGTGGGGTTCGCTGCGCGAATGGCGGCAGCCGGCATCGCCGAGGCGTAGGCGGTTCTCGGATCCTCCACATACACCTTTGCGCCGGCGGCGCTCAGTGCTCTCGCGCCATCCGCACCGTCTTCGTTGGCGCCGGTCAGCACGACACAGGCGGCCTCGTCGCCGAGCACATCCGCCACACTCGCAAACAGCACGTCGATGGACGGCCGCGAGCAGCGGACCGGCGGGTCTACGGACAGAGAGAATGTGAGACCAGGCTCGACCAAGAGGTGGTAGCCGGCCGGCGCGAACCAGATGCCGGGGCCGATCCGCTCTTTGTCGAAGGGCTCGAGGCAGGTCACGCCGATCGTGCGCGTGAACATCTGCGCCAACTGGTGCGCCCCGCCCTCGGCCACGTGGAGCACCACGACGATCGGGATGGAGAGCGACGCGTGGATGGCGACGAGGAGGTCTCGAATGGCGACGACTCCGCCCGCAGAGGCGCCGATCGCGAGCAGGCGAATGGGCTTCATCTGCGCCGGTACCAACGGGTGGCCTCCGAGAATGGCTCGAACGTCGCGGACAGGGGCGTGAACTGAAGGCGCTCCTTCATCCCGAGCCCCAAGAAGCCGCGGCGGGTGAGGGCGCCCTGAAGGAGCTGGAGCGCCCGCATCTGAAGCGTCCGATTGAAGTAGATGAGGACGTTCCGGCACGAGACGACCTGAACCTCGACGAAGGCGTGGTCGGTCGCGAGGCTGTGGTCTGCGAACACGATGCGTTCCCGGAGCGCCGGCGCCATGACGAACGAGCGACGACCTCGGGCGCAATGGCGTTCGAGCGCGCCGATCCCGCCTGCAGCGCTGTAGTTCGAGGCGAACGCGTCGAAGCGGTCGGCGCGGTAGACCCCCGCCTTGGCCTCTTCGAGCGCGGAAGGGCTGATGTCCGTCGCGTAGATCTGGCAACGCTCGAGGAGCCCCACCTCGCGAAGCAGGATCGCGAACGAATAGGCCTCTTCGCCGGCCCCGCACCCGGCGACCCAGAGACGAATCCACGGATAGGTCGACAAGAACGGGACGACGCCCTCGCGGAAGACCTTGAAGTACTCCGGGTCGCGGAACAGATCGCTGACGCGGACGGTGAGCTTCTCGAGCACGGCCGCGAACGCGGCGGGCTCACGTTCGATTCGTCGCGTCAGCGCGGCGATGGACGACACGCCGACGTGGTTCATGGCGATCGCGACGCGGCGCCGCAGCGAGCTGATCGCATATTGGCGAAAGTCGTGGTGGAAGCGGCTGTAGATCACCTCGAGTAACGCGGCGAGCTCCGGATCTGTCGGCTCCTCATTCACGAATCCATACTCTCAACAGGGACAGCAGCACTTCGCTGTCGACTGGCTTTGACAAATAGTCGTTCGCCCCAGCGTCCACGGCATCTTGGCGATCGTTGGGCATCGCCTTCGCGGTGAGGGCGATGATGGGGAGCTTTGCAAGACGCCCGCCACACTCTCGGATCTTGCGAATGGCCGTGAGCCCGTCCATCTCGGGCATCATGACGTCCATCAGGACGAGATCGACCAGAGGGTTCGACTGGAGCGCTTCGAGAGCCTGGCGCCCGTTCCGGGCGACGCGCACCTCGATCCCTCGCGGCTCGAGGAGGCTCGTCAGCGCGAAGACACTCCGAACGTCGTCCTCGGCCAAGAGGACACAACGACCCGCAAACATCGCGTCTCTCGCGCTGTCGGGAGCGGGCCGGGCGCTCTCGCGCTGCCGATGGCTCGCCGGATCGCGGATCAAGAGCGTGAGCTCCTCGACGAGCCGCGACTTCGAAGCGCCCGCCTTC
>Ga0164241_10004113_pt1 | contig 14249 bp, 18 predicted proteins | sample OricomyardsoilBY_FD_108780 | JGI IMG/M metagenome (GOLD analysis project Ga0164241, IMG submission 108780) | Backyard soil microbial communities from Emeryville, California, USA - Original compost - Back yard soil (BY) | ecosystem: Environmental > Terrestrial > Soil > Unclassified | place: USA...
CTAAATCTATCTTAAACGTTTTCGGTGAAAGGTTAATGATGATGTAGTCGGGCAAAACTGTCCAATTGTCAGGATATGTTCTCATAAAAATAGGTATTCTTTATTAAGGACAAAAAAAGACCATCTCAACATTATATTGATGATGGCCTCGCAAAAACTAATAGTTAATTTAAATAGTGCCGAATTCAGTGTTAAGCGCAGTTTTATCAATTTCTAAGCTCTTCTTAATTAGAGCTCGCTGTAAGTGCAGATTTACTAAACCGTTAGCTACTCTTTCGCGGTCGCTTTTGTCGTGCAAATCTGGCTTTCTTATGTTAAACTTCTTCTTTGTAGTCGTTTTCCCCATATTCCGGGAAGATTTCGCTACACGAGTAACCTTTGACTTATTTTTTAACTTTTCCATTTTTTATTTTGTATTTTTTAAAGTATTCATAATGAAGTGATACGGCAACTTTTCCGTGCCGCTCACATTTTAATTACGCAAAAATATACTTATTGGCTTTGCAAACAACCTGCCAAGGAAATAATAAGTTTCTTATTTATAGTAATTTTATATATAATTATGGTCTTTGCAACCCCTAACCTGTTAATAACTATGAAAAACCCAATAACGCTGGATACTGGAAACAAGTTCGTTGGATTTGTCGATATTATGGGGTTTAAAGATAAGCTTTTTAGGAAGCCACATGCTGAATCGCTAAAGGACATATTAACCTTTGCCAATGCGATTGAAGAAGTAAGAAAAACCCAAAGAAAGGGGGAGGTAAAAATACAATCTGCAAATTTTTCAGACTCTGTTTTAGGAGTAACGCGTGAAGCTACAAGTTCGGAAGCACATTGCATTATTCGAGTTTTTGAAAAATATTTTGTTGAAGGTCTTTCCTCAGGAATTCCTATAAAAGGAGCCATGGCTTATGGCGAGTTTACTGCAGATTTCAAGAAGAATGTCTTTTGCGGCATTCCACTGGTTGATGCCTACCTACTAGGTGAGGAGTTGGGTTTTTACGGGGTAACTCTTCATCATACTTTTCAACGAAAACTGGTTGACTTAGGGGAGTTAAATCATTTTGTTAAGGAAAATTGGATAATTGAATACGATACGCCGTTTAAAAGTAGCGGTAAGTCGAAACATTATTGCATCAATTGGCTCAAAGCTGTTAAAGATGATAAAACAGACGAAGTGGAAAATAGAGTTAAAGAATTTTATCTGTCATCCTCAGGACGAATTCGCTTATATGTAGATAACACCCTTGCATTTATGGATTTTTGCAAAAGACGAATGAATAAAACTGAATAGAAGATATAGGAGTTATGTGTAGGCCCATGGAACAAACCTTATTTGGATAAAAGCAAATTTATTTTTTTCAGATTATGGAGTTTTGGGAGCGCATTTCCTTTTTCCCAAGCCATAACTGTTGATGCATCTACATTCAATATTAATCCAGTTTGCTTAAAGCTTAACCCTTTTCTCAATCGATAACCCTTAATTTGCTCACTCAAATTTTTAGGGTTTTCTAAGACATAGGAATTAAATCCTAGGAACTCAATTATTTTTGGTAACCGATTAAGTTGCGGAATACCTCTTCCATTTTCCCAACCCCTTATGCTATCCGTGCATACCCCTATTATTTTAGCGACATCTTGTTGAAGCATATTCAATTCCAACCTCCGTTTCTTGATATGCAGCCCTATGTGGCTATTTTCATTAATTTTAATGCCAAATGAAACGCTTTTCACCTTGGCTTGAGATTTCCAACTGCTGCACGCAACCATGACCTGTATTGGTTCCTCAATAGTTGCCCTATATCCTCGTTGCGCCGCAATCTTTTTTATGAAAGTTTGTAAGTAGCGTAGAACAGCAAACCCTACTTCCAAATGATTATTTTTCCCAAATAACGCTTATCATATAATTAAGTGAAGGAACAAAGAGGCAATATTCATAAAATTTGGAGTCTTGCTCATCTTCCTTCATCTCAAACCAGTCAGACTTCCAAATTTGTTGTGTCGCTTCTTCCCCATAATAAGCAATACCTTTTTTAAATACTTCATGTGCAACGCTACTGGTTGGGGGAGGAGACCCTTTTTTGAATAATGAGTAATACCACCAGTCATCAGATTTCTTAAACCACTTCATTTTATTATTCTGACAGCAGACTATGAAGATAGGATGGTTGCCGTTATCCTTCTTCGCAAACTTTAGAATAGCTGCCGTTTTACTCACCTGGAACCGTTGAGCCAAATGTTCAATCACTTTATGATTAAAAACTTTTTGGTTGCACTCCCTGCGAAATACACTGGTGGGCATTAAAAATTCCGATGCAAATTCATTTGCCTCTATTTCTTCTTTGCTAAAATATGGCTGTTCAGAATGGTTTAACGTTTCATCGTTGTCATTAAATCCTTTTTTTAAATGACGATGCAATTCAAAATGGCCTAATTCGTGAGCGAGGACAAATCGTTTTTTAGGGTAAAAATCAATTCTTGAATTTAGAGTAATAATGCCCGAATTTTCTTTCATCAAAATTCTTCCATCTGCGCCGTCAATATCTTCTTCCTTGATGAGTATGTTTTTACTATTGATTATTACTTCAATGGGAAGCTGCAAAGGGTCTGTAATGCCGCACCCGTCATATACTCCTTTTACAGCGGCTATTGCTCTACTCATTTTTATTTCCCCTGTTATACTGTTCTTCCATCTCCCCTAACATATCAAGTAATCTATTGTCCATCAAAATGGCTTGTTTATCCTTTTTGGAAAGTTCCTTTAGATTGTTGAACATGGGTTGGAGTTCGGCAAACTTAGATTTAGCAAAAATTTCGTCAGCAATCCTTTGTGACTCTTCAACACCCGATGCGATACCAGTCTTTAGGTTTGAAAGAAATTCTTTTACTCGACTATGTTTTGCTTCGTTTAATTCGGCTCTTGCTTTGGTTCTTAGTTGACGAAAGAGCATCATGTTTTTTTGAACAATGGCCTCCACATCTATTTTTTCCTCTTTCATTAACGCCTCATCCTCTTTATCATATTTCGTGTCCAGATAAAGATTGAACAAGTTGTCCAACAAAATGTATTTCTCTTTATTTTTTGGATGGCTCATACAGTTTGTTTGTTACGCAGTTAGTTCTTCTTTATAGTCTGATAACCTTCTAACAAGTTTCTTTCTCAAAACATACACTTGATTTACTGTAAGTCCCATTTCTTCGGCAATCGTTTCATAGGATGCATCTTCAAAATAACGCAAAGTAAAATATTCAAGGTTTTCATCGTCCTTCGACTTTTCTTGAGCAAGTAGAATGAGCCTTGCGTACATTTCTTCATTACCGCGAACATCGATATTTGCTATTTGATGTAGGTTGTCAATATCATTGGCATCCTTTTCATCAAAAATGGGCAACTCCTCCTTTTTTTCTTTAAAGTCAGTTACCTTATCCGAAATCAGTTTATTCGCAATCCGCATTAGTTGTTGAGCAAAAGTGAACTTCTCAAATTTCCAGTCCCATCCGTTGGGCTCATACAACCTTTTGACGCATTCTCCCACATAATAATCAATAGCATTCATACCCAAATTCTTTTCTCCATGAGCGCCTGACTTCGTTCTATCCGCTTTTGACCTAAAGCGAAGTCGTGCCTTTACGTGATGGGTAAGCTGCCGCAATGCTTCGGCAACCTCATCATCGGAAAGATTTTGAAGTTTATTAAGAACGAGTTCTCGTCTAGTCATTGGGTTTACGTTTAAATAATAACCGTAAAAAAAAGTTTTTGGTCATGACCAAAAAAAGAAAATTGTCGGTTATTATAATAACAAATAAACGAAATAAGAACTTATTCGACGATAGTCGGTCAAAATGACCGATCAATGCAGTGAAGGAGTTTTTAAACTTAATACATAGTATTTAACATAAGTTGATGAGAAAAAGGTTACTAGAAGTCGTATTTGCAGTTAATTTGTTTGTGTGGGGAGCATACTTTGGAGGGGCGATGGAGCAGGAACTCTATGGCATCGGTATAGGCATTTTAGGAGTTCTGGTTATAGATATACTCGATTATCTGGTTACAGAACGCAAATTTCTGCGATTGTATTGGGATTGCTACAAGCCTTGGGTGAACCCGGAAATTCGCCTATCTATCTCTTATCTCTATCGCATTGAATTAAACGGAAAGTATTTACTGGTAAAAAGCAACCGAGTTGCAAATACATATCAGCCTGTTGGAGGTGTCTATAAATACTATTACCCCGAAGCTAAGGGAGAGTTGGATTGTATGGGTGCGGTTACCGATACTCATATTGATAACGATGAGGACAGCGAATATGATTTACGTCTTAACCTGCAAAATCGTAAGAAGTTTAGAAAATTTTTGAAGTGGTTTCAGAAAGGGGAAAAAAGAGAAATTGACCCTTGGAGAGAGTTTTATGAGGAGTTAGTAATAACTGACATACTACCTGCCGACACCTTCCCGTACATCCACTACGAATTAGTTGGGCAGCATTTTGAACCCATTCATCGCGATAAATTCTTTAAGGTAGATACGTTCAAATATGCCGACATATATATCCCCAAGTTTTTAAATGACAAGCAAACCGCAGCATTTAAAGGTCTGATGGCGGTAAATAGTAGTGAATACATTTGGGTGACTGAACAAGAGATTGCGCAGGGAAAAACTGCAACGCATCATCTCATTGCGGGACACACCTATAAGATATTTCATAACCAAAAACTACACGAATGATAAATTTAGAAAACAAAGCAGAACAAATTGACGACTTGCTTGATAAGATGGCCGAGGATGTTCAATTGGACGAAAGCCGTTACTCACGGATGATAAAAACTTACGAAGCGGTAAAAAATTGGATTGAGAGCGATGAAACGTTTTTCAAGCCCTATAGCTATGACGTTTATCCACACGGTTCAGTAAGAACGCTTACTACCGTAAGGCCTATTGGTAGAGATGAGTTCGACTTAGATATCGCCATCCATCTAAAAAGTAGTACGCTCCATACACCACAAAGAATTTACAACGAACTGAAAAGGCGTTTGGGCGAACATGAGAAATATAAAGGGATGATGGAACTTAAAAACAGGTGTATTCGTTTGAACTATAGTGGGGACTTTCACATGGATATTCTTCCCGGCGTCCAGGAAAACGATTACGATCAAAATAAAATTAAGGTGCCTGACCGCGAGTTGGGAGATTGGGTTAGCAGCAATCCACGAGGCTATGCAACATGGTTTCTTGATAAAGCTAATTTGGTAAAGATGAGTTTACTCGAAAAGGCATTACGCGCAGAAAAATTACCGGCTGATAATTTCGATAAGAAGAAGCCTTTACAGCGTGCCGTACAGCTTATAAAACGCTACCGCGATATTTATTTTCAAAAGGATGATACTTACAAGACCTCGAGCGTCATTCTTACTACAATAGCAGGACAATTCTATCAGGGCGAAGAAAGCATCTTCGATACCATTGATAACATCGTAACCACTATCCGCAGTAAGGTACAGCAGCCCATTGGCCGATTGAAAGTTCTAAATCCCGTAAACGCCGACGAAGATTTTACCGATAAGTGGGATGCGGAGCCCGAATACTATGAGGCCTTTAAAAAGTTTGCTGCACACTTATATACCGAATGGCAAAAGCTGAAAGCAGAAAATGGTCTTCTTGAGGAAGGTGACGTAATGAAAGGCTTATTTGGTGATGACATTTTCACACGAGCGCAAATTGGCCAAGCGAAGGTGATTGATAAGCTGCGCAAAAGTAAATCGTTGGGTATTACACGCAATACGGGAATACTTACTTCTACTACCTCGGCTGCAACAGCACCTATTAGATCAAATACATTTTTCGGCGGTAATGAGCAATAATTTTAAACCTTTTGAAAAGAGTATTATAGAGCAAGCTTCTGAAATGCGTCGTAAATATCCGCACTTTACCGTGGATTTTGCTTCGCTTTTAAGCTTGAGGGTCGTGGGTGAAATGCGACCTACTTCGCGGAGCAGGGTATATCATTTTATATTGAAATACTGCCTAACGAGTTCTCCTAAAATAAAGATTGTATCTCCAGAAATCCAAAAAAATAATAAGGGGGAATACCCGCCGCATTTATATCCAAGTGAAAATCTATGCTTATACCATCCATCATATCACGAATTTAATACAACGGATTTTTTGAGCGATACCATTATTCCTTGGACATCGTTATGGCTGTATTATTACGAAGTTTGGCATAATACGGGCAAATGGCTTGGCGGAGGTGAACACCCTAAATAAACAATTGGAATGAGAAGACAAGAAAGACATATAGCAACCGGCATGTTATGGGGAGCAGGATTAACGGCATTGTTCGACATTCTCTCTCAATGGAAACAGCATAAAGACCGGGGAGAGGAGTTTACCTTGGAAAGCTATGATGGATGGAGAACTATTAAGTATGCCTCTATTGGCTGTGCCGTTGGTGGAGGAATAGGCTATGCCATTTATTGTTACACCATACGTGAAGAGGCGAAACTGCCTTTCAATTCTGATGAATATATCAAGAAAGTTTTGACTGAAGAACATTTGAAGTCAAACTCTTCTGCCTTTAATATTGTAGTAAACTACCGTGAGAGACTAAAACAATGGATGGTAAACGAATTTGGAAATAACCTAGTTTCGCCACCGGAGGACACCGGCTCTTTCTTCAAACGAACTGCAATCAGTTCAAACTATGATTTGGATATTGTGCTTCCCTTTAAACGTAACAGCTATAGTTCACTTGAAGAAATGTATTACCATGTTTATGAAGTAATTGGTAAGGCATTTAGCCCTAAAGCCACCGTTACGAAACAAACAAAAGCCATAGGGATCACTTTTGAGAACAATGGCAACCCAATACATTTTGATATTGTACCGGGTAGGGAAATAAATGATTATGCAAAAGAGAAAGATTTAAACCTCTATGTAAGGCCAGATTGGGTTTGGCAACGAGGAGGCTCATTTAAAACGAATATTTGGCTTCAAAAGAATATTACGGTCAATAAACCTGAAGCGAGAACAGTAATAAAGCTTTTGAAAGCGTACAGGGATAGAAACAGCTTGCCTCTGCCAACGTTGGTTGTAGAACAATGTGTAGTGTCTGCTCTGTCGGAGAATAATTTTGGTGTTCATGTTTCACCTACTGAAAATCTTTTGAATTGTATGGATTTTATCTCAAAAAAGATGGGACAAAGAAGTTTGATTGATATCGCAAATTCTAATAACAACCTACACGATAAAATAAGCGATGCACAAAAAAGTTATATCTCAAGCCAACTACAAAGGGATATAGAGCGGATTATAGAAAATCCTCGCTATATTAAAGAGATATTCGATTGCTAAACCATTTCTCGTCTTCTCTATCTAAAATATTACCATGGTAAAAACAGCATACATCATGTAGGATTGTATTACTCTAATTAACGTGTTACGCTATACGTACCCTGTTTAACATTAAAAATACTTTCCTCATTACTTTGTGCGCAAAACTAAAAAACGTTAAACGCCCAACTCCATTTTTACCATGCATAGCAGAAGTATGTTTAGGAGATGTAATTTCTATAATCTTTTCAGATTCATAAAACGGATTGAACTTGGCCGAAATTTTGTCCAAATCATTTGCAAATTCTCAATGGCTCCTAATTAATTAAAATTATAATATATATTAATTTTTGTAGCTTTAGCATATCCAGCTATACCAATCCATTATTACGTACAGATTCAATTTAGATTTCAATAAAAGTGAATGCAGGTAGTATTATTACATGCAGGGTGCAGCATTGGGAAAAGTTTATACAGTTTAGGAGTTTGGATAGGGAAGATTGCACGACTTAGTTAGCTTTATTAACCAGATTAGCAAAAAAAGAGGATGTTTAATCCTCTTTTTGGCTTTATTCCAAAATAGAAAGCCCCTTCTTTTATTTGAACGAATCTTGTTCACAGTATACACCTCAACAATTTATTAAGTAACTCAAATTCGGTTTACTAGAAAGACATTTATTCTTTTCCCAAGCACTTACTGTAGTAGCATCTACCCCAAACATATCACCCATCCTATTATAGCTTAACTCATTCATTAAGCGATACTGCCTAATCTTACCCCCCCATCGTTTCGGTTTCTTTTTTAGGATACGGATTGTATCCAAGAAACAAAATTATGGCCGGAGCATACCGAATATTAGGTATGGCAAGGCCATTTTCCCAAAAGCGTAGAGCTTCTTCTGTTATCCCAAATATCGTTGCGACATCTTGTTGAAACAGGTTCAATTCCAGCCAACCGTTGCCCGGCGCATTGGGGTTGTAACTGATGCCCTCACAACATGGGAATTGGGGCATCACCCGCCTAAAATCAGGTACGCTCCTAAGATTATTGAGTTCCTTGGCTATAACCCGTACCCAGCCATTGATGCAAAAACCTTTGCAGGCAAGATTAAATTATGCCGATTGCTTCTTGGTTTTAGTCATCGAAAAATGTCCAAAGTATTGAATGCAGACCCGGGGACAGTAGGTCATTGGGAAAGCCACTTAACTATTCCGGCCGAGCCCTGGTTAAGTGAACTAACAGCTCTTTTATAACAGAAGATAAATTTTGCGAAGAAATCAAGCGAAGCGGACTCAAGCTCTGCGGAAGCGCAACTTGGGAAGGAATAGCTTGGTATGACTGGAATGATCAGGAGAGGGTCTAAACAGCCATCTCTTTTTTATTGAACATTCCTGTTATTTCATGCCTTAAAACTTCATTAATACATTTCATATTAGACTAACGATTGTCTTTGAAAAGAACAAAATAGAAAATTCTGAACCGTATTGAACAGACGGTGTCCCGTGGTCTTCCGTAACGCACCGGATTTTTTGAAACCCATTAGTTAGCTGTTTCTGCAATTCCTTTCACTATATTGATGAACATCCAACATACTGCACTTTTTAGGGCCGTTCTCCGAAAATGTGCCTATTCAATTAACCACTGTCCGCCCGCTATCGCTAAGCCCTTGTTGGCGGCTGCCCTACTATTCGTCTGAAGGTTTGTCGTGTCATGTTTGCTCATACTTTTTACAATGCGATTATTTTACTCCTCAAAGTCTCAAGTTCTGCTTTTAGGTTTTTCAAGTCGTTATTGTTAAGAAGAATGTCGGTATGGTATTTTGCTATAAACTCCAATGCTCCAACCTTACCTGCTAAAACAAGAAATTTCTTTTTGTCGTCAGTTAAATTGAAGTCCGTAGTTGCGATTGGGTGAGTGTCAATGATAACTACTTTGTCAAGGTTAGCATCAACAATTTCTACTTCTTCTCCGTCAACAGCGATATTAAGAAGTTCACCTAAAACCCATCCTCCTTTTTCTGCACCAGACTTTTTCAAGTAAAGTCCAATAAAGGGGCTTTGACTATTGTCCTCAACAAATCTTTTTAGTGGGAAATTATTTCTCAACCCTCCATCATAAACCCTAATACCATCAATTAGTTTGGGAGTAAAAAAATAAGGAATAGACATAGAACACCTTGCTGCGTAAGCAGCATGTGTTTCTTTTCTTTCTCCTTTTGAATTAAATACTAAAGTTCCGTCTTTGATTCTACTTGCATAAACAATCGTATGATTTGGTAAATCTCTTAATTCAACTTCGTTAAGTTGTTCTTTAATTTTATCTTTCAAAAGTTTGCCAATCCATTTCTCAATACTATCACCAGGGTAGAAACCTTTCTTAGCTATAAAGTTTACGATTGATTTTAAAAACGATGCATCCTTAAAGTCATTGAAATCTTTTTTGCTCAACTCGTCAAGAAGTTCAGACGGTTTATAACCCGCTCCCAATAGAACAGAAGCGATTGCGCCTGCTGATGTCCCTGCAAATGCGTTAAACGAAAAATGCTCCTCTAATACAAGTAAAGCCCCGGCAAAAGCAAGTCCCTTTACACCACCACCTTTTAAAATTATTGAAAATGGATGTTGGTTACTCACTACTAAAAGCAATTTTGCGATTGCTGCGTTTATATCCTCTGTCAGTTTAGGTTGGAGTTTGTTCCGACAGTTATCGCAAATATGACCCGAATCCAATGAAATTTTTATTTCATTTTTGTTCTGTTTGAAATGAAAAATACAATCCTTGTTTGCAATGTCGATATGGGATTTTAAAGTTGGTTCTAAAAAACTCAAAGCATATCTAACTAAATAGTATCTGCAAAATCTTACTCTGTCTTGAACAAATTGGTCAAAGTCATGAGTAGTGAATACTGCAAATCCATTTTTTGCAGAAGCTGTCCCAAAAAGATTACTCCATTTTTCGGAAGAAAGAAAACCGTCTACAATTAGAATTATAAATGGACGATGCCCCTTTACTTCATTCTTGTAATCTGTTAACCATTTAAAAACATCTTCTGATTTATACTTGTCTCTTTTGTATGTATAGAGTTTGCCTCTCAATTTCTCAGCGGCAATGTCAAACCTGAATTCACTTTGAACCTTATTTAATGAGTCGCAAGCTGCTGTTACACTTTTTACAAGTTCCGGGCTTATAGTTAATATTTCAATTTGATAAGCCATCAGAACACAATTAAATAAGGGTCTTCATCAAATAGTGTTTCATCAGATTCTCCGTCTGTGACTTTTACTCCGTATTTATAATCACCTTTTTCGTCTGCGATGTCCTCCGCTAAACGAACAATGTTGCTCGGATAGTAAGGGGAAAATCTTGGGTCTTGATGAAGTTGAACAAACTGTCTCTTCCACCGAAATGGTGATTTGTCTGAAAAGTAAAGAGTAAAAATTAGTCCTCTCTTCCAAAGCATTGGTGGCTCGTTAAAACGCTTGTCCAGCCCAATGATGTTCCATTGCACAATTGAGCCAAGAGGAACTTTGATTGTCCCAGGAATTTTAAGAATAAGTTTTTCTTGTTGTTCTCTGATGTCAATGTTTACTTTGATAAGTTCAGCCATGTCTAAAGAATATTTGTTTCTAAAGTTATTTTCTTGCAGTCGGCTTCAAGTTCGCACTGTCGCCAAAGGGTTGCCGCCAACGGTTCGGGGGTTTGCGATGGCGGGAAGTTTTAGAACTGAACTTCCACCTTGCACAAATGTGTCTGCGAAGCACGGAACCCCGCTATCGCAAACCCCTTGTCAGCGGTAGTTTTTCTCATCCGTTGTCAAAGGTTTAGTGTCTTACGAACCAACTCTTTGTCCTCGTCCGAAGTGGCTTCCAAAAGTCTTTGTTTTACTTCGTCCGAAAGGTCAGCAACAGTAAAACTTTCTTTTAAGTTTCGTCCGTCTGGATAAGTATGCTTGTCGTATTCGTGTAAAATTGTTCCGTCATCATACAATGTGTAGTCATCGTCTAAAACTCCGCCTTTCATTTTGTGAGATACTGAAATTGCTTTTTTGTCCATAGTCTTAATTATTTTTAATGTTAGCGATAGTTTTTACTTCCATCGCACTAATGGTTTTCCATTTTGCTGATTATATTCAATGATTAGTTTGTCATAAAGGGCATTGTCTCTTTTATAACCTCTCTGCTCCCAATATTCAGCTATCCCATCAACGTGGGTCTCAATTTGTAATTGACGAGTTCCTGTCTTGTTGATGGTAATAATATTATCACAAATAAGTCCTTCTGTCTCGTCTCTTAAAAACATCATTTCTTGAAACAGTTTATTTGCGTTGTCTTTAAGTATTATACTTATCATAAGTTTAGTTGTCGTTTAATATTCTTTTGGTCTGTCTAACCAAGTTAACCAACGTGTCTTCCTTTTCTGTATAGTCCATCTTTGTCAATGGTTTGGAAGGTGGATTTATAGCTTGAAATTGATTTAGTTCGGAAAATTCTTCAAACAAACACGGTTTAAGAATTATTATCAAAATTACAGCACCATTTTCTTCAGCTGCTTTTAGTAATGGGGGAAGTTCGTCCGAAGTAATAAAGTCTGAACCTAAAAAATCCGTGCTTACCAAAAGTATGGCAACTTTAGTTTCATTAATCGCCTTACCAATTTCATCTTTCCATTTTTGTCCGGGTTTAATTTTCGTGTCATCCCAAAAGTCAATTTGACTTAAAAATGGTTTAAAGTGTCGCTGAATATCGGTTAAGAATTCTTTGTCTAAATGGCTATAGCTTACAAAAACTTTGTTTCTAACTTGTTCTGGATTTGTTTTAAAAAGTTGGTGAGCAACAATGGGCAATGTGCTTAGTTCTTGTCGGATGTAAAACAACAGCTTTTCAGAACCAACTTCATATTGGCAGTCTGGTTTTGGTTGTCCGCCATGAGCTTTCTTTCTGTGGTCAATTAGTTGGTCTGTGATACATATTTGTATTTCATCTAAAAAAACTGCCTTGAATTCGTCTGAATAAAAGTCGTAAAGTCTGCTTTTAATTTCATGAAACTGCTTTATTGGCTCATGGTGTCCACCACCACCAATGTGCCAGTCAAAAAACTGTTTAGCTTCTTGTCGTATTATTTTTTCGTCTTGCATGGTCGTGTGTCTTTTAAAATTATCTCTAACTCAAAAATAAGCGAACCGTTTAAACTTAAAAAGTTCGCATTTTGTCCTGACGTGAGGGTAAAAAGCGAAAGTTCATAGAGTGAAGAAAGTAAAATTTCTTGCGTTGAAAAAGCTGCCATTTTTCCAAAATGTTCTGCAAGTTTTGTTTTACAACTCTATTTTTTCTTTTGCCATATTTTTATTGCTAATTTATCTATTGGAAGTGACTACCAAATACTCAAATAGAATAATTTTTTTACCATTATGTAAGCCTCCCTGAAAATTGAGCCAGTTAGAAGTTGAAAAAGTATACATTCAACCCACTCTTTATCCGGGTCAATGGATTCCATAAAAACTTGTCCTTGTGGCTTTTATAACCACCCCATCAAAGAATGCACATGTGCGCCGGGTATAGTGCAGAAATACCTAAATAAAATTTCGGGCCCATTAATGAACAGAATAGATTTACATGTTGAGGTAACCCCTGTGGCTTTTGAAGAATTGTCAAGTACACGTAAAAGCGAAACAAGTAATACAATTAGAGAACGGGTTATACAGGCTAGGGAAATGCAAGAAAAAAGATTTGCAGGTAAAAATGGATTATACAGCAACGCACAGATGCGGGCGCAAATGGTGCAAGAAATATGTATAATCAGTGAAAGCGGGAAAACACTATTAGGTAGGGCTATGCAAAAATTGAATCTAAGCGCAAGGGCTTATGATCGTATTATTAAAGTAAGTCGCACTATAGCAGATCTCGCCGGTAGCGATGAAATAAAAACTGAGCATTTAGCCGAAGCCATACAGTTTAGAAGTTTAGATAGACAGGACTGGGCCACCTAATTGAAGGTTTGTATCAAAACACATCTTTGCTTTACGAAATAAAAGAAAGAGGATATTTAATCCTCTTTGACTTCAATTGTATGCTAGATTTTTGAACGAGTCAAGCCTAGGGTAAGGAGCTTAGCAAATTAATAAGTAGCCTAAATTTGGGCTCAAATGGAAAACATTTATCCTTTTCCCATGCGCCAATAGTTGATGCATCTACTTCAAACATCTCTCCCATCATTTTATGGCTTAGTCCATTTAGTAATCGATACCACTTAATCTTACCGCCTAAGGTTTCAGTTTCTTGTTTAGGATATGGGTTGTACCCAAGAAACAGGATGATATGAGGTACATATCGGATTGTAGGAGTAGCAATACCTTTTTCCCAGAAACGTAAGGTGTCTTCGGTTACTCCAAATACCTTTGCGACATCCTTTTGAAACAGGCTTAATTCCAACCTCCGTTTCTTGATATGCAGCCCTATGTGGCTATTTTCATTAATATTAATGCCAAATGAAGCACTTTTCACCTTGGATCGACCTTTCCAACTGCTGCACGCAACCATGAACTTTTAGAAAAATCGTCAACGTAAAAATAGATGGATAACCACTACTTAAACGATATGTTATTTAGTGGCTCCAAACGTATTGCTCATAATATTATCCACTTCAGTTAATTATGTAATTTTCATAGAGCTATCGATTAGTTATCATTTCTCTTTGTCATGATTCTGTCATAATCTGGGTGCTTTTACCTTCATTCTCTATTTAGACTGATTCTAAATAATACATTCGCTGCGTTATCAGTTTTTAACCCACGGCAATGTATAAATCCCTAATTACCGCATTTATTTTATTATTAACCAACTACTTAGCTCTTGGCCAAACCTCGGCTATCGAGGGCACTGTATTAGGAACTGATGGCCTAACTATACCCTATGCTTA
>Ga0164241_10004114_pt1 | contig 14247 bp, 16 predicted proteins | sample OricomyardsoilBY_FD_108780 | JGI IMG/M metagenome (GOLD analysis project Ga0164241, IMG submission 108780) | Backyard soil microbial communities from Emeryville, California, USA - Original compost - Back yard soil (BY) | ecosystem: Environmental > Terrestrial > Soil > Unclassified | place: USA...
CCAGCTGACACCCAAGGCCGCGGTCAGGTCGCCGGTCGTGTAGAAATTCTTCTTCGGCATCCCCCACCGGTGCGCGGCATGAGCCTCGACCTGCTTGGCTCGAAGGTCTCGGACCTGGTCGAGGTTCCACGCTGGCTTGCCCCATTTTTTCGTGGTCGCTCGTGCTACTTGCCCCCTGGCCAGGCGGTCCCGGAACTGATGGCTAGAAAGCCCAAGCGCCTGGGCCACCTCGGTGCTCGTGTACAGCTCCTTCTGGGGCAGACCAAACTCGGTCATCGCCACAGCCGGTTGAAGCTGCGCCCACACCATGCCGATCCGGAGCTTCAGAGGCTCCCCGCCTCCCAGTCCGCCCAAGCCGAGCAGCGCCGTAGGGAGATTCACTTCGACGCGTTCTATGCCTGCCTTGGATACATAGAGTCGCGGAAAGAAGCGGAAGAGAAACTCTCGCTTTTGCCAGACCGTCCAAAATTCGAACTCCCTGAGGGCGCTCAGCACCTCTTGGAACCGAGCCGCCTGTTGAGCCTGATCGTTCGATTCCGCCAGACGCTCAAGGCGCTTGGCCTCGCGCTCCGCCCTGTCGCGCTGCCCTTCGAGCCTGACCCGCCGAGCATCAAGCTCGGCTTGTCCCCACGTGCCCGACATGTACAGGTCGAGCAACTTGGCGCGCTGGTCGCCTAGACGACGCACCGTGGCTCTTGCGGCGTCGAGCTGTGCCGAAAGGTCCGTCTGACGAGTCCCCGCGCCAGCCTCCAGCAACCCGAGAGCAAGCCGCTCGTCCGAAAGAACGGTGGCGAACATTCGGTCGACGGCCCGGTTCACCTGGTCAAGGCGAAGGTACTTGGTCGTACAGGATTTCTCCCCGCTTTGAGTAGCTGAGCAGGCATACCAGTCGCGTCGGACCTTGCCGCGCCCATGCTTTGGCTTGGTCCGTCCGTATATTGGCCGGCCGCACACGGAGCACCAGAGCAGGCCCCGATAGGGGAATCTCGCTTCGCTGTGCTGGTCGCGGAGCTTGATGGTCCCGCGGCGCTTGGCTTCGAGGATGCGCTGGACGGAATGCCAAGTCTCTTCGTCCACCAGCGCCTCGTCCCGCAGATCGTCGGGCGAACCAGAATCCCCTTTCGCTCGAAACACCTGGACGCGGATCACCTCGTGCGGTGCACGGGGGACTTTGCGGCGATCCTTCCTACGTCCATCTGAACGGATCGGCGTGGGACCAGCCTCTCGCTTTTCGTCCAAGATCCACCAGCCCATGTAGATCGGGTTCGCCAGGAGGTTGCGCGCCGTGACAGCCGAGAAGCCGGTGCGACGCCCGACCTCACGCCAGTTGGTGATCCCGTCCTCGGTGACGACCCTCCACACCTCTCGGACACGCTGAATTTCGTCGTCGTAGGTCCACTTGCCCTTCCGTTCCCCTTTGATTCTGACGTACCTGATTCCCGTGGGCAGCGAGATGCTTGCCGAGGGGAAAATACCTTCGCGCCGTTTCGCTTCTTTGGCTCCCTGGACGCGCTTCCGAATCGTCTTGAGTTCATTTCCCGCCAACACGGCCCGGATCACACCAACGAGCTGACCGTCCAGGCTGTTTGGGTCGAGCGCTCCGCCGGGGTGATAGATCACAGTGTGGGTCCGCTGGCATTCTGCAAGGATCTCGATCCCGCCGAAGTCAGCCATCAGACGATCCGGATCATCCACAACGATGTGGATGTCCGGGGCTTGGATCAAAGCTGCGATGCCCCGCCACTCGGGTGTCGAGACGAAATTTTCCCTGCACACGTCGGTCAGCACGAACGCCGGCTCGATGATGGTCGCACCGAGCCGCTTGGCGGTCTCGCTGTTGGCATGCGCCTGACGAGTTAGGCCTGCGCGATCGTCGCGGGCCTGATCCTCGGTGGAGACTCTGCGAATCTCAACGAGTCGCACGTCATGCTCCGTCAAGGCCAACAAGAAGGCGAGCCACGCGAACCACCTCGTCGACTCGGTCGGCCAGGCAGGCAGCCCGAAGCTCGTGCAACAGTACCATCCGCCTCTCGGCGACTTCAGCGACGGTGGCCAGCAGGAGCTGGACGCGCGCGTCCTCTGTCCGGGTCTTGCGGAGTCCGGGGCCACTGGCCGTACCAAGCAATCCGGCGCCCATCGGGGCAAGGGTGGGCTCAGCGATTTTGAGCGCGGCTTCCACGTGTTCATCACGGGTACGCCGCTCACTCGCTGACGGTTGACCTTCAGACGCCGCGAACCTCGGGCGACGGGACCTCGACAAGACGAACCTCGACCAGCAGCCTGGTAGGTCCCGCGCGAGGTGGACCGGCGAGCGGCCCGAGTTGCTACGGTGGTAGAACCGAGGGCTTAGCCCGGCTCGTGTCTGCGATCTTGTCTACCGAATGCGGGCGGTGGCCGTCAATCGATAAACCCTTTGTAAAGCCCCAGATCGCCGATCCCAATTGCAAGGGATTTCGTCCCTACCAGCGCCACGTCCCTCCCTCGCGCCCAGCCCGCCGGATCGCCTGCATCGACCTCATGAACGTGCTTGCCGCAAAGGCCGGCCTGGCTAGCCGGCTTTCCAAGGCGGGCATCGCTCGCAAGATGGAGGCCGACCTCACGTGGGCGATTCGAGATGCCCGTCGTCGGTCGGCCCTCGCTGGTATCTCTCGGCTTCGTGCTGAGGCAGCTGGGTTGGGGTTCAACATCGCTGAGAAGTTCAACAATATCGACGTGCGCGAGATCCGTCGCGCACGCGAGGCTGCTCAGAGCTACGCCAGGCGCTTCTGGAGGGCGGCCGAGCAGAGCGACGTCCAGAAGGCCCTCGACGCAACCAAGGGCAGCCTGAGGCGGACGGCGGTCACGGAAAGCTCCGACGCCTTCAACACCGGACGGAAGCAAGCCGTTCAACTGGTTGGACGCCAGCTCATGCGGGTGTGGGACGCCCTCTTGGATGCGTGCCCGATCTGCGCTGCCGAGGACGGCAAGATCGTCGGCGTCTCAGAGAACTTTTCGATAGGCGAACCAGGGTCGGTGCACCCATTTTGTCGATGCTCTTGGACTCTGGCTACACTGGAGACGAAGACAGCGCCCTAGCGGCGCTCTCCAGGACCCATCCGACAAAGCGGACGTAGGAAATCGCCCGGCAGCTGTTCTCGTAGCTGTCGAAGTCGGTGGACTCGCCATGCAGCACCGTGTGCCGGTTGAGGATCAAGGTCGAACCAATGGCCGCACGCTCCTTCACGTTGTGCGCCACCGGGTGTGGTTCGAGCAGAGGCTCGATGTACAGGTTGGCCACCTCTTCGAGCTTGGTCGCCAGCGCCATCTTGCCACCAGTACGTTCGCGGGCGTGGAGTTGAACGGCCAGCAGTTCCTCACAGATCCCGTCGGCTTGCATGAGCAGCAGGGGGATCGTTAGGGCGTATTCCTTGCGCTCGTGGGCGGCGAAAGCCTGCCGAAAGAAGCGCTCGCGGTCAGGGAACTGCTTGACCAGCCCCTCCAGGCTCTGGGGACGACTCTTCTCGATCTGCCGGCAAAGGAACTCGTCCACCTTTGCTTCCGGCAGCTTTTCGAAGAGGCTGGCCACGTAGGTTTCGGACCCGCCCAGCCATGTGGGATCGAGGTACCACCCATGCTCCGCCATCGTGTGGAGCGCCTTGCGAGACCGCTCATCGGCCGCCTCCCTCTGGGCGTTGTGCATCTCGCGGCCAAGCTGGTCAAGCTCCACCGGCGAGAGCTTGTCGAGCGGCGCCATGGCCTTCTTCAGCGTGGTGAGCAGGTCGGTTCGGGTGAACTTATACATGCGCGGCGATGGTAGCAGCTCGGCGGGTGCCGGTGGCGCCCGCGTTGGCCGCATGGTCGAACCGCGCTCGGAGAGCAAGCCGGCGTGAGTAGCCGGCCTACCCTCGAACAACCACGGGTGTCGAGCTAACGATCGTCCCGCCGGTCATTCTCGGCCAGCTGTTGTGGCCGGTACATCAGCTCAGGCAACGGCCCAAACAGCTCTTCGTCGTCGGCCACACTTAAGAAGTCCTCGGCCCACAGCGGCTGCTGCACAAGGTCGTAAACGTGCTGCTTCTGGGCTTCCTGCTGGTTCACGATGCCTTGCGGGTCGTCATTGTGCTGCTTGCCGCTTCTCCGCATCGTGTGGTGCAGCAGGTTGGTGAGCCGCACGGTGTCGGGTTCGTTGAGGTTCGGCCCGAGCACAGTGTGAATGCGTAGGTAGGGGGCGTCGTTCTCGACCAGCGCCCCGAGGATCTCAGAGCGGGCGTGCGAGTCGGACGGTGGGAAGCGGTAGCCGATGAACACGACGACGTCGGCGAGCATCAGCTCCCGCTTGGCATCGTCCCAAATCTGCTCGAACGCTCCCTTGCACATTAGTTTCTTGGTCGCACCGGGGGCCGCGATGAGGGGTCGAAAGCCCTTCATCTCGGGCGCCATCAACGCGGAGAGCCTGCCGACCGTCCCGAACGTATCGCGGTCGTCTCCCTTCTGAATCCAGTTGGCGCTTCCGTGGAGCTTGTAGATGGGGACTTTGGGCCCTTCGTAGCGAGGGTCGTAGGGATGCCGCACAGTGTGGAGACCGAAGTTATCCATCTCCCCGTTGAGATTCATGCGCTCCAGGACGATGTCGTAGTTGAACGTGATGATCGCGTCCGGCGCTCCGACGAGAGCGTTCTTGAAGCGGAGGTAGGGGTCCCAGCTCTCGCCGCGAAGGTGGTCTGTCGTCGTGTACGTGCTGCATTCTGACGCGACCGACAGCAAAGCGAAGTCCCGGAGTTCCTCGACACTGTGGGCCTGGGTCTTAGCTCGAAGTAGCTGATTGAGCAGAGCGTACCGAGGGCTCGCGGGGTCCGAGGCGGCATCCACGAAGTCCAAGAACTCTTCGGCGTGCTCCCAATAGCCCGCCTTCGCGGGGGTCTCGCGGAAGTTGTCGAAGATGTTGTAAGCGATGAGTCTGTCTTTGGGCAGAGCCGGGCCCGTGAACGTGACGTCCACGAGGTCGTGACGACGCTTCGTCAGTAGGTCCTTCAAGAGCGGGCCACCTAGGCTCTTCGAGAACCCGCTCCCCAGAATCCAAACGACCTTGCGCCTCTGCTTCGCCATAACCGCGAAGCGTATCCGGACCCCTCACGGATGAGAAGCCGGCTCGACTGGCCGCCTCATCCCTTGTTTTCGCCGAGTGATTCACTCGGTTGCGTCCCCGCGCGTTCGCAAAACCTATACGCGCTTGCCCGTCCTAGCCCGGACCATGCCTATGAAAACTGCCCCATCTGCAAGCTGGGCGACCACGACGACGCTGTCCAGACGTGCCCACCGTGCGGTGAAGCGAGCGCGTCCGCATCGCCGCCGAATGACGCAGCGAAGGACCGATCACTGCTACCGGTCCTTCGCATTGCCAACGAACGACTAGCGGCCCTTGATCGTGGCTTTTACGGCTTCAAGAATCTCGCTCGCCTTTACGAGCCCCAAGTCAGCAATTGCGTTTCGAAGCTGCGCTTCGGCGGGCGTCATGCCGTCCGATCCAGGCTTGCCTTTGCGACCGGGCTTCGGCCCCGGTCGGCCCTTGGCCGCCTTGCCCTTCGTTTTCGACCCTGAACTTCGTACCGTGTAGACATAGTTCTCGGTCAACGTGATGCCCTTCTTCTTGGCAGCCTCAACCACATCCTTGGCGGACATGGTTCGAGCCGTTGAGCGAACAAACTCAGCTTTGGCGCCGAACTTAGACGCCTTCTTCTTTGCAGCCATCTTGTGGATCTATCTTTCGTCCCCACCCTATAGATGCTGTGTACCAGGTCTCTTGGACCCTGTAAAAGCCCTCACAGACTTGGGGTCGCAGGTTCACCGCAACCTTGGCCCAAACGTTCCTCATCTATGAAGATCGGTCGAGCCATGACCACCGCAACCTGGATCGTCACGCCCGACAAGTTCCTGGACGCCTCTCAGGTGAGCGCCCTCCGGGCCGCCCTAGAAGCCGAGCGCGCTGAGGGCGACAAATACGCCATCAGAAACGGCGCGCTCATCGAGACCCTGCTGGGCACCGGCTTGAGGGTGAGTGAACTCTGCTCGCTGGTCGTGGCCGACCTGTTCCTCGACGCCAACAGCCCAAACGTCCTCGTGCGTCGAGGTAAGGGGGGCAAGAGTCGCCTTGTGGCGATCAGTGCCGCCCTTGCTCACTACCTGTCGGCGTTTCTACGGTGGAAGCTGTCGATCGGCGAGCCAGTGACTCCGGTGAGCCCGCTCTTCGTGAGCGAGCGCGGCGGCGGCATGCACCGAAGCGCCGTTCATCGCCTGTGGAAGGCCGCCCTCAAGCTGGCAGGGCTGCCTACTCGCCACGGAGTCCACGCGACCAGGCATTCCTACGCGGTCGAGGTGTACAGGCGCACGAGGGACCTGAGGCTCACCCAGAGGCTACTCGGGCATTCGAGCCCGAACACCACGCAGGTGTACGCCAGCTTGCTGGACGACGACGTGAGGCGCGGGGTCGAGGCGATCTGGGCAGCGTAGCGCGGGCACGTCCCGATCCGGCCCTACCCCGTTGCCATCCAGCTTAACCACTTGATCACTTGGTGGTCGTGAAAAGGGTGAGTGCGGAGCAACACGGAGTCATTCACCAGCAGGATCATCTTTTGCCCTTCGGTCTTGTCAGCAAGGTAGAGAACGAAGGACAGAGGCTGCGAGACGGGCAAGGTCAGGATCTGAGCGCAGTCGCCAGGTGCGCAAACCTCCGTCATGCAGCGCTCCAGCTGCCCTTCCCCGCAATGATGCTCGATGCCAAAGGCTCGGTCGAGCGCCCGTAGCGCGTCCAGATGTCCGAGAACCACGCCCCCGCCTCGCTCATAGCGGCACGAAAAATACATCGCCACACCCAACATTGGCGACGCAGAACGGGAAAGCCCGTATCGCTGGATCTTCTTGGTAAGCGGTCCGTAGAGGTGGTCGTAGTTCTCGCCCAAGTCCCCAAGCGTGAAGGAACCGCGCTCGTCGACCGCATCCTTGAATGTTTGCGCAGCTTGAGCGTTCCCGGCCTCGGCCTTGATATAGGGGTCGCCAGACGGCTCGAAGACGTCAATCATGAAGTCTGCCCGGGCGCCCCCACCGACGATGGGACCAGCGGTCAGGTCCGGCGTTGACGCGAACGACCCCTGGAGCAGCTTCCATTCGTCAGTGCCTTGCGCTCGTCGAACGTCGGGGCAGCCCAGCCGCTGGAGGACGCCTCGGACTCGATCTACGCCGTAAGCGTCGCTCTTCTTTCGACCCATGGGTTCAATCCCGCTCGGAAGATACCAGGCATCTGTCGCCCGCTCCTCCTTCCGCCCTGCCGGTGTGCCGACTCGCAACAGAAGTGGAGAACTGTTGCATGTCCGGGGACGCTTGCTCCGTAGAGCCGCGCGGTCTTGCAAGCCTGTTCTTTTGCAAAGGTCGCCTTAAAAGCTCCGCGAGTATCCACAAATGCCCCACCCGCGCGGGCTACGATCCTGAAATAGGTCAAGAATCCGGGCGGCCAAGATCACTCCACCATCCACATCGAATTCGAGAAGGTGCGCCCAGTGACCAAACCTAGTCTTGAACTGGGAGGCAGAACCCGCGACCGACACCCGAACACCTGTTCGGTCGATGTACGAGCAGTTGTTGTGCACGTGACCGCAAATGACACCGAAGACACCGCATTTTGCCGCCCGGGCAAGTACGGCATCTCCGCCCACAAGGCGATGGTTCAATGAGACTGTGTGAAGTTCCTTTGGACAGTCCGCGCCGAGGCGGGGCGGGAAGTGTACCGCCCAGAGCACTGCGCTCGAATTCAGGTTCATTGTCGTGCGCTCTAGGTTGTCTAAAGTGGGCACATCAACCTCACCGGTCCCATCGATGGGCAGCGGCCAAGCGTGAGGGAGCGGCGAGGCGTTCGGCCTCGTGAAGTCAGCAGCCACAACCTCTAGTTGTTCCTTGCCGTTCCTGGAACCAATGCTTGGGAATCTCTGAACGCCACGACTGGCCTTCCAGCTGGTGAAGACCACGTCGAACTCAGTTCCATACGTCGGTGCGACGATCGGAATCCCGCCGTACCGATCGTGGTTGCCCGGCATGACGTGCACTGGAGGACCGATTGCAGCAAGGCTCTCGCCGTTGTGGTTGCCGCTGTCGGCGACCAACTGCCATGCCTTGATTTGATCGTTCCGGCGACCAGTTGTGGCCAGGTCTCCCGTGACTACGATCGCATCGAGCGGATGACTGTCCTCGTGCAGCTCGCGCAGGAAGTGAATCAGTGTCTTTAGCGCCTGCGCGTCGTAGGAGGCAAACCAAGCGAACTTGCGTCGCGGTCCTGGGGGCATGCCGAGTGCACCGGAACGTCCCGCAAAGAGCCGCCCAAGAGCCTTCGGAAACGAATCGGCATTCGCCAGTTCGGCGACGTGCAAGTCAGAAAGGTGAGCAATCCGAACGGTTTCCATCCCGTCGGGGCACTATCCCCCAGCGCCTTCACGCATGCTAGACTAGATTCAGTCGTGCGCCCGCAAGCCCGCCTCCAGCCAAGCGAAGCGCCTCCTCCCTTCCGGGTGACAGAGGAGCTGGCGCGTTCCATCAGGAAGCACTCTTACTCACGCCTGACCAGCCCAGAAGAGATCGGTCAGCGGATCTTGCTAGCAGTCGATGTTATTGGCGGACGGGAGCGTCGCCGCGCTGGTCGCCAGGGGCGACGCATACCGCTGGGTGACAATATCGACCTGTTGCAAGAGCTGGCTGAATCGCTCAGCTATGATGGCCAGCTGGAAGAAGTCGATGCAAAGCACCTGCTTCGTGACCTGGTCTTCGCTGAGATATACCGAAAGGCTCTGTCCGAACTCGCGGCTTGGGCGAAGGCGGCCGGGCCGGCGCAATTCCGATGGGGGACGTTAACGTCCAACGTACGCGGGGAAGCCGAACTGGAAGTCGTGCCTCTTGCGCCAGCCACCGGGGGGAACCCAATCGCGGCCTCAAGATGCAGAGTCCTCATCGTGGATGACGATGCGAGTGCAAGAGAATCACTGGCAACCTTGGTGCGGCGATTGGGCTACGGCGTCGTGGAGGCCGGCAGCGGCGAGCAAGGGTTGGCCGCGTTGGACGCAGCATCTGCGGATCTCGTCCTTTTTGATTTCGAATTGCCTGCGACGAGCGGAATCGAAATGGTCAGGCGTCTGCGCGCTGAACGCCCAAACACCCCGGTCGTCGTGATCTCTGCAACACAGAAGTCAAGTCTCACGGATGGTGGAATCGCTTACGTTGGAAAACCACTCCGTGCCGACCAGCTCCAAGACGCTGTACGCTCGTTGCTGGATAGGTCTTGACGTCTAGCGCCTCTGTTTAGGCGGCCGGGCACGAAGGTACGCGACCTGAATTACGCCCGGTTCAGGGATGATCCCGCCCCTGTCGCGCTCATTCGTCCGTCCGAGTATGCCACTGGCTTCATGAAGATGGCTGAGTTGGTGATCAACCGCGTGACGGACCCGACGCTTCCGAAACAACCTCGGCGAGTGCCGGGCCGAGCCGGCAACGAAGGGTCTCGACGAATCGACCCGCGGCAGGGGAATCGAACAGCTCGCAAGCCGCGCCCTCGACCACACCTTGAAGGTCGTCGAGAACCTTGGCCATGACCCTGGGGGACGGTTCTCCACCCTCTAGCTTGTTCAGCTCGATGGTGCCAGCGGCGATGGCCCCGAGCGCTCGGATGCGCCGGGACGAGAGACGCTGGCGTTCACGCGCGTCCGTCGAATGCATCCGGTCCCACTTCAGGGCGGCGGCCTCTCGACAGATCTCGACAAGCTGAGCCCGGAGGACCTCTACGGTGCTGCCAACAGTAGCAGCGTGGAGGACCGCGTCGTGCGCTTGGTGCTGGGTCTCGGCCGCGCCGAAAGCATCCAGCCAAGCCAGCCTGCGAGGGCTGGGCCGATCTCGTAGGCGCCGAACATCAAGCTCTACAACCTTGTCCTTCACAACTATTGGTAGATCTAGCAAATGATTCTCGGTGGTCCATTTGTCATTGACGATTTTCGAGTTCGAGCGTGCCGCCAGAAGTGCGGGTCGAGCGCATGGCTAGATTGGACCGCGGCAAGTCGCTCTTGACCTACAGACCGCGGCACGTCACTATCTACTTCGTAGCCAATCAGCGAGTTCGCTGACGGGCAGATGTAAATGTAGATCGTTCCGACCCCACCGCGAGGTGGCGTCGCTCTACAGGAGCATTTGCCATGCGGAAGAGAACTATCAGTTTTGACGCCAACGACGAGGCGCTCTTGGCCGAGCTACAGACGAAGTTTCGGCCGTTCGCCACCGCCCATATGATCGTCAGGTTGGCGGTGAGGCAGGGCCTGCGTCTCCTGCGGGACGGGCAAGTCGAGAACTCGGTCGCGGTTCGCCATGTAGGAGGCGAGCCATGAGCATCAAAGCCAAGAGCCGCTTTCACCGTGAAGGGGAACAGCAGCCAAAGCCGTTGCCTCTGGTCCCCCGTCGGGACGCTGTCGTGCGCGGCGGCAGCACCATCGACGCAGAAGCGTGGAGGGGCGCATTTTTGGCCGCGGTTCGGTTCGAACAGGAACCGGACAAGCTCCACGCGCAGCTTCTTAGCGGGATGAATTCGGAGGCCTGGAAGCTGCTGCGGGACCATGAGGGCGTAAGGTTCAGAACTTTCGACCACTTCTCCCGCGAGCGACCGCCCCTGGGACTCGGCATGGATCCGGCCGAAGCCCGCGCCTGCCTAGAACGGCTCGTTGGCAAACGGGAAGCAACGCTCGCTTTGGCGCCGCCGTCCAACATGGGTATGCGACCTCTCGACCAGCAAACCTCTCACCCCGGGGGTGAGAGGTCGAGCGGGCACGAGCAGCGACTCCGTGCGGTTGCCGAGAGGGCACCAGCGCCGGTACGCCGGCTCTGCGAGCTGGGATTGCTGACGTACGGTCAGGCAGCACAGTTTGGGCCGGCCAAACCATCTGTCAAGAAAGTCGCCGAGGTCGATAACTTCGCCGCCGCCGCGAGCGACGTGCTGACGCGCTTGGGCGACACGCCGCTAGAGAGCGCCCTCGCGGAAGCGCGGCAGAGCATCAGGGCGCTCTTACCAGCAACGGCACCAACTCCGAGTACCGCGTTGCGCCTCTACGCTCGGCTCACCGGCGCGGGGAAGGAAGAGTTCTTGGCAGGTCTGGCTCGCGAACTCGAACGCGAAGGGCGGCAGCTCGTTGTCACCGCCGTGGCCACGGCCGCCGAATAGGAACACGGCCGCGGTCGCCGTGGCGAATCTACTTATGCGCTCCTGGTAGGTAGGCCGTGGTCATCACGGCCTACCTACCAGGAGAAGTTCGTGAAGAGATTTTCCATCAACCTTGACGACGGCGACCTCGCTGTCATCGATAGCGTTGCGAAGGGATTTGTGATGGCACGTCGCCACGCGGTCGCTCGGGCGGCTCTCAGAGCCGGACTCGACCAAATGCGACGAGACCGTGGATTCGCCGAAGAGCACCTCCGCCGTGAAGCCGTCCACCAACGGAGGACGGAGCCATGATCGACGACAAAGAAGACGACCCTGATTTCAGGGTCGACCTAGCTGAGTTCGAAAAGATGAACGAAGTCGTTCAGGTCCAAGTCTCAGGCCGTGACCTCTGGACTTGGTGCGTACGGCGCGCCGGAGTCGAGGTCCGCCGTGGCGTGCGCCGCCGGCAGCTCTCGGACGACGAGCTGCTCGCGCTGCTCCACTCAATTGCCAACTAACCAAACAAAGACCGCCCCGATCTCGTCTGCCTGTGGCGGTGAGTCGAGATCGGGGCGGCTGGGGAAATTGCTATGTCTGAAGAAGTATTTACGCCAAGGAACGCCGCCGATCAAGGTCTGGCGGAGAACCTCGCGCGCTATCTCGCGTTTCTTGGTGTCGACGAACACGAGTTCGTTGAACTGGCGGGACTCGGTACGAAAACCGTCTACGTTGGCGGTGCTCGTGGTGTCGAGGCCATCATCGAACTAGCGAAAATGGGAGGTATGCTCACCGCGGGCCGCGGGAGTCGCCCGTTGGATGGGCTCTACATTGTCGCGAACAGGGCGGTTCACGCGGTTGGGGCCAGGTACGAGCCAAACACGTGGCACGTCGGACTGGACCGCGTAAAGGACCACCAGATCGAGCGCCGTCGAGTCCTCTACATCGACCTGGATCCCGCGAGAATTCCGGGAACATCGAGTACCGCCGCAGAACGGCAGGCTGCCAGAAAGGCCGCAGAGGCGGTGATCGGCACCTTGAAGCTGCACCTAGATGATCGCTCCACGATTGGCCTCGGATTCTCAGGCAACGGCTTCCAGGTACACGTAGCTGTCGATCTTCCGAATACCCCGCAGGTCGAAGCAACCATCCGGACGCTCCTCGCTGTGCTGGCTGCGCTTCACGGGGGAGATCACGGCTACGGCCATCATGTCGATGTGGACACCACCGTGTACAATGCTGGTCAGCTGGCCCCCGCCTTCGGCACGATGAAGCGTAAGGGCCACGACAACACCGGCGACGAGCCCGACCCCATCCACCGACGTCCGCACCGCCGGTCCTGGTTTTGGTGTCGCCCAAACCCCAAACGACTTGGCGAAGCAGACCTTGCTGAGCTGGCGTGGAAACTTGAAGCGAATCTTACGCCCGAGGAACGGGAGGGCCTAGCGCCGCTCGAACCAGGGAAGTCAACCGCCCGGTCGACGTCGGCTGCCGCGACCCCGGCCCAGGGGAACCTCATGGCACTCGCCAAGAACTACCCTATCGCCGAGGTCGTGGCCTGGCTTGGGCTCGCCGAGGGCGACGGCAAGGTGAAGTGTCCGGGCTGCGGCGAGATCCAGGGGGTCGACATCCTCGCTGAACGAAACCGAGTGAAGTGCCTCCACAACCGGTGCTCCTCCAAGGGTCGCAACAACGGCTGCCGAAGCAATATCGACCTGGTGATTGAGGTCAACGGCTGGAGCCCGGACAAGACGGGCGTGAAGCAAGCGGCGGAGGCCATTTGTAAGCACTTCGGGCTCGCCTACCAAAAGGGAAAGGTCAAGGCGCCCCCGCCCACGGTGGCCGAGCTGTCTGCTCTCGCCGGGCTTTCGCTAGAAGAATCGGCCGCGCTGGTGGGCATCATCGTCGACACTGATGGAGTTGTCAGCGCGTCTTCGAATGACGATGGTGTACCCAACTCTGAAGGGTCCCAAGGTGAAGAAAGAACTCGCAGAAACCTTACGGATTTGGGGAATGCAGAGCGCCTTGTCGACCGGTGCGGCAAGGAAGTCAGGTTCGTCTCGTCGTGGAAGAAGTGGGTGGTGTGGGACGGTAAACGCTGGAACGAGGACATCGAGTCGCTCTTGGTGCGTGGGCTCGCGCACCAAACTGTGCGCTCGATCTACGCGGAAGCAGCAGCTTGTGCCGACCCTGCTGAACGCCGTGCGGTGGCCTCGTGGGCGAAGAAGAGCGAGGCGACCGCACGCATCGGAGCCATGCTAACCGAGGCGGAAGCGATTCCGTCCGTTCGACTTCACCATGAAGATCTCGACGCCGACCCGTTCGCCCTGAACATGCAAAACGGAATTCTCAACCTGAAGACGGGCAAGCTGATGGACCACGATCGGGCAGCTTTCTGCACGAAAATCACCAAGGTGAAATACAACCCTGAAGCGGACCGGAGCGTCTTCGAGCAATCGTTCGCGAAGTCTCTGCCCGCGACCCACGTCCGAGAGTACGTGCTCAAGCTGCTCGGCAAGAGCCTGACCGGCGACACGAAGAATCACGTGCTGCCGGTGCACTACGGGGCCCAAGGTCGAAACGGCAAGGGCACATTCCTTGGCGCACTTCGTCACCTGATGGGCGAGTATGCGGACGAAGTTCCGTTTGAGATCCTCGAAGCGACCGGCGGGCAGCATCCGACGGGGCTGAGCTTGCTGTTCGGGCGAAGGTTCGTCCTGTCGAGCGAGACAGGCAAGGGCGAGGCGTTGAACGTGAAGCTGGCCAAGCGACTCACGGGCGAAGACAGAATCCAAACGCGGAAGATGGGGCAGGACTTCTGGGGGTTCGACCCGGGCTATACGTTTCACCTGGCCACGAATCACAAGCCGAGGATCGTGGCGGACCCAAAGGATCCGTTCTGGCAACGTGTCGCGCTCATCGAGTGGACCTACTGAGCGTGCGCACGAGATCTGCGGGGCTTCAGATCAAGATGATTGCGGGACGCGCCGCGTCGTAGCGTTGAGCTGGACACCTTCGATGGTTTTCAGAAAGGGTCGGCGTCGTGGTCGCGAGGC
>Ga0164241_10004115_pt1 | contig 14244 bp, 10 predicted proteins | sample OricomyardsoilBY_FD_108780 | JGI IMG/M metagenome (GOLD analysis project Ga0164241, IMG submission 108780) | Backyard soil microbial communities from Emeryville, California, USA - Original compost - Back yard soil (BY) | ecosystem: Environmental > Terrestrial > Soil > Unclassified | place: USA...
GCGGAGCGAAGCGGAGCCGGAGGAAGAGAGCGGCGAACAGCCGCGCGCGCAGCGCATGGGGTAGTAGAAATGCCCCGAGTCTCAGCCGCACCCCTCGCGCCCGCTCGCGGGCCGAGGGCCTCCATGGCAACTCTCCCAGCCGGCAAGGAGCCACTCGAAGCCACCGCCCCGAGCCTCAACCGCACCCCTCGCGCCCGCTCGCGGGACGCGGGGACGCGGGTGACGCGGTGAACGGAATCCGCATACGGAGAAGCGCTGCGCGCGCGTGCCGCTCTCTGGACGGAGGCGGAGCGAAGCGGAGCCGGAGGAAGAGAGCGGCGAACAGCCGCGCGCGCAGCGCATGGGGTAGTAGAAATGCCCCGAGTCTCGACCGCACCCCTCGCGCCCGCTCGCGGGCCGAGGGCCTTGACGGCAACTCTCCCAGCCGGGTGACGCGATCCAGACCAGGAAAAAACCCAGCCCCTCGCGGCCTCGCGGTCGCGCGCGCCGTCCGGGGGCCACGATGAGCGCCGTGGCCGCGTGGGCGCGCCTCGAGACGGCGCTGGGACCCCACGCCGCGCACCTGCGGCTACGCGCTGGCGCCAGCGAGGCCGAGCTAACAACCCTGGAGCAGACCATCGGCTGGCCCCTGCCGGCCGACTATCGCGCCTGGCTCGCCCAGCACGACGGGCAGGAGCCTGACGGCCTGCAGGTGCTGCCGCGCGCCGGGTTCCTGCTCGGGGTCGCCGACCTGATCGAGCGCTGGCGCTACGAGCGCAAGTTCTCCCCCGGGGCCGACCAGGGCGGCAGCCGGGGGCGTGCCGACGTCGATGTCGAGCGTAGCGAGGCATCGGCCGGACAACTTGCTGCTCTTTCGGTCGACGAAGGCAGTGGCGACGCGCGCTACCAAGACGACCAGCGCGTGCGCGCCGTCGTCTTCCACCCGCGCCGCCTGACCATCGGCGGCGGGCGCTGGCTCGACGGCGACAACCTGCTCATCGACCACCACCCGGGCCCGGCCGGTGTCGTCGATCAGGTCGTCACGTTCACGTCCGAGTGCGAGCTCTCGGTCGTCGGCCGCTCGTTCACCGACCTGCTCGAGCGCACCGCCACGCTGGTCGAGCGTGGCATCATCACGATGCTCGCGTGGGAGGACAACCTCGAGCTGTCGCTCCCCTCGGAGAAGTACCCAAGCGCGTGGGACGAGGCGCTGCGACAGCTCGCGCGCGCCTGACCACGCCGTCGCTCACTCCTGGGCGTCGGTGTTCTCGAGCACGTCGTCCTTGACCGAGCAGAAGCTGGCCCACTGGTGCAGGGTCTCGGTGTCCTTGGCGACGGCGCGCTGCGCGCACGGCTCGTCCTCGCTCCAGGCCTTCCACTTGTCGGCCATGCCGATGCTCGCCGCGTAGTCGGCGAAGACCTTGTAGCCGCCCTTGTTCTCGAACGGGATCGGCTCCTGGCACTGCTGGTCGACCACGTTGTTGGCGCGCTCTTGGTTCATCTGCAGCACGATGAGGTACATGTCCGAGGTCGTGCTGTTCCAGCAGCAGGTCTTGCTCTGGCTGTAGACCATCTCCGGGAACATGTAGTCGTCGAGCACGCGGTACTCGCGGTCGACCTCCTCGGCCGACATGTCGAACGCGTCGGCGCTCAGCTTGTAGAGGTCGCGGAAGGCGTCCTCGCGGCGCTCGCGGTTGCTGCACGAGGCGGGCTTGCCCTGCAGCGCCTTACGCGCCAGCGCGATGCGCTCGAGCATGACGTCGCGCGCCTCCTCGGGCTCGAGCTCGCCCATGAGCTCGGCGAACTTGCCTGGGCGCTTGCCGATGGCGACCTTGTCCGAGCCGTCGACGAAGCTCGCCTGGTCGACCGTCGGCACCACGTTGTACCAGCGGCCCGACTTCACGATCGCCGTGCGCCAGCGCTTCAAGCCGCCGCCCATGGTCGCGTACTCGTCGCCGTCGTAGTTCTTGCCGAGGCCGCCCGTGAGGTCGCTGGTGAAGTACGACTTGCTGTAGTCGCTCTCGTACCAGATGGGCTGGATACGCGGCATCGAGCCGAACATGGTGGTGATGGCGAGCTTGTCGCCGATGAGGTGCTCGACGTCCTTGACCACGATGGTGTGGCCGATGCCGCTGCGCTGCCAGCGCTCGAGCAGCGTGTCGCCCTCACGCACCGCCTCGGGCTTCAGGTTGAACATGTTGGCGGTCGAGGCGAGGTGGATCGAGCCGAAGTTGTCGAGCACGCGCATGATGAGCTGAGCGGCGCGCTTGTTGAGGAAGATCTCGTCGAAGTAGGCGCCGGTGTACGCGCCCGCGCCGAGGATGGCGCTGTTGTCGTCGTCCTTGTTGCCGGCCAGGATGCGCTTGGCGAGCACCGCGTCCTTGGGCCAGTGCGCGACGATGTAGGCGTTGTCCTTGCCGGCGAACGTGGCGGTGTAGTCCTTGAAGTCGGTCCCGAACTTCGGGTAGCCGCTGACACGCGCGCCGCTGCCGTTCACGACGCCGAAGTGGCCGACGTAGATGTTGCCGGTCTGGGCCGAGTACGCCGTCATGTAGAACGGCAGGCCGTACCAGCTGGCGAACGTCGCGCGCAAGAACATCGCGGTCTCGGCGCACTCGAGGCGCGGCGCCGGCATCGTCTTGCCCCACGGCGTCGTCAGCGTGAACGTCGTGTCCCAGCCGTCGACCAGCTTCGGCAGCGACTCGACCCACCTCGCGTACTTCTCGTCCCAGGTGAGCTTCTTGGCCTCGCCGTCGCGCGCCAGGTCGTAGCCCGGCCAGGTGCCGCTGTCCTTGTCGGCCCAGCTGCGCGTGACCTTCCAGGCGGCGGTCGTCGACGACAGGTTCGCGGTGGTCGGGCCGGCGGCGCCATTGTAGCCGTCGGCCTTGGCGGCGGGCGACTCGTCGATGCCGTAGAGCGGCTTCTTGTACTCGGTGTCGAAGGTGGTCGGCGGGGCATCGACCTCACCCGCATCGGTGTCGTTCGAGCACGCGGTCGTGAGCATCGTGACGGGCACGAGGCAGAGGATGAGCTTCGAGAAGAGCGGACGCATCGAGGACCTCGGGACGGCGGGGTCGGTAGACCCCAGGGCGGAGCGGGACGCGCGGAGTAGTGCAATCGTGGTACCAAATCAAGGAATGAGGGTCGCGAGACTGGTCGAGGCTTCGGATGCGCTCGCTGCGACGCCGTCGCGCAACGCCAAGGTGCAGATCCTGGCGGCGCTGTTCCGCGACTCTGGGCTGGAGACAGGTGTCGCCAGCGGCTGGCTGGTCGGTGAGCTGCGCCAGGGCAAGATCGGCCTCGGCTACGCCGCGGTGTACGGGACCGTCACGGGGATCGAGGGCGGCGTCGGCGGGCTCTCGCTGGACGACGTCGACCACACGCTCGACGCCATCGCCGCGACGAAGGGCGCGGGCTCGGTCGGCAAGCGCGCCGCGCTGCTCGAGCGGCTGCTGCGCCAGGCGAATGTGAGTGAACGTTCGTTTATCGTGCGCCTGTTGACCGGCGAGCTGCGCCAGGGCGCGCTCGACGGGGTCGTGCTGGCGGGGCTGGCGGCGGCCTTCGAGGCGCCCGAAGCGGCGGTCCGGCGGGCGGTGATGCTGGCCGGCAGCCTGCCCCACATCGCCGACGTGCTGGCGCGCGAGGGGCCGGCGGCGCTCGCGCGCTTCCAGCTGGAGCTGTTCCGGCCGGTGCAGCCGATGCTCGCCGACACGGCCGCCTCGCTCGACGAGGTGGGTGATCTGCGGGGCTTGGTGCTCGAGGCGAAGCTCGATGGAGCGCGCATCCAGGTCCATAAGAAGGAGGACGAGGTGCGCGTGTACACGCGCGCGCTGCACGAGGTGACGGCCGCCGTGCCCGAGGTGGTCGAGGCGGTTCGTGGGCTCGCCGCGACGAGCCTGGTGCTCGACGGGGAGGTCATCGCGTTCGCGCCGAGCGGGCGGCCGCAGCCGTTCCAGACGACCATGCGGCGCTTCGGGCGTAAGCTCGACGTAGAAGCGCTGCGGGCCGCGATCCCGCTGACACCGGTGTTCTTCGATGTCTTGCGGGTCGACGACGACGACCTCCTGGCGGCGCCGCTCGAGGTCCGCCGCGCGCGCCTGCACGGGCTGGTGCCGGAGGTCTGGCGCGTGCCGTCGCTCCGAGCGGCGACCTTGGAGGAGGCGCAGGCGTTCCTCGACGCGACGCTCGCCGACGGCCACGAGGGCCTCTTGGCCAAGCATCTGGACGCGCCCTACGAGGCGGGCAAGCGCGGCGCGAGCTGGCTCAAGCTGAAGCCGGCCAAGAGCCTCGACCTGGTGGTGCTGGCCGTCGAGCAGGGCTCGGGGCGGCGATCGAAGTGGCTCTCGAACATCCACCTCGGCGCCTACGATCCGGAGACCGGCGGCTTCGTGATGCTCGGCAAGACCTTCAAGGGCATGACCGACGCGCTCCTGCAGTGGCAGACGGACGAGCTCGGGCGGCGCGCGCTGAGGCAGGAAGGCCACGTCGTGTGGGTCCGGCCCGAGCTGGTCGTCGAGATCCTCTATCAAGAGCTCGAGGTGTCGCCGCGCTATCCGGGCGGGCTGGCGCTGCGCTTCGCGCGCGTGAAGGGCTACCGCCCCGACAAGCGCCCCGAGCAGGCCGACACCATCCAGGCCGTGCGCGCGCTCTTCGAGCGACAAGCGGGCGCGGGCTCGCCAACGACGGACGAGTCGGTGTAGACGCTCGCGCCATGCGCCTGACCGCCCTCGCCTGCCTCGTCTTGTTGGCCTGTGACACCGACGGCGGCGACGTCCGCAAGATCTCGACGGCGCGCGTCCAGACGACCGTACGGAACGACGTCGGCGCGCCGGAGGACGTGGACGCCGTCGAAGACGTGCTCGACGGCGCCGACGATGCCACCCAGGGCCCCGACGTCCTCGACGCGACCCACACCGACACCGTCGCTGACACCACCACGCCCGACACGAGCGTGGCCGACACGCTGGTCATGGACACCACGGCGCCCGACACGACCGTCACCGACCCCGGCCCGCTCGACATCAACACCAACTTCATCGGCGGGGCGTGCCGCGGCGACGCCGACTGCGCGTTCGCGAGCGGCGCGTGCCTTACCGACGGGGACGGCTGGCCCAACGGCACCTGCACCGAGCCGTGCACGCGCACCTGCCCGGACAAGGCCGGCCTCGTCACGACCTTCTGCATCGACGGCGGCGACTTCGACGAGACGGGCGGCATCTGCGTCCAGAAGTGCGACTTCAGCGCCAGCTCGACCGGCTGCCGCCAGGGCTACCACTGCGTCTCGGAGACGCGCTTCAACGAGCCGCAGACGCTGTCGTACGTGTGCGTGCCGGGCCAAGGCGAGCTCGAGGTGTCGGGCTGCATCCAAGAGCTCATCGCCAAGGGCATCGGCTTCGAGCTCGCCAGCAACCCCATGGACATCCCCGAGAACGCGCAGCCCGGGCAGGTCTGCGACGTGCTCGACCCCATCCGCGTGAACCCGGTGATCGACGGCGTCGAGTTCCGCGCCAGCGACTTCGACGGCTCGCTCAACAAGCTCTTCGTGCAGTGCCCGGTCGCGCTCGCGCTGTGGGACACCGTGCAGCTCGCCAAGCAGTACGGCATCACCAAGATCGTGCACTACGGGACCTACAACTGCCGCGCCATCGCCGGCAGCACGACGCTGTCCCAGCACGCCTTCGCGAACGCCATCGACCTGGCCGGCTTCGAGACGAGCGACGGCAAGCAGTGGACCATCCTCCACGACTGGGACCACTGCGACCCGGACACCGAGGCTGGCGAGTTCCTCTACTGGCTCGGCGTGCAGCTGCACGCGCAGCACGTGTGGAACATCATCCTCGACCCCGAGTACAACGCCGACCACGAGGACCACTACCACGTGGACCTGACCCCCAACGCCGACTTCTTCGCCACCTGCCACTGACCGTCGCACGGCCGGTCTAGCGACAGTAAGCCTGGCGCTGGCCGAGCTGGTCGTACTGCGAGCGGTCGAAGAACCAGCCGATGCGCGGCAGGTCGCCGCGCGCGACGACGGTGTAGCCCGGCGGTGGCTCGTCGCCGTCGATGAAGCACGCGGCGCCCTCGGCGAGGGCCCAGGCGCGCGTCTCGGCCGGCGTCGCGCGGTGCTGCAGCACGCCCGGGCGCGTGAGGCCGCCGGTGTCGATGATGGGGTTGTCGAGCTCGAGCGCGTGCTGGCCGATGCCGAACACGGCGATGGGGCGATCGGCGGGGATACGCGCGCGCAGCTCGGCGTCGAACGCGGTCGTCAGCGCCACCCCCGCGATGCGGTTGTGCATCGTCGGCAGCACCATCCAGCCATCGACGAACAAGAACACAACCATGGTTGTGCACATCACGACCGTCAAGGCTCTTGACGACCAGCGCGCCGCCGTCAGCAGCGCCAGCACGATCACCAGGCAGCCCGGCGCCAGCGCGTAGCGCGTCTGCATGGCGATGCCGCCGGCCATGTAGTAGGCCAGCACGAGCGCCGGCCAGGCCCACGCGGACCACGGCACGCGCAGCTTGCGCAGCCCGAGCGGCGCGACCAGCACCGGCACCGCGAAGCCGAGCAGCATGGTGCTGACGACCTTGATGGCGTTCGCCGCGAGGCTCTCCTGGAAGATGTGCTTGGCGGGGCCGGTCGTCGGCAAGAGCGAGCCGAGCGCCGTCGCGGTGTACACCGACCAGGCGATGATCGGCAGCGCCGCCAGCGCGCCATAGAGCACGACCCGCCAGTCCCGGCGCTGGACGGCGAGCGTCGCCACCGCCATCAGCGACAGGAACGCGAGCTCGTAGCGCAAGAGCGGCGCCAGCCCCGCCAAGACCAGCGTCGGCACGAGCCGCCCGCGGGCGCAGTAGCTGCACAGCCACACGGCCAGCGCCGCGCCGCCGACCGCCTCCATGCCGGCGAACGCCCAGTGCAGGACGAACGGGTTCAGCACGACCAGCAGCGCGCCCCAGGCGGCCAGCCGCGGCGCGCCCCAGTCGCTCAGCGCGCGCCACACGCCAGCCAGCAGCAGGCCGAGCGCGACCACGCCGAGCACCTTGGCGGCGACCGTGAGCGGCACCCCGACCCCGCCCAGCGCGACGAGCCCGAAGACCCACAGCGGCGAGCTGTCGGCGTAGACGCTCAGCCCGTCGAACGCGAAGCCGTGGCCGGCGAGCACGTTCTTGGCGAACTCCAGGTGGATGAAGCCATCGTCCTCGACGTAGCCCCAGGTCCACACGAGCCAGGCGAGCGCCACGAGCGCGATCACGCCGACGAGCACAGCGGTCTTCTTCATCGGGGGGCCCGCGACGGGTGGAAGGCGAGGAAGTGCTCGGGCGGGAGCTGGGCGTGGCGGCGCATACCGAACGCATACCACGGTCGCGCCATCACGCGACCGAGGCCCATGACGGCCGGCTGCGAGGTGCCGCCCTTGATGAGCTCGGCGCCGCGCGCGACGGCCGCCGTCAGCGCTTGGCGGTAGGCCGACTTCACCAGCCCCTGCCCGCGTACGCTCGGATCGAGCACCAGCGCCAGGCCCGCTTGCTTGCCCCACCACGGATGATCGTGCACCTCGGCCTCGACGTGCACGACCACTTTGCTGCGGGTGCGTAAGACCCAGTGCAGCGGCAGGACCCCGTCGTGACGGGCCGCGCGCAGGGTCGCCTGCAGGTCCTTACGCATCCGCAGCAAGTGCTCCGGGTAGGCGCCGAAGAAGCAGCGCTCGGGCTCCTGCGTGAAGACCTCGTGGTGCAGCGTGATGACGCCGTCGACGTCGTCGCGCGTCGCCGGCACGAGCTCGCTCGGCGGTGGGTCGTAGGCGGCGATGAGGCGCGCCAGGCCGACGCGCGGGTCACCGACCTGCTGGACCGAGTCGATGGCGAAGCCAGCGTCGAGCACGACGTGTACGAGCGCCAGATCCATGGCGTCGACCTCGAGCCAGGTGGTCTCGTCGAGCACCTCGCGCAGCGCGCGCAGGGCCGCCGCGACCGCCGCCAGCGCCACCGTCGAGCGCGGGTCGCGATCGACGAAGCACAACGTCGCCGGCCCGCCGAACCACGTCTCGGGGTCACGGAACGCCATCACCTGGGCGTCGGCGCGGTGCAGGTGGTGGACGCCGAGCGCCTCGGCGCGGGTCCACAGCGACGCCAGCTGGGCCTCGGCGCGGGGCCCCGCTCGGAAGCCCGGCACGCGCGCCAGCGTGGCGCTGCGCAGCGCCAAGAAGCGCCGTCGATCCGCCCGGGTCTGGAGCTCTGCCACGTCGCGTATGATGCACGATTCCGCGCGCGCGGGTATGCTCGCGCGCACCTCCCTTGGCTGCGCGGAGCCCATCCCCATGACCACTCTCCAGCATCGGCGTAAGAGCGAGCTCGAGGCGCTCAGCGTCAAGGCCGCCCGCGCCTTCGTCGAGTCGGGCCTGCACGGCATCGAGGCCGAGGTCGTGCTGGTGCTCGACCACTCGCCGCGTATGGCGCCGCTCTACGGCGACGGCTCGCTGCAGCGGCTGGTGTCGTCGCTCGTCGCGCTGGCGATGAAGTTCGACGACGACGGCGTGGTGCCGGTGTGGACGTTCAGCGACGAGGCGCGCGACGCCGGCAAGATCCACAAGAGCGACGCCCTCGAGTGGGTCGCGAAGAACGTCACCGCGCCGCCCGAGGCGCGGCCCGGCATGCGGCTCCCGGCCACACGCTACGCGCCCTTCATCGACGCCATCGGCCAGCGCTACTTCCCCACCGAGTGGGCGCAGGCGCCGACCGTCAGGCTGGTCGGCGACAAGCTGAAGCGCCAGGTCTACGACTACCCCGCGCTCGCCGCACCGCGCCCCTGCCCGCTGTTGGTCGTGGTGGTCACCAGCGGCGACTGCGAGGACGCCATGGAGACCACCCGGCAGCTGCGCCGCGCGAGCCGCCTGCCGATCTTCTGGCAGTTCGCGGCGGTCGACCCGAACCCGGCCGCGCCGGCCGAGTTCCGCTTCCTGCGCGGCATCGACAAGCTCACCGAGACGCACGTCGACAGCTGCGGCTTCTTCATCGCCAGCGACTTCGAGGCCGAAGATCTGTTCCGCGGGCTGCTCGGCGAGTTCGAGCAGTACCTCGAGCGGCCCGCGGCGCGCGCCATGCTGGTCGAGCCGGCCGCGGCCGCCACCAGCGACACGAACGAGCGGCTCGCCAACGATCTGCTGTCGCTGCCCGAGCGCGAGGCGCAGAAACGCGAGGCGCTGCGCCTCGAGCGGGCGCGGCGGCGCGCCGAGCGCGAGCAGGAGGACCTGGCGGCCGCGGCCCACGCGCTCGCTTACCCGAAGGTCGCGCCCGCCGCCGCGCTCGACCTCGACGACGACGCCGACGACGAGCAGACCGGCGCGGCGGTCCTCAAGAAGTCGGTCAAGCGCGAGACGCTGCCCTACGGCGAGGCGGTCGCCGGCAAGCCGGTGCTCCGGCGGCCCGCGACGCGCGCGTTCGACCGCCACCCGGACCCGCCCGTGCCCGCGACCAGCGACGCCGACGAGGACACCGTCGAGACCCCGGCCGAGCGCCTGCAGCGCATCCGCGCCCGCCGTGAGGCAAGGCGCTCGTCGTCGCACGACTGACGTTCCGCGGGGACGTGGACGCGGACGCGCCCCGCGTCAGCCGCGCGCGCGCCCCGGCTCCCGCGATCCTCGCGCCTCCACGTCCACGTCCACTCACGCGCTCGCGTCGCTCGGTCCGCTCAGGGTCCACAGGCGGCGCCGAGCGCCTCTCGGTCGAGCGCGTAGAGCGTCGCCTCGTGCGCGTCGACCACGCGCGTCGTGACCGGCGTGAGCGCGGCGCGGATGAGCAGCTGCGGGTCGCCGTGGCGCGCCCAGTAGGCCTGATCGCGCGGCATCAGATCGACGTCCTCGAGGTACTCGACGCCGTGGTCGACGAGGTAACACGCCAGTCGATCAGCCTTACGGTAGGCCGCGATGTCGTCATTGACGAGGCCGTCGATGTTGACCACGTGGCCGCCCTGCTCGAAGCCGAACAGGCCGGCGTTGATGGACGCGGTGCGCCGCTCGTTCACCGTCGCGCGCGTCGCGTCGGCGAGCGCCAGCACCGCCCGCTGGGCGGCGCGGTGGTCGTCGAGGCGCTGCGCCATGACGGCGTGCACGCCGAGGTAGCCGAGCGCCACCACCACCAAGACCGGGAACGGCAGGACCGCCAGGCGGCCGAGCACGTAGGCCAGCAAGATGACCAGCGGCGCGATGAACGGCGCCGTGTACCACGAGTCCATGGCCGCGCTGTTGAAGCTGTAGGCCGCGACGTACGCCACCACGGTCGCCAGCGCGGCGCCGACCAGCGGGCGCGGCAGCGTCCGTGCCGCCTTGCGGGTGGCCCACACGAAGGCGGCGACCAGCGCCGCGCCGGAGCCCAACAGCGCCAGCCGCGCGACGAGCGACAGCCCGAGGTTGAAGCGCAGCTCCACGGGTGACAGGACCTGGGCGACCATGGTGAGCGCCGGGCCGGGGCTCACGCCCTGCGACAGCGCCCAGTCGAGCTTGGTCGCGGCGCTGCTCTGCGTGAGCGCGCCGGCGATGAGCACGCCGTGCAGCGTCACCAGCGCGTAGCCGCCGAGCGCCGCGCCGATCGGCCAGAAGACCCGCCCGCGCACGCGCCGCGCCGCCACCACGTCGACCAGCACCAGAGGCCCGACGAGCAGCACCGAGTCGCTGCGCGCCAGCACCGCCAGCGCGAGCCACACGAGCGCGCGGCGCCTGAGGCGCGGGTCGCCGACGAGGCCATCGACCCGCGCCAGCTCGGCCCAGAAGAGGCCGCAGCAGGCGATTGTGAACGGCCATTCGATAATGATGGTGGTCAGCAGCATGACCATCGCCGAGCCGGCGATCATGGTGATGGCCAGCGCCACGTCCCAGCGGCGGGCGCGGTAGGCGCGCCAGAACGCGACCCCGAACGTCACGAGGGCCGTCACGGAGACCAGCGCGCTCGCCAGATCGATGAGCGTGCGGCCGTCGCTCAGCGCCGCGAGCGGCACCAGCAGGTAGGCGAAGAGCGGGTGGAAGCCGGTCGTGAGGCTGACGCCGCCGTCGAACGTCCAGGCGCCGTCGCGCACGACGTTCTTGGCGAGCGTCAGGTAGTAGAAGGCGTCGTCGGGCAGCATCGCGACGCGGTCGGCGTCGGCGGCCGTCAAGACGCGCAGCGCGTAGACGACGAGCGACAGGCCGACGAGCGCCCCGCACACCACGACCAGCCGTTGGGTCTTCGATGACATCGAGCGCCGCACTAACGCGCGCGGACTTTTTTTTCGAGGGCGCCTAAGAAAGCTCCGGCTCGCGCGTGTCCGCGGTGGAGTCAGGAGGACGGGTGGCGAGAAACGATCCGAAGGCGGCGGTCATCCAGGACGCGCTGGCGCGCTGGGAGCAGCCGCTCTTGCGCTTCGCGGCCGGCGTGGTCGGCCCGGAGCGGGCCCGCGACGTCGTGCAGGAGACGTTCTTGCGCCTCTGGGAGAGCGGCCCGCGTGACGCGGCGCTCGACGCGAGCGGGCGCGTGCGCGCCGCGGAGGGCCTCGCCCCCTGGCTCTTCACCGTGTGCAAGAACCGCGCGATCGAGGTCGCGCGCCGAGAGGGTCGTATGCAGAGCCACAGCGTCTCACCCCCAGCCAGCCCCGCGCCGCTCGACGCGCTCGTCGAGCGCCAGGACGGCGAGCGGCTGCACGCCGCCATCCGCGCGCTGCCCGAGCGCCAGCAAGAGCTGGTGCGGCTGCGCTACCAGAGCGAGCTCTCCTACAAGGAGATGGCGGAGCTCACGGGCCTCACCGTGACCAACGTCGGCTTCCTGCTCCACACCGCGCTGCACACGCTGCGTAGCCACATCGGAGGTGCGCCGTGAGCGCCACGAGCCCTATCGACATCGACCATGACGATCCCCGCATCACCGCCTGGGCCATCGGCGCGCGCGACGCGCTCAGCGCCGACGAGCAGGCCGCCATCGCCGCCCGGGTCGCCGCCGATCCGGCGCTGGCCGCGTCCGTCGCGAGCCTGCGCGCGCTCGACAGCCGCCTCGCCAGCACGCTGCGCGCGCCCGTCGCCGGCCTGAGCGCGGGCCAGCGCGCCGCCATCGTGCGCGGCCCAGGCCCGCGGCCGGTGGGCGGGCGGGTCGGCTGGCTCCTGGGGGGTGGCGTCGCGCTCGCGGCGGCGGCGGCCCTGGCCGTCGTGGCGCTGTCGGGCGACACGCGCCCGCCGATCGAGCTGGCCGCGGCCGAGGCGCCGACCGCCGCCCGCGAACAGCCGGCCGACGCCCCGGCGTCGGAGACCCGCGCGCGCCCGGTGTCCCCGAGCGCCGCGGCCGAGCCGCGCACGGCGGTGACCGAGGCGCCGCCGGCCGATAGCACGGCCACGCCCACGCCGGACACGGCGCGCCCCGGCCCGGCGCGCCCGGACCCGGCCCAGCCGACCGAGGCGCACCTGCGCTACGCGGAGCCGGCGCCGACGGTGCCGCCGCTCCACAACGAGACCGAGGCCGCGGGTGCCACGGTGGCCTTGGGCGACGCCGCGGCGGGACCGACGAGCGGCACCGGCATGGGCGGCGGTGGCCTCGGCGGGGACACGGGCTCGTCGCGCGCCGAGCTCGGGCGCCTGGCCGGCCACGCCGCGGCGGGCGGCTACGCGGCCTGGGACAACGACCTCGACGGCAACCGGGTGGTGGTCATCGTGCAGCCGAACGACCCGAGCTGGGCCTACTACCAGCCGGGCAACCGCCGCGTGGACTACGCGCCGCGGGTCCCGTGGCCGTTCCGCCCGACCGCGGTCGCGCCGCTGGCGACGTTCTCCATCGACGTCGACACCGCTTCGCTGAGCCACGCGCGGCGCTACCTGCGGGCCAACAAGCGGGTGCCGGTCGAGCTCGTGCGCAGTGAAGAGATCATCAACGCGTTCCACTACGACGACGCGCGCCCCGACGGCGACCAGCCGCTGGCGGTGCACGTCGACGTGGCCGAGTCGCCGTGGCAGCCGGGCAACCGCCTGGTGCGCGTGGCGCTCACCGCGCGGGCGGTCGAGAGCGGCGACCGCGCGCCGGCCAACCTGGTCTTCCTGGTCGACGTGTCGGGCTCGATGAACGCCAAGAGCAAGCTGCCGCTCTTGGTCGGCGCGCTCCGGCGCCTGGTCGACCACCTCGGGCCCGAGGATCGGGTCTCGCTCGTGACCTACAACAGCACCGCCAAGGTCGTGCTCGAGCCGACCGCGGCGAGCGAGCGCGAGACCATCCAGCGCGCGCTCGATCGGCTGCGCGCGCAGGGCTACACGAACGGCGGCGCGGGGCTCGACGTGGCGTACGACCTGGCGCGCAAGGGCGTACGCGACGGCGCTACCAACAGCCGCGTGATCTTGGCGACCGACGGCGACTTCAACGCCGGCAAGACGGGCAACGACGAGCTGCAGCGGACCATCCGCGACAAGGCGCGCTCGGGGGTCATGCTGAGCGTCTTGGGCTTTGGCGACAGCGGCTACGACGACCAGCGCCTGGCGCTCTTGGCGCGGCACGGCAACGGGCGCTACGCGTTCATCGACTCGCTCGACGAGGCCGAGCGCGTCTTGGGCAAGGAGCTCGACGCGACGCTCGTCACGGCCGCCAAGGACGTGCGTGTGCAGGTCGAGCTGAACCCGCGCCAGGCGCTCGCCTACCACCAGATCGGCTACGAGAGCCGCGCCATGGCGGCGGCCGAGTTCAACCAGGAGGGCAAGGACGCGGGCGAGCTCGGAGCCGGTGAGTCGGTGGTCGCGTTCTACGAGATCATGCCCGCCGTCGGCGCCAACGGCACCGGCATCGACCCGCTGAAGTACGCTCCGCAGGCGGGCGATCCCGACGACGAGCACCGCAACGAGCCGAGCCCCGACGCGGTCGCGAGCGCCGAGCTCCTGACCGTCAAGGTCCGCTGGGTGCCGCTGAGCGGCGGCCCGAGCCAGCGCCTGGACGTGCCGGTCGTCGACCACGGCGAGCGTATGGCGCAGGCCAGCCGCGACTTCGTGTTCAGCGCGGCGGCGGCGGCCTTCGCGATGAAGCTCCAGGGCTGGTCGGACCCGTCGGGCCTCGTCTCGTGGAGCCTGGTGCGCGAGCTGGCCCTCCAAGGCGGCGCCGACAGCGACACCGATCGCGGCCAGCTGCTCGACCTGGTGACGCGCGCCGAGCGCATCTACGGCGGCCCCTGAGCGCTCGGACAGCCCGACGGCTCACCCGGACAGCCTGACGGCTCACCCGGACAGCCGGCGGCTCACCCGGACACGGTGACGGCTCACCCGGACACGGTGA
>Ga0164241_10004116_pt1 | contig 14244 bp, 12 predicted proteins | sample OricomyardsoilBY_FD_108780 | JGI IMG/M metagenome (GOLD analysis project Ga0164241, IMG submission 108780) | Backyard soil microbial communities from Emeryville, California, USA - Original compost - Back yard soil (BY) | ecosystem: Environmental > Terrestrial > Soil > Unclassified | place: USA...
ATGATTTCTAAGGGAGAAAAACGCAAAATACGATTTTTTTTCCCATAGGATCCCATAGTAAAAAAAATATTGACGCACGAATTTAATCGTACACCATGGTCGGAATGGGTGTTTAAGGTGTTGGATCGATAGAATACCAAAAAGTGGGCTTTCGCGTTTTTCCGGTTTCTTGAAAAAAGAAACTCAAAAATTTTTTGGAGCGGCCCTAGGGAAAAAATCCAACATTGGTCCACATTCGACCTCGCCTTCGTTTCCTTTTTCCTAAATAATACAATTTGGTGGGAAATATTCATTTTCCTTTAATTCATGAGAAGGAGGAACGTGGAAGAGACAACGAGGGGGAACACATGAAATATTATATAATAAAACTGTAATCATCAATGGGTTGCTCGTTGTCGTCTTCCGCTTCCTCCTCCGCCGGGGACAGCGGCGGGAGGGCCTCCGGTGGCGCAAACCGGCGTTCCGACTGAACAATCTGTCGTCTCTTTTGCGTGTGTTTGCGCTGCGAAGTGCGAATGCGGATCGGTTCGTGCGACATGGTCGGCGAGTGGTCGGCGGCTTCGACGCTCGGTCGGGTATAGTACGAAGGCAGGAGACCGGTCGCGCCGCGCGCAATGACCTGGTTGAATCCGGAGATGTTCACATAAAAGAGGTAGGCGAGCTGGACGAACCCGCCGAGCAGGAGCAGATTCTCAAAGACAAAGAGCACCCAGACGGTCTGGAAGATGAGCAGCACGCGGTCCACCGCCGCCAGTTTCTCGGGGCGCGTGATGCGGATGCGCACGATGTTGGCGGCGAGGAGGGCGTAGAGGAAGAACGTGCGGATCACGAGGGAGCGGAGGGATGACGTGGCCGGCGCCGTACTCACGCTCGGACAGACGAGGAAGAAGAGCACCTCGCCAATGAGGGCGTACTCGTAGAACCGCGAGCGCGGCTCCTCCATCTGTCCGTACGACACGGCGGCCGCCACCATGCTCACCGCCCCGGCCACCTCGCTCGTCCACAGCGGGAAGAAGAAGCTGCCGTGGTCACTGTGGACCTTGCCGTACACGAGCCACACGGAGAACACCACCAGAATCTTCCACGCATCGAGACCGGCGAGCCACTCTGATGTTCGCGGGAGGAAATGCGGTGCGACGGACCCGCACGCCAGCGCGACGGACACGGCGCTGAGCCACGAGATCCCCGATCCATAGAGGAAGGCGAGGACCATGACGAGCATGAACACGATGGCCATGTCGCGGTACGTCCGCCACTTGTCGAGCTTGGGCGTCCGATAGTACGAGTCGCCCCCCATTCTTCTCTCTGGGTTTGATATATTTTATTTTTTGAGACGAGCCCTCATGAATTAATCATCTAAACATTTTGCACGTCCCCCGTCCCCGAAAAAGGATAAACGGAAATGCTGCTCCTCGCGCTCTTTCTGGTCGCGATATGCGCGTACCGGCCGGGCGACGACGTCCCCGTGTTCCACCGAGTGCGCATGGACCATTTGCGTATGCTGGAGTTTACGCGGGACGAGCGCGCCATTTCCAAGCACGGCGCCGGTCCCATGCAGTTGGAGTGTGTCGGTGGGAGGGCGTGGTTCGATCGGTACCGCCTGGACAAGGCGCTGTGCACTCGCCAGGAGAATGACTGGGTGTGCGAGACGGAAGTGGTTCACGGGTACACGATCAGCAACGTCAAGGTCGTGTGCGAGGGGTACGACTCCCCGAACGACGCGTTTGTCGTGGACGGGTCCTGCAATATGCAGTATGAGATTGAGCACAACGAAGAGCGGAAGCCGCACAACATGAATGCCTTTATCGGATTGATGGCCACCGCGTTCCTTCTCTTAGTGTCGCTCCTCGCGGCGTTGTGTTCTTCTGTCGTGGTCGTCTCGCTTTTGCATCGACACAAGAAGCCCTACGACCCGGACCTCACCAAGGTGGTTTTTGCCGATTCTTGAAATCATTCCTAAAAAATAAAGTTGTATTGAAGGAGAAGAGGGGTTTTCTCGTCATGAAAAAGAAGAAGATTCTGCTGTGGGAGGATTCGTTCGACGATCGTCTGATTTACCCGCTCGCAAAGAGCAAGTTGAAGGACGAATATGATATTGATATCGTCGACGCCGGTGGTCGCTTTGACCAGTCTTGGAGGAGAGTCGGCCAGGTGGAAGATGCCGACGCGGTTCTCGTCTATCTCGATGAAGAATACACGTCTTTCGATGGAAAAGAGTGGAAAAAGTCTCCCGAGAAGTCGATCATATGGTCGTTGAAGAAGATTGCAGCGATCCGCAAGGCTCCCGTCCCCGTCATTTTTGTCGCGAACATCACGACAATGCTCCGTGACGAAAAAGCAGTTCCCCATGTCGTTGACATTCCTCTCTCGATTGGACTTGACGCCAAGGTGGTCGACTTGTGCGGCAAAGCGGAAGGGATTGACTTGCTTCATCAGGTGATCAAGGAGCAGACGGCGCCAGTGTACGATGTCCAGAACATGTTTCCGAATATGTACTGGACCCGGGAGCGCCTAGGATTGTTCTGGTTGATTTTTTACTCCATTGACCAGTTCTTTGTGCGGATCAAGTGCATCCCTCTTGTCGCATGGATTCTCTCGGTCGTAAACGAGAACTTCAAAGATGACCGCAAAAAGTCAGAATAAAGTCATTTTTGTCTCTGGGAAAAGATTTTTTCAAGTGAAAAGGGAATGGGGAGGAAGAGAAAGTTTGACGACATCTCCAAAGAAGAAGAGGAAGAGGAGGAAGAGGAGGAAGAGGAGGAAGAAGAGGCGAGGAATGTCGAAACAACCGAGGAGTTGGTGCTTCCGATGGAGATTCTCGTGCACATTGGCAAATTCGGCGACCCCGAAATCGCCGGACGAATGAGTTGCACTTGCACCGCATTGCGTGCCAATTTGGAAAAGCACTTGAAGGAGGAGAAGGAGAGGCGCGAGGAGACAATGCCCTGGATTGCGCTTGCCAATGTGAAACGGAACTTGCGGAATCAGCATCTCTTGAATATCTTGCCCCGTCTCCTCCGACGACACAGTGCCATCATTGCCGGCGGGTTCGTCACGCACGCGGTGCTTAATGCCACGACTTGGAGACCTTCTGATATCGACGTCTTTCTTCACGACAACGTCCACAATGCCTTTTGTGGCCACTTGGAGGACCGACTCTTGGCACACCGACGCGTGATGGCATTGGGGCATAGCAATCACCCTTCCTTTGAATTGAATTACCAGAATTGCTTTGACCCTCCCCTGCGGATTCGGAACTATGACGTGGATTTTATAGACATCCCTTCCGTCACAATCCAGGTCATTTCCTTTGACGACAGCACACCATTGTGCGACATTGTGTCGCAATTCGACCTGTCCTGCGTCAAGTGTGTTTACACGGGGAGAGTCGTCAAAATCGTGACGGACATGCATGACCTATTAATGCACCGGTGTTCTTTGTCTGCTAATATCACGAGAATCACCAAGCGAACGCGACGGCGCATTGACAAATACCAACAACGCGGATTCAAGATCACGGTGCCAGCGGACATCCCCGAGGAGTTCAAGCAAAAGCGGGAAGAATAAAAGAGTTTATTAGAATGCAAAAAACAGCTCAGTGGCCGACAGCCTCGTTGCGAATGAGCGTCTGGGCGTCGGGGAGGAGAGGGAAGTACGGGGAATCGCCGCGGTACACGCTCGCGCTCGCGTTGTTGCACCCATTCTGGCGCCACGACTCGCCCGCCGCGATCATCACGCGGTCGCCACAGACAGTCACGACCTGCCCGCGGAACATGACCGCCGGCAGCGTCGGGTTGTTCTCAAAGAACGGCAGATCGCCCGTCGCGCCCTGCTCGTCGATCAGGTCGTGCAGGTGCAGGCGGTACATGTTCTCCCACGTCGCCGACGAGTAATGCGGGCGCACATGCTCGGCCCCCAGGTTCTGCGTGTTGTTGAACACGCCCGACGGGCTCATGACGTTCGGGAACTTGTCCTCCGTGATCGGCAGCGCCGTCGCGACCAGCGAGGGCCGCGTGATCGCGCGGTCGTCGCGGATGCGCTGCACCACGTTCTCCAGCGGGTCGAACAGCTTGACGTCGGCGCCGCCCATGTACCCGCGCACGCGCCAGTCACGGATCGCCACGACGGCCTTCTTGTCCTTCGTCATGACGCCCGTGTACAGCGCGTACGTGCCGACGAGGTTCTGCACCGTCGCGTTGGCGCCCCACATCATCTTCTGGTGCCCGTACAGGTTCACGCCCGTCGCCGCGCCGGGCCGCATCAGGATCGCCGAGTCGAACTGGTACTCGGCCGCGGGCATGATCAGCAGCACGTTGAGCCAGAAGATGTGCACGTTGCACTTGTACATCATCTCGTACGTCTCGAAGTCGTCGACCACCGCCGTCAGCAGCACGGCCATGACCGCGCGCAGCAGCCCGTTCGCCTCCCGCGCGAGGTTCGCCAAACGGATCTTGGCGTTGCGCGTCGACAGGCGGTGCACGACGTGCGCCAGCTCCGTCGCCTCAAAGTCCGGGCCCGTCCCGCCCACGCGGCCGTGCATGTCGAACAGCCCCTGCCGCTGCGTGTCGCCGAACGGCTCGCTGCCGAATGCGCTCCCGACCGAGCCCGTCTGCTTCCTCCGCGTCTGGCCCTCGGGCGCCTTCGGGATGTGGTACGCCGAACCAAACTGCCGCTCCGTCGCCATGTCCGCATCGCCCATCGTCTCCATGCCGAGCCCCGCCTGCGCATGCGCGTCCAGTCCGCTCTGCACCGCACCGTGGATCAGCGCCAGGCGCTGCGTCTCGTGCGAGTGCACATAGTCGCTGCCGATCGCCAGCTCGGGCGACTCCAGCACCCAGTTCGGGATCTGCGCGGCAGTGTCCGCCACGCGCGAAACGCCAAACGGCGTGCGGTAGCCGTCCAGCTTGTTGCCGGGGAGCAGCAAACTCGTCTGCCTCGACGCGAGAATGTTGCGCAACTGCGCGGGAGAGACGGTCAGCGGCGAGCGGTACCAGCGAGCATTGTCCGTGGTCTCGATCACTTCCCGCGGCGCGCGGTTTCTCCCGGCAGCCCTCAAGGTAGCAATCTCACCGGTCGTGAGTTCGATGACACGCGCCGCACCACTTTCCACCGTAGCACTGCGGACAAGTTCCCTCAAAGCGTTGGTCTCAGATGCGGGTGTCTGATCTCCAACGATGTTCCGGAAACGATCGATGAAACTCGTCATGATCCCACTGGACGCAGTGACGTCGGTGGCGTCCTTCAGGTACTCAAGGTTGTTCTTGTCAACGTTCGCATCGATCAAGTTCAGCGCCGTCATCTTCTCCTTCGCAGCCTTCAGAGCAGTGCTGTTCTTCGACTTGATCCGGTTGATGGACGGCATCAGCGTACCGTACGAGTCCTTCAGCGCCTCAAACTGCGCCTTGGTGAGTGCCACACCCTTGAACGTCGGGGCCGAGTACGTCCCACCCAACTCCTGCAGTTCATTGTACTTGAACCCGGCGTTGTCAAAGAGCAAGCCGACCACCGTCTGCGCCGCCGTGGGCTCCATCTGAAGCAATTCGGACGCGAGGGAAACATCGTACCAGTTATCCTTCGTGCTCTCCTTTCTCAATGCCGCCATCAGAACAGCGTACGGCGTGCGAAGCGGCGCCGACATGGCCCCCAGCGCACGCAGGGTCGAATCGGTGAACGCCTGACCAATGATGGCGGCCCAAGCATCTCCACCAATGGTAGACCGGCTTCCTCCGAACGACGCATAGTCAGTGGTCAGCCGATAGACGCCACGATCGACGGCGGTGGGAACGTCAATCGGATCGCCATTGCGCCGGCGCAGGTACTCGGAAAGGCCGACACGGATCGCGTGGACGTTGGTAAAGATCGTATCGGGAGTCCGATCCGCCACACCGCCGTCCGACGTGTCGTTGGCGTCGGGCAAGAACACCGGGACGCGCGCCGGGAACGCATCGTCGAACAGCGTCACGCCCTTCGTCGCCGACATCTCCCACGGGTAGCGGAACTTGTGGTCAATCGCCGGCGCGTTGGGCAGCGCCTCCGACAGGATCTGATACAGACCAGACCACTCGCGCACGAGCTGCGCCGCCGCCTTGCAGACGTCCAAGTTCCACCCGCTGTTGGTCTCGTACGAGAGCGCCGCGAGCGCGCACAGGCCGGGCCAGTTGGCGAGCAGCGGCGGCACCGTCGAGCCAAACGTCGCGTCGTGCGCCGGGATGATCATCGACCCGTAGTTGATACCCGCCCACTGCGGGTCATTGTGCCACCCGCACGCCTTCGCCGCGCCCGTCTTGTCCTGCGACGGGTTCTCGCCGACGAACGAGCTGTCACCCGCGTGGTTGACACGGTGGTTGACGTTCAGCAGCGCGGTGATGTACACGTCGCTCACGGGCACCGCCTCCAGCACCGCCAACAAGTCCTCCGTGCGCTTGTACAGCGTGGCGTAGTTGTGCCCGTGCGGCGCCTTGCCCAGCGCCGAGCGCGCGCCCTGCACCAGGTCGCTCGTCTCAAAGACGTTGAGGTCGAGCTCCGCCGTGTACTTGGCGACGGCCGGGGTGTTCTTCCCGTCGACAAAGTCGAGGTAGAAGTTCCACTTGGCGTTACGCCGGTTCACGTCCACGTCGCGGCACGTGTAGTCCTTCTCGTCGAACGGGATGCGGTAGTTGGGCGACGTCGGGTTCTCCTCCTCCTGCAGGTGCGCGACGCCCGCCGCGTACAGCGCGTCCAGGAACTCGACACGCTCGAGGCGGTTCGTGTCGATGCTGTACAGCAGCACGTCGCGCTGCGACGAGTGGTAGCACAGGTCCTTGTTGCAGCACTCGATGCCGTCGTAGATCGCCGCACTGCGGCGCGCGCCCCACACCATCGGGAAGTACTCGGCCATGATCTTGTGGCGCGCGAGCATCTGCGCCGTCGCCTGCACCGCGCCCGAGCTGTGCTGGTTGTTGTAGTACACGCTCGGCGCCTCGTAGATCGGCGTGCCGTTGATGTACGCCGCCGGCTCCGTCGCCTCGCGCGTGCTGACCGAGTTCAGCTCCGCCTGCGTGTCGTACTTCTCCCCCGCGCTCAGCCTGCGCATCGGCGACTGCAGGTAGATCAGCGACTGCGGCGCAAGAATCAGCGCCAGCGGGCCGCTGACCTTGCGCTCGTCGCGCATGAACGACACGAACTTGCTGTAGTTGTTGACGAACAGCTGCGAGTCGCGGTTCAGCGAGCCGGTCAGCTGGTTCTCGCGCAGCGCCTGCGAGACGATGTTGTTGCGCGCGCCGTACACGCTCGTGTCGAGCAGGCGCTCGCTGCCCGAGAACACGATCTCGAACAGCGTGTCCATGATCATCGTCTCCAGGATGCACAGCGAGATCCCGCGCGCGCGCATCGTGAACTCCTCGACGCCGGCCTGGTTCCCGAGCGAGTTGACCTCCGCGCGGATGCCCATCGCACGGCGGTGCAGGCGCACGCGCGCAGACCTCCGCTCCATCGTCGCAATGCGCGGCACACCCTCCTCCGGCACCTCCGGCACGTAGATGTGGTTGAACATGATGGAGTTCATCTCCGCCTCGAGCTGGTCCGTGTACTGCAGCGGGTAGATCACCGTGATGAACACCTCGGGCGCAGCGAGCAGCATCCCCTCGATCGTCGTCTCCAAGTGCACCGCGAGCCCCTCGTAGGCGTCGCGGTCCTGCCAGTGCGTGCGCGGCTGGCCCTCGTACAGGTTCGGCGACGAGATGTTGCGGTGCGCCGGCCCGGCGTGCTGCAGGATCGACGGCGCGATCATCTCTCCCGTCGTGGTGGGGCGGAAATCGCCCAGGGAGCCGCCAAACGGCAGCAGGAACGGCAGTGCGTCCGTCATTTCAAAGCGTCTGAAACAGAGTAGGAACTAAATAAACCTTTTTCCATGCTGAAAAGTGCGATATACATTTTTGATAATCAATTCATTCCCGCGCGCTTTCTTTTCAGCGCTTTTTTCTCCGCTTTTTTCGTTTTTCCGCGCAAAAATGGCCTAGATGAATTTGGTGGAGAATTCATCGCGGGGCGCCACCGTGTTCTCCTGCATCGGCATGAGCTTCTTCTTCCGCCCGCCGCGCCGCGCGGGGATCGACGAGGACGCCTTCGGATGGGCCTTCTTCTGGCGAATCCGGTCGTGATCGTAAAAGATCGGCAGCGCGCCCGGCTCCTTTCCCGTGGTGCGGTCCGAGCACTTCCCGGCAAAGTGCAGCACCTCGCACTGCAGCTTCAGCGCCCGCATGGTCCGCGCCTCCTCCTCCTTCAGCACAATCTCCGCCACGGTGCACAGATCATTGTACTGGTCCACGAGCTCCGAGAGTTCCCTGCCCATGCGCTTGTCCTCCTCCGTCTCGCGGTAGAGATCCTGGAAGCGGAGACAGAGCGTCTCCATCCTCCTGCGGCGCTTGCGGGAGGTCTGCTTGATCTCGTCAATCGTCCGCTTCATGATCCGGTTGCTCGCCTGGACTCCGAGTTCGCGCGTGAGGCGCATGAGCTCAATATGATCTTCCCGACTCATTTTCCCACACTCTCTTCTCTCGGCCTTCTCTTTTTCTTTACGCACATCGGACCTCCCATCCGCGTAACTCTTTTTTATCCGAACCAAAAATGTGGAAAGTGAAAAACATTCCCAATTGCCAACAATCAAGGGTTGTCATTTTGCGATATGGAAAAAACGGTGCCAGAGGAAGTCGTCGTAACTCCAAAGGGAGTTTTGGTAAAGTCCACGGTGGAGTATGAAGCCAGTCTCGAGTTGGAGGCATTGTGCCGGAGCGCTGGATATCGCGTCAGTGACTCGATTTTCCAGGAGACGTACGACGTGTCTTCCACCACGGAGGTGCAACTGTCGGCTGCATTCTGGGAGGCATTTCCTACGGAATGTCGCGCCAAACTCTACGAAGGAGTTGTCAATGCGGCGATTGCCATTGCAAACCCAAGCAAGTATTTCGTTCTCTACGCGTCGGTGAGGCGCTGTGACGAAAGGCCGGAGCCTCCATCTCACATGGTCGCTGCGACCTTGGGACTCGCGATGGAGGGAGAGAACGAGACCGCAGAGTAGAGTCCTTCACTCAAAATGAAAATCATTCATTCAACTATACAAACATTCAAGCATTTCCGAAATTGAGCGTGAGATCAACGAGTCGCACTGATCCCGAGCTCGCCCTCGGCGCCACAAACAGCTCGGCAACGCGCGCAGTGTAATTGTTCCTCGTGCTGTCATTCGCTTCGAGATGGATGATCGAGCCAATCTCGGGCCAACCAATCAGATTGTTGGAGATCGTCGCGCCATACCTCTTCACGACGTACCTGTCGCCGGCAATCGTCTTGAAGGAGAAGTGTCCATCCGTCGTCACAAAGTCTGGGTCCGCGATGGAGCGTGTGCGCACCGTCGTGAGACTTCCGTAGGAGGTGTCGGCAAGCACCGAGTCGGGGAGGCGCGCGCCCGTCCATCGGCTGGAGCCGCTCGTGCTCTCGGGTTCCACACTCCTCCGTTTCCTTCGCTCCTGGATCACCTTGCGGTGGAATGCTATGCGCTCGCGTACGTGGAAATTCGCCAGCAGCGTGCCTTCCGCACTCAGGGTGAGACTCATTGCGTTTTTTCTTTTTTATTTTCCAAGCAGTTTGCGTGCGATCCGCTCGCGCCAAGCAATTCTGTGAACGGGAAAAGGCGGCGCGGTGACGTCAGCACGCGGACTTCACTGAATGATACTTTTTTGATGGCGGCGGCAAATGCCTGCAAAGTACGCCTCTGCTAAAAGAAACGGAAGGCCGCCATGGAGCGGAAATATCAATGGAACGTGCTCACCGCTGATCTCCCGCTCCATTGCAAGTGCGGAGACTCCGTGGTTCTGTCGCGCGGCGTGAAACTATCCCGCCTCATTCGCCTGATGGGCCTTTCCCCGCTGCAGTGCTCGCAGTGCGGACGCTTCTTTCGGGAGATTGTCTTCTCCTACCGCGCGGCGCTTCTAGCCCTCAGCCACATCCTCTTTGCTCTCCTCTCGTACGCCGTGGCGTTCCGGTGGTACAACTACGCGGAACTCGTGCTCTTTTTCTTTGTCTGCGTGGAGAACTTCCTCGACACCAAGAGCGGGTACAAGTACTGGCTGTTTGTCATTGCCGCGCTCTTTGTGCCGCAGCCGTCCAGCTACATCCTCCTCCTCCTGATCGCCTACGAGGGAATCCACATCGTCTTCACGGATCCGGCCCTCATCCTCTACCGCGTCTACTCCTCCGTGTATGTAATCCAACCCCCCGCCCTGGAACGAATACCGTCGTTCGACGACATCCTCGTGCTCGACGAAAAAGCGGATTTCCCCAAGGAAAAGGAGGAAAACAAATAAAAAGAAAGCAAGCGAGAAGATGTTGGAAGACTGCTCCGATTCGTGTCAGCACCAGAAGATGCGCACTCACGAACTGACGTGCAAGTGCGAGGGAGGTTTGATTCGCATGCACGAGGCGTGCGTAGTCGCGTGCATTCGTCGAGAGGGTCTGGACTGTGTCTACTGTCCAGTCTGCCGGTACCGCTACTCGCAGATCAAGTTCTCGCTCGCGAATCTGCTCGTCGCAAACGCCAAACTCTTGATCGCTCCCCTGCTGGTCGTTGTCGTTGCGCTGTGGTATGGGTCGTACGCACTGGCGGTGTTCGCGCTCTTTGACGTGTTTCTGTTCCCTCTCCGTCCCCTTGCCAGTTGCGTGGACCTCTTTTGGGATGTGTCTCTCGTGGTGCGGGACACGACATTGCTCAACTTTCTCGCTCTGGCGCTCTGTACTCGAGCCATCCGCGTCGGCCAATTGTACATGGAAAGAGGAGAGCTGAAAAAACAATTTATTGCACAATTATCCCACGTTGTCGAGGACGAACGGCGGGGAGATGTCAGAGAGGTCGCCGTAGTCGAGGACGCGATCGTTCAGGACCCGCACTCGATATGCGATGGCGAAGAGACACAACACGAGAGCGACGGCCGCGACAAGAATGAATAAAAGCTGTTTCCTTCTCGCATCCGCCTTTTTCTGCGACTGCACCGCATTCCGCACAATGTCTATCCTCGAGTTGTCCCCCGGAAAGTCAACTGCGACGCTGTGTTCGTTCATATTCACACGACGCTGGCTCGTGCCTGCACCGTCTGTAAATGCGCTACGCACTGTCCGCCGCACCTCCTCAATGTCCGCCTTCTTCTTGAACTTGTCCCTGTCCAATCGGGTGTCAGCGACGCCCGCACCATCAAAATCCAACATGAACCTTCACACTTTCGGTTTTGACACTGAAAAATATATTTAATTCTTGAAAAAAGAGATTCTTTCACTGGCGGGGATTGCCCCGCATAAAAGCCGAAAGCTGCTCGTCTGGCGCAAATCGGAACTGGGATTGTCTCGTCGTCTTGTCATAAACGTCGCCCGTCATGAACGACGCCTCGAAACCATACCCATCATAGGAAAAATCATCGCGATCAGGATCCAGATTGTCGTGGTCGAAAAGGTCCAAATCCACATCCGCGCTCCGGGCAAGCGCAGCATCCATCCGCGCATGGAAACTCTCATTGTCCTCCTCACTATCCTCTTCATCCTCGGCGTTCTCGGTCATGGGACGGGAGTTCGCATCGACGTGGTGATGGCTCTGCGACGGCGTGGTTGGTGCGGACTTCGTCTCCCTCGCCGCTGCATTCTTCTTGAAACTCGGGTGGTTCAGAATCATGCGCTTGAGAATGCTCACGTCGTGATTGCGCGGGAGCTTCCGTGCGAGCATGTCCTCCCTAGTAAAGTGTTGAATGCTCTGGCCGCAGATGGGGTTCTCCGAGTACTTGCGCATCCTGAACTCCTTCTCGGCCTGCTCGATGCCTACGTCCAAGTACGAGACCCCGTTGCGGTATTTGGGCGAGTAAAAGAGAGGAGGCGGAATGACGGGAATGTTCGACGAATCGAGGTACTCGCAGCGGTACCCGAGCTTATCACAGCCGCTGCATGGCCTCTTGTGATCGCACACCACGTTTCGGGTGCGGCAGCATTCGCACCGGAACAGCGTGATGTGGTCGCTCGGCAGAAATACCTGCTGCCAAAAGAAGACGCCCTGCACGGATCCTTCGTCCTCCATGATCCAGAGCGTGCGTGCGTGTGCGCGCATCTCAGCCACCGAGAGGATTTCCGTAATACTGTAGCGCGCCAACTCCCGCCTCAGTTGCAATGTGGTAAAGTTGGAGAGATTAAGCGTGCCGCGGATCTTTTGGAACTCCTCGAACGATCTCCCGGCGAGAGGACGCGCCACCAGAATGCCATTCGTGGACTCCAACGAGACGATGCCGCTCGAAATGACCTCCTCGACAATCTCCACCTCCGCGGGAACCTGCTTCTCCTCCTCATCATCATCCGAGGTCTTCTTGGACGAAGCCTTGTATACCATCCCCCGTCTGCGACCGCGGTCCACCACCGCCAAGCCCAGGCGGATCAACTCGTCCGCCATCCCCCTCTTGCTGGGCGACGTCAGGAGGTTGTAGAACCTGGAGACAGCCCTGAGCTCCGCGGCCGTCCAGTGCTTTATGCTAAAGTTCGACGTCGCCAGCCGAGTCAGAAGCCTTCTCAGGTCGCCCTCGCAGTGACTAAAGTCCTTGTGCGCGGTCGCGATGGGCATGGGGGACGAATGCGTCTGCGGCCGAGGGAATGGGCGAGGCGCCGAGAGGTGCTTCCGCGTCATCTCGTTCACCGTGATCAAGTCCGGGACGACCAAGCTACAAGGGTTCTCGACGTCCGGGAACAACGTACCAAACACGGTGGTTTCGGCCACCTGCCGGTCAAAGGACGAGTAAGGAATCTCCGACTCCTCCGACTCCGACTCCGACTCCGCTTCCTCTTCCGAGGACGAAACCGACTCAAAGTCGATGGACGACCCACGGCCCTCATCCTCCGAGGGGACGGGAATCATCCTGCGGTTCGTGCCCCGACGCTCGTTCATCATTGCCGCCTGCAAGTCCGAGAACCGGTGCACCTCCTTCCGTCTCCGGGAAGTACACACGATATTGTCCGTCCCGAGAGCGCGAAGGTCATTGCTCAGCCTCCCGTGTTTGCGCACGCTCCGCGTTTCCTCCGATGCGGACTCGGATTGCGAGGAGTCGGAGGGCTCGCGAGGCGAGGACAATTGTCCGATTTCATCCTGCAGCGATTGCAGCGGGTTCGGGCTCGGCGGCAGCGAGGCCCCGAAAAGAACGGGCGACGTCGGCGGAAGCGTGATGCGGTCCGCGGGAGTCGCCGCCCAGTGCACTTCCACACGGCTCAAGACTTCGAGGAAACCGAGCGGGTGGGGCGTTGCCGGCAGCGAAATGGGGGTCGATACCGACATTGGCGTGGTGGGCGCAGAGGGCGTCAACACGGGAACGAAATCCCCATCCATACCCCACTTTTTGTAGAGCGCTTCGAAATAGCTCAGGTCTTTTTGCGTGCGCACGGCCATGACGCCTTCCAAGGGAGCGGACGCGCACAGGCGCTTTGCGGACTCGCAAGAATTCGACGCAGAGTCGGCAGAATCCATGAATTACAGTCGCGGAACCAAAACAACCAAAATATACTCTCTTTTCTTCTTTTTTCTCGGAAAATAATTCGTTTCCTACGTATTTTTCCTTATTTTTATTTTTCCCTACGCTTTTTCCTTTCATTTTTTTTTACGATGAAAAATCCAATCAGAACCAAAACACTGTGGGGGATTTTTTAAAATTTTAAAACCACCAAAAGGCGATTTTGAAAATTAAAGGAAATTGTTCAATAAAAAAAGATTCCCATAAGGGGGCTTTCATGCGCCGTGCGCGGCCTCAGGTGCAGAGCTCCAGACGCCGGAGGGTAGCGTACACATGCGACAGGACCCTCATGGACGGACGGGCGTGCGAGCTCTGCCACTCCGACGTCTCCGGGTTCACGGAAAAGTACGTTCTCCCATTCACGAGCGAGAAGTGCACAATCGGCCACGTGTGGCGCGTGGACAGGTTCCTCTCGATCATGAACAGGAAGACGCAGGTGTCCGCGTCCAGGTGCTCGGTGAAGACAAACTCGTTCCCGATGATGTGACGCTCCATCCTGAGCTCCGTGTGCTCAAAGCTCCGTCTCTTTTGCCGCGGGTACACGACGTGCATGTTCTCCAGCATCTGCCGGTACATTGGAGCACGCGCGAGCGTGTCCGGAGCGGGCGCCTGCTGTCCCGGAGGCAGAACATAGAAAATGTTCTCGTTATAAACGACGCGACCATTCCACGTCTTCAGAATGATGGTG
>Ga0164241_10004117_pt1 | contig 14239 bp, 12 predicted proteins | sample OricomyardsoilBY_FD_108780 | JGI IMG/M metagenome (GOLD analysis project Ga0164241, IMG submission 108780) | Backyard soil microbial communities from Emeryville, California, USA - Original compost - Back yard soil (BY) | ecosystem: Environmental > Terrestrial > Soil > Unclassified | place: USA...
AAATCCTGCTTTTACTGCTATAGGTACGCCGCCGCCCAGTTCGGCCCAATGCCCGCCAAGCAGTAAATTTTTTATAGGGGTGCGGTAGTGGGCCACACCCGCTTGCATGTTTTCCTTTCCGGGGCGCGCGCCCATAATCGAGCCATCCTTATTACCCGTATAACGTAAATGCGTAATGGGTGTAGCCACATCGTAAAACAATATGTGCTTACGTAAACCGGGGGCTATTTTATCCTCTACTCGTTTTATCAATAGCTCAGCTATATCCTCTTTACACTTTTCATAAGCCTCGCCACGCACATAATTGCCATTGGCATCTTTTTCAGCTTGCCAAAAATTATGCTGGTCAATTTCGGCAGGCATAAAAATGGTTATAGTGCCCTGCCCGGCAGGTGCCATACTGGGGTCGCGGAACGAAGGTGCCAAAACTATAATTTCAGTTTTCGAAGGGTCGCCACCACTTTGCTCGGCAAGGGTCATATCTTTTTGTATAGATATGTTCACCATCTCTTCATTAAAGCCTAACTCATCGGGCTTACAATCTAATGCAACCGATATAGTAAGCGATGAGCCATAAAGAATAGCATCGCGCAATTTATTTTTAAGCTTTTCAGGCACTGCCTCGGGCGGCAACATTTTTTCGTATAAGGTTTCTACATCGCAGGCCGCAATTACATATCGGCTTTGTACTTCGTACTCAGTGCCCCTGCAATCAATTTTTACACCTTTGGCAGTATTGCCATCCAACAAAATTTGGGTAACACGGCTATTTAAAAACACATCGTTTTTAAAGTATTTCACCACATGCTCTAACCACTCGGGGAACGACTGCCCACCACCTGTAGGCGGGTTTTGAAAATCGCCGAAATAGGCCCAGCCAATAGGTATAAGGCACGATAGCAAGTCGGGTTCAGTACTAAATATTTCGTGCAGCTTTTTTGCTTTAAAGTAACGGTTCAAGCCTTTGCGCAATCCCTCTTCGCCGGTAAAACGTACGTGCTTAATAAATGGCAGAACAAAGCGCACGGTAGTTACTATATTCTTAAACTTCTCCGATAAACGAACCGTTTCCGAAGCACGAACATTGTTGCCCCACTTGGTCATTTGTTCGCCCAATTGCTTCGCATCTTTAAAAAAGCGCTCAATGCCATCCTTATCATCCGGAAACTCGGCTTGCAATTGTTGCTTTAATTCATCAGGGTTACTGGTTAGCAGGTAATCATGGTTATCGCCTAAGTAACGTTTAATACGTTTTTGGGTGGTAACCTTAGGGTAATCGCTGCCTATGGTTTCAAAAACTGTATGCACCATACCCCCGGGGTTACACTGGTTTAGCCAATGTATAGCTGTATCAAATCTAAAACGGTTACGGTGAAAACCCGATAAGTATCCACCCGCCTGCGCCGCGGCATCCAACACCACCACACTATAGCCCACCCGGCTAAGCATAGCAGCCGATGTAAGCCCGCCTACGCCGGCACCTATTACCACTACATCGTAGTATGGCTTAATGTTTATTTTACTCATAGGGTACGCAAATAATAAAGCGATTTAAACACTACTATTCGGCTTTTTGTTCAAAAAACCAATAGGTATTTTAAATAGCGCGGGCATAGATACAAGGAATAATACAAAGTAGGCTTTCGCAAAATGGTAATTTCTTACCAAGCCAATATGAGGTTTATCACTGGTAAAGTATCTATAGCGCTATTTATACGTTTATATCTACTGTTAGGTACTCCCCTCTCTTTCGCAGACGGGCTGGGGGTGAGGTCACATTATCTGCCTCACTTCTACCAAATCGCCGTCTTTATAGGTGGGGCAGGTTTTGGCAACATTTACTGCCTCGGCCAGGTTAGCTACTTCAATAATATAATAGCCGCCTATGCCCTCGCGCACATCGCGGATGGGTTGCACTATCAGGTCGCCGTTTATCATTTCAATTAAGCGTCCATCGCTGTCAATGCCGTTACCATCTTTAAATATACCTTTGTCGCTAAGTTCCTTAGCCCAATTGGTGTGGGCTTTAATAATGGCATTTAGTTCCTCTTCGGGGCGCGGATAACTGCTTAAGTCTTCACGTATTATGAGTATAAACTGTGGCATGTGTAATATTTAACGATGTCAAATAACAAATAAAAATGCTGCCGTCAAAAAAATAACAATGGACGGTTTGTTTTATGCCGCAGATTTAAATCTGCGGTTAATGAGATCTATTAGCTCCACTCCGTAGCCCGTGATTTAAATCACGGGCAAACAACAATACAACAGCACCCTTACCCTGTTATTACCTATATTTATAGATAAACAAAACATACTGCTATGAAGATATTAATGGTATGCCTGGGCAATATTTGCCGCTCGCCAATGGCGCATGGTTTGTTGGAACACAAAGCAAAAGCACTTGGGCTAAACTGGCAGATTGATAGCGCCGGAACAAGCGGCTGGCACCGGGGCGACCAGCCCGACGCACGTGCCATAGTCTGTATGAAAAAACACGGTATTGATATTACCTACCAAAGCAGCCGCCCCATAATACCTGCCGACCTGCAGGAGTACGATTTGGTATATGTAATGGACCGCAGTAACCAAACTAATGTATTGGAGATAGCTAAAACGGAAGAGGAGCAATACAAAGTGGCATTGATAATGAGCATGGTTAACGAACACGAACCCGCCGATGTACCCGACCCTTACTTTGGCACCGGCGATAAAGGCTTTGAAACCGTTTACAAAATGCTGGACGAGGCCACCGATAAAATAATAGCTAAGTACAGGTAACTACTCGTTTTTATGTTTATGAAACGCGCGTCCAATACGGAGGAAGAAATATTTTATTCTTTGGGCGGGGGTTATACGCATAATACCTCCCACCGTAGCTAAATCATGGGCATTTAACCTTTCTTCAAGTTGAACATTCAATGTATTTTTTTCAGATAAAAGAACTGCCCTTTCTTGACTTTCATAACCAAGATAAGATACCTCAACCGTTGCAGTTTTATATAAATAATCACCTGATGGAAATGATAATTGATAGTTCCCTTCAATATCAGTTAGTGCCCCTATACCCGTACTCTTTAATATCACACTTGCCATGCTTAACGGCTCCCCACTCTCATTCGTTACCTTACCCGAAATAATAATGCTGTCTCCATGCTTATTAGGTATAGTATCTATTGTTTCTGTTTCATAAGCTGATATCTTCATTTTTCCTCCCATAATCATTGCCACGCTATCGACTGTTTGCCTTGTAATGGTATCATTTGCTAATACTATTGGGTTGCTACCATTTTCAATTCCCGTCCCCTTTACACTATTAATCCCCAACAAAACACCCGCAGCTATAGCCCACTTTTTCCAACTATACCATTCGGGGTCAGGGCTATATTTAGTTAATTCACGGTTTAGCTTATCGGTGGCTATGCGTCCGCACACTTTGCCATTAGCAGTGCTTAATATCTCTACTATTTCGGCTTCACTTTTAGTGGTAAAATCTATTACCTCTTTTTGGCAAGCTTTGCAAAACGCACCGCACTGCGTGGGTGTCATCTCCGCCCAGTTTTCGTGGCAGGGTTCCGGTATGTTTATATGGAGGGTTTGCTTACCCATATAGTTTTTCTTTTAAAGATAATAAACAAGCTATAACGGTGGTTATGCCCCTTCGTTTTATTACATGGGGATGACAAAATTTTAAATTTCCATACTGTATAATAGGGTAAAACCACCCGTAAACCGTGCAATAAACACCTTAAATACCCCCAACAACCCAAGGAATACCATTTGCAGCATTACACAAAACTATCATTATGAAAAACCAAGCAACAAAAACGGAACTACAGAAAGATGTAGCTGAATTAAGGGAGTCGGGCAAAAAAATATACCAATCCATAAGCAACATTGCCAAGGACCTTGACTGGAAAGATTACTTAGCCATTGGCTTAGCAGGTGCTGCCGTAGTATATGGCATCCGTAAAAAAGAATTTATTGCCACTGTTGCCGCACCGGCGCTATTAGGTTTACTAACTAATGGCATGGAAAAGGCGAAAGAAATTAAAGAAGAAGTAATGGCTTAACAATACCCCTGTCCTTAATTAAGGAGAGGGGTAGTTCCGAACTGCCATAAGCAGGTCGGAACGGGGTGTGGTCGAAAGAATAACATACAAATCAGAATAGTACATAACCCAGGGTTTTGTTTGGCACTTTTTTGCTATAAATTGCGCCAATTATGACAACACGAGTAAAGCCGCAAAACCCCAAAGGCACCCGCGATTTTTTGCCGCAGGAAGTGGCAAAGCGCAATTTTATTTTCAATACCATTAAGTCGGTTTTCCGTAAGTATGGCTTTCAGGAAATCGAAACACCTGCTATTGAACGTTTAGAAACCCTAACTGGCAAATACGGCGATGAGGGCGATAAGCTATTATTTAAGATTTTGAACAGTGGCGATTATTTTAAAGATGTGCCTGCCGATGCTATGGGTAACGCACAATTAGCCACTAAATATTTAGCCGAAAAAGGCTTGCGTTACGACCTTACTGTGCCGCTTGCCCGTTACGTAGTGCAACATCAGGATGATATAGTTTTCCCGTTTAAGCGTTTCCACATAGGGCCCGTTTGGCGTGCCGATAGGCCACAAAAAGGACGCTATCAGGAATTTTACCAATGCGATGCTGATATTATAGGCAGCACCTCCTTAATAAACGAGGTAGAGCTGACGATGATATACGCCGAAGTATTTGAGAAATTAGGTATGGATGTAACGATTAAAGTGAATAACAGAAAGCTTATTGATGCAATTTTAAACGATATAGGTATAACTGATAGAAAAGCTGAAATTATTGCAACTATTGACAAAGCTGATAAGATAGAATGGTCTGGCGTTGCTTCTCTGCTATATGAATTTAATCTTAGTGTTGATCAAGTAGATAAATTGTATGGACTTTTATATAATCAACCCTATTTTCAGTACAAAGAGCAGTTTGTTAGTGTGGGTGAAGAAATTGACTTCATAATGTCAAATTTCAATACCAATATAAAGGTGGTATTTAACGCATCACTGATGCGCGGCTTAGATTACTATACAGGCACTATATGGGAGGTAACTGCCAACGGAGTACAAATGGGTAGCATAGGTGGCGGCGGACGTTACGATAACCTGACGGAGATGTTTGGTGGGCAGAATATGAGCGGCGTGGGTATATCGTTTGGTATTGAGCGGATATATGATGTAATGGACGAGCTAAACCTTTTCCCCAATAATATAACCCAAGGTGTTACCGTATTGTTAGTACCCCGCGATGCTGCGGTTGAAGATTACGCTTTCGGGCTTACCCAACAACTAAGGCAAGCAGGCATAAGTGCCGAAATATTTTTGGGAAATGTTAAAAAGCAAAAACATTTTACCTACGCCGAAACCAAAAACATAAAATATATGGTTGAGGTAGGCGCCAATGAAAAAGAAAGCGGCAACCTACGCTTGCGCAATGTAACCGAGCGTAAAGAAGAAGGAAATGGCTTTACCATTGAACAATTAATACCTTATCTGGTTTAATTATCGGCATGAGTTTTGTCAACACATAACTACTTGACGAAGGCTAACTTCGGCATTACCTTATACTTTTATTAACCCTAATTAAAATTTGCAGCAACCCTTTAAGGCATTTAGTAATCTTTTAAGGTAAATAGCAGTCGAACCCTTGTATGAAGCGAATTAGCACACTGTGCGCCTTAGTATTTATTACCCTTAGCCTTATTGCCGCCCCTGTTAAAAAGCAAATAAAGCTGCAAATAGCTAACAACCTAACTACGTTTACCGACGAAACATCGATATACTTAGATTATGGCGTAACCACAGCCTATAACTATCTCGAAGACTCGAAAAAAGTATTCGGGGGCTCTCCTCTTCTTCCCCAAATATTTTCGTATTCATCCGATACTGTTGCCTGTGCCATTAATGGCTTTGGGCAATTTAGCTCCTCAACCATTATTACCTTAGGTGTTAAGGTGGAAAGCGCAGGCACTTTTACTATTATCCCTACCTTGTTAGATAACTTTGATGCTACTTCAATAATACGTTTAGAAGACAGGCTTACAGGCGCCTTTACCGATCTTAGGCAAGGTGGCTATACCTTTTCATTAAGTGGCGCTACACTTTTACCCGATAGGTTTTATATCCACGTATCGTTCCCTGCACAAATAACAACCTTCGAGGCAGGCTGTACCAATAACGATGGGGTTATTAATATCAATCAGGATACCACAATTACTTGGGGCTATTGTCAACTTTACGATGCTAATAACACTTTACTTGCATCGCTTACCAATGTAACAGGGCAGTACCAGTTTACAGGCCTTGCCGAAGGCAGTTATAATGTAGTATTTGCTTATGGCACATACACTACCCCTAAACAGGTAGTTTTAGCAGGCAACCAAATTACCATCTCCATCAGTGCATCGCCACAAACAGTGGTAGTAGGCCAAACCATTAATTTTTACTCCGTAGCACCCAACACCACCTGGTACCTTTGGAACTTTGGTGATGGTAGCACTATTACAGGCATTGCCAATCCGGCGTTTGAGTACTATGCCCCGGGCATATACACGGTATTATTAAAATGCACCAATGCTTATGGTTGCATAGCGTATGCATCGGTTACGGTTACAGTATCGCCATCAACCGGTATTGCCGAAACCGAGGATACGGAAGGTAATGCTTACGCCTTTGGTAAAACGGCTGTGTTTAATACTACCTCCACCTCGGCGGTTAAGTATACCATTACCAATTTAAACGGCCAGATAGTTGCCAACGGGCAATTTAGCGACAGCAATTATCAGGTTAACCTGAACAATTTCCCCAACGGCATATACATTGCCACCCTTACATCGCCAAGCTTCAACATTAGCCGCAAGTTGTTTATCGGCAATTAATATCCATGCTATTTAATAGATTTGGGCGCAGCCTGTAGGTGCATATTGCTATATGGGCTGAAAAATTAATTGTATGGACGCCACATTTACCATTGCCGATAAGGAACTTACGTTAGAAGACCTGCGCAAATTCCTATCAGCCCACCACCGTATTGAACTGGCCGATAGCGCCAAAAATAAAATAACCGCCAACCGTGCTTTTTTAGAAAGAAAGATAGCCGAACCCGGTGCCCGTTACTATGGCATTAACACAGGCTTTGGCGCTTTGTGCGATGTGGAAATACCCGAACACCAATTAGAACAGCTACAGGCAAATTTGGTAATGAGCCACGCCTGCGGTATGGGCGATGAAGTAAAGCACGAAGTAGTAAAATTAATGATGCTGCTGAAAGCCAAGGGCCTATCGCTTGGTTACTCGGGCGTTACATTACAGGCGGTCGAAAAACTGCTTGAGCTATATAACAACGGCATATATCCTATTATTTGGGAGGTAGGTTCCTTAGGTGCCAGTGGCGATTTAGCCCCGCTTGCACATCTTACCTTACCACTAATGGGCATGGGCTGGGTACGCTACAAAGGCGAAAAACGCGAAACCGCCGATGTGCTGAAAGAAACCGGCATACAACCCATACAGCTAAAAGCTAAGGAAGGGTTGGCACTACTAAACGGCACACAGTTTATGAGTGCTTGGGGTTGCTACAGCATTATGGAAGCCGAGCGCGTAAGCAAAATGGCCGACCTAACTGCCGCCATAAGTGTTGATGCCTTTAACTGTCAAATAACCCCTTTCCATCCTGCAATACAAAAGGTGCGCAACCATAAAGGGCAAATTGAAAGTGCGGCGCATGTATTACAATTTTTAGCGGGTAGCGAGATAGCACAGCAGCAAAAAAATAACGTGCAAGACCCTTACAGTTTTCGTTGTGTCCCGCAAGTGCACGGTGCTGTAAAATTTGCCATAGGGCAAGTGCGCGAGGTGTTTGAACGCGAAATAAATGCCGTAACCGATAACCCATTGATATTTGAAGAGGAAGACCTGATAATGAGCGGGGGCAACTTTCATGGCGAACCATTGGCTATTGGTTTAGATTACCTGGGCATAGCCATGAGCGAACTGGCAAGCATATCTGAACGCCGTACGTTTCAACTCATATCGGGTAAGCGCGGGCTACCCAAATTTTTGGTTGAAGATAGCGGCCTTAACTCGGGTTTAATGATACCACAGTACACGGCAGCCTCTATTGTATCTATGAACAAACAATTGGCCACCCCTGCCAGTGTGGATACCATTACCAGCAGTGACGGACAGGAAGACCACGTAAGCATGGGTGCTAATGCCGCAGTTAAAACCTACAAAATTGTTTACAATATCGAAAAGGTATTGGCTATTGAATTTATGACAGCCATGCAAGCGCTCGACTTCCGTAAACCACTTAAAAGTTCGGCACTTATTGAAGATTTAAAACAGCAGTACCGCCGCATTGTACCCTATTACGATAAGGACCGTGTTATATACAACGACATACAAGTAACCGTCGATTTTATGCGCGGTATTAGCTTATAAATAGTACCTGCTTATGGTTTCGTGGTGGTGGCCGTTGTGGTATATGGTAAAGTACGCTAATTCGCGCAAGGTAAGCAAATCAAGTATGGGGTGCTTTATAACGTAGCGGTCAAGCTGCTCGTCCGTCCAGTTTTTATCAATAGCTGTAATTAATTTTTCGGCCTCGGCGTTCAATTTATTATGCAGCAGGGCCTTATTGTAATCAATTTTTTTAGGCACATATACCCCTGTAGCTTTAGCGCCGTGCTCTAACTTATTTTGGTAATTGCTTACTACTTTGCTAAATCCATGCGATGTACGCGCAGGCTTACCGTATAGTAGCACATGCACAAACTTAGGTACTGTAAAGGCAGTACGAGTCATGCGTGTAGCGGTTACCAAATGTTGTAAGTTTTCGGCGGGTGTCCACTTATTTTCTTTCGAAATATTAAAGTCCTCATCGCTCACACTTTTACAAACAGCACATAACGAATTGAACGATTCGCCCAACTCACTAATTATCTCTTCCTTCGATTTGCGCATATAAAAGATTACAATTCAGTTAAAATTAAAACAAATTACTGTTCCCAATCATTCGCACCTATTAATTATGGGGCTCTTACTTTGCCCTCCCCTGATTCAGAGGAGGGCTGGCCGATTAGCGATAGCTATCGTTAATCGGTCGGGTGGGGTACAAATTAAAGCCGTCAATAATCAGCATAGCTAAATTTACTAATTATTAAGCGCTTTAAGGCAACACTGCCAAAGTTTTTGTGCAGTTAAGTCCCAACTAAATTTTTGTACTTGTTGTTTACCTTTCTGTATTAATTCGTTGCGAAAATTATTATCGGCAGCCAGAGTTTGCATGGCTTGGGCAATTTCATCAACACTATGCGGGTTAACTAATAAAGCTGCATTGCCCGCGGCCTCGGGCATGCTGGTAATGTTCGATGTTATTACTGGCACATTACAACTCATAGCCTCAATAATAGGTATGCCAAACCCTTCGAATAGAGAGACATAAACCATGGCATAAGCAGCAGCAGCAATTTGCCCCAAATCGGCAGGAGGTATGTGCCCTGTAAATATTACATCGGCTTGGTGTTGCATGTTGTTGTAAGCGGTATCTACATCTTCAAAATTCCATGCCTTGCGGCCCACAATTACCAGTTTCATTTTACTGGCGGTAGAGGTTTTAAATTTATCGAAAGCCTGTAGCAAACGCGCTACGTTTTTGCGCGGATGTATGGAACCCACATACACAAAATAATTTTCGCCATTGGCAATTTTTACTTTAATGCTGCTTGCAGTATCGGGGCTTATAGGTTGGTACACCTCTTTAGCGCCATTGTATACTACATCTACTTTATTGGCTAATACACCATACTGTTTTATAATATCCTGTTTCGAGAACTCGGAAACAGTGGCTATGCGCGCAGCCTTTTTGGCAAAGCGTGGCATATAGTATTGGTAGTAGATGCGGGTAATAAACGGCACATGGTTTTTAAAATGCTCATACGCCAAATCGTGCATTACTAATACCTGCGGCACATGAGCGCTTAAGCTGGCGTAGCCATCGGGTGACAAGAACAAATTGGGGCGGTTGCGGTTAAGCCAGCCGGCTACTGAAACCTCGAACCACCAATACCACAAAAACGGATGGCGTGCCTGCGGAAATAATACCACCGGGGTTACATTGGGCCCGTATATAAACTCGGTGCTATATGCCCTATCGAACAAAAAGTAAAAATCTACATCGGGGTTTTGCGTTACTATGCGTTTTAAGCTTTCGGCAGTAAATAGGCCAATGCCTTCCAATTTATCTTTAATCAGAAAACGGGTATTAACGGCTATTTTTAATCGTTGGTTCAAAATCATTGAAAGTTGGTACGCAATAATATCTATTTATTACAACGTGCATTAAAAAAACGGAATGTATTAAACTGTTTATTGGGTACCATTTTTAATGGCCATGCGGTTTCGTATATCAAAAGACACAAGCAAGGCTATACACATAAAAAAGAAGGGCCCTACTTTATCTGATTCTAACAAATCGTTCAATAGCAGGTTTACATAAATTACCGATAAAACTAAAATTAAAGTCATTACCACATGCTTCTCTTTTTGGTTGCGCATGTTGTGGTAAATGGTTTCGCCGTATATAAAAATTACAAGTGTTAGCAGTACAAAAATAGCAAGCCCCACAGCCCCCTGCTCGGTAGCCAGCAATAAAAAGTAGTTATGGGTAGTTGAGCGTTCGGGGTTATCGCTAACATAAGTCCTGAAACTTGAAACTGCATAATCTTTATAATAGGGGTAAAAATTACCTGGGCCAAAACCTAAAACAGGCCTTGCCTGAAACATGTGCTCGGCTGCTACCCAGCGGTAAATACGTTCCATGCTTGATACATCCTTACCTTCAAAAGTTGAAGCTAAATGCTCATCAAAGGCATCGTGCATAATGGCATCTTCATAACGTGGGGCATAGCGTAAATACTTATTTTGCTGAAGCAAATTATTTACAAAAAAAACAGACCCTATAACAGCCAGCAAAAGTATGTACCGCATTAGCTTAAGGCGTACGGCCCAGTAAACAGGTATTAAAAGCGCTACCGCCAAATAACAGGTACGGGTATATGAAATATAGATGGCCGCTATATAAAAAACAACAGCTAAGGTAAGTAACAGCCATTTGTAGCTACCCCTTTTATACCATGTACGCGCCAAAATAATAAAGGGCAAAAATACAGCTGTAATAGCCGCAAAACTTACGTGGTTTCGAAAAAAAGGCCACATGGGTTTATTCACCTCATCAAACGCAAAATGGTAGGGGGCAAAGCGAACAATTACTGTAGCTACCGCAAATGTAAGTGATATAAACATTACCCAAAAAATGCGCTTAACATCATTAACATCTTTAATTATTACAGCTGTTAAAACCGTAAATGTTGTTACATACCATAGTTTGCCTGCAAAAACTTTGTACGATACAAGTGTATTTACCGAGTTAATGGCGGCCATTAATATCCAAAACAGGTGTAAGGTCAAAACCACAATTAAGGGGTGCATAAAAAAACTGGTGGGCAATGCCTGTGGCTTGCGAAGCAGGTAAACAATAGTTACCAGCATTAATCCAATCATCAGTGGCTCGTCGGGCAAATCGGTGCCAAGCGAGTTACTGAAACTGTACTCCATGGCCAAGGGTATTGAGGCCAATAGTACATAATACATTAATTTGAAATTGATAGCCGTGGCATATACCAGCAATAGCGCAAAAGGTAACAATGCAATATAACTTTGGCCGGTATTAAAAGCAACCAATGCAGAAATAATAGCCGTAAGCCCAATAAAGCCGAAGGCCCCCAACTGCAGTTTATCAATCCGCGTAACCAATTTTATAGTTGTCTTTTAATCTCTTTAAACTGCTCGATAAGTAATACTGCTATTATAGATATAAATAAGGTAAGGAAAGTAGTAATTACTACTACCACTGAACGTACGGGCTTTTCACGTTTATCGGAAGGGAATGCCTGTTCAAGTATAAACAGCGAACTCTCTTTATTTTCTAACGAAACCTCCATTTGCCCGTGAATATTTACCAAATTATTCATCTCTTTACTTATACCAGCCTGCCTTGCCATTATAGCTTTATAATTTTGTACTGCCTTATAATTATTGCCCTCAACTATTACTGTACCATCGGCCGAGCTGCCTACTTTAATTTTATATTGTTCGCCCAATAATGCAAGGGTATCTACAAAGTTTGCAAGGTCCTGTTGGTAACGGGCAATTTGGCCGCCTATGGCATCGTACTGGCGTTTTTTGGTAGTAGCTACCTGTAATTTATTCAATTGGTCAACCTCGTTCACAATAGTGTTTACAATGGCAGCGCCTAATTTAGGGTCGGTATCGAACAAAGAAATTTTAATGGCTTCGTTTTCAGTTTTAATGGCTTCGTAATTTTTCTCAAACTTCTTACGCACTTTGGTTGCCCAGTATTTTGAAGTGGTATCGATTTCATAGTGTTGTGCTAAATGGAACGAGTCGATTACATGCTGTATAACCGGAAAAGAGTTGGCAATGGTTAATACCCGGTTGGCATCGCCTTTACCGCCAAAATAATCAATGGTAACACCGCTTTCGCTATTGAACATGGATGAACGATCGAAAACTGATTGGTTGGTGGGGTAAAACGTTGACCAAGAGAGATAATATTCATCCATTATAAATACCGAGAATATTGCTGATGCCACGGCTGCAATAATTGTAATTATCAGTAAAGGAATTCTCCATTTTAATAATGTACGTACTACTTCAATCAAATTAAATTCCTTATCCATTTTGGCTTTTAGTTTAACGGTCAAACTTAATGTAAATGCGCTGAACCAACAACGCAGTGTTTTTTAAAAATGTGAAACGCCGGTGGCTAATCTTTATTTTGTGCGGCGCCCTGTAATAATACAACATCGTTTATAGTAACCAATTTTAATGCAATGGCGCTAATAACAGATATTAAGCCGCTTAATAATACTGCTACTATCCAGTTAACGCCGTAGTTATTAAGTATAAACCCGCTGCCAAATGCTACTGCTGTTAAAACTATAAGGGCAATTAATTGATTAAATGCAATACCTAAACCAAAATTGCGGTAAACCAATACACCAAAGGCAATAATAATATACACTTGTGTTACAAGTGTGGCGGCAGTAGCGCCCAAAGCCCCCCACTTTGGGATAAGAAACAAATTAAGGGCTACATTGATTACTGCCCCTATAAGTGTTATAATATTAATTGATAAAAGTATCCCCCGTGCCAGCAAAAGCGAGCCATAAACATACACTAATGAAATAGGTATAAATGAAAGCATAAGCCAACTAAAAATTTGCGCCCAATACACACTATTTACATGATATAATGCATCAATTATTTGCCTGCTGAATATAAAGCAGGGGGCGGCTACTAAAATGGCTATAATATACATTAAGCGCATGCTGAATTGAAAAATAGCACGAACATTTTCCTTGCGCTTAACCATGTGCGAAAAAAGCGGCAGTAAAATTACTGAAAACAGGTACCCGAACATATTTACCGCATCCAATATGCGGTATGATGCAGCATATATGCCCGCTTCTTTATCGCCATCGGGTAGCATGCGCTCTATCATTATGGCATCTATGCGGTAATATATACCCATGGTTAATGCTATAAATGCAAATGGTAACGACTTAAGCAGTATTTTTTTGGTAAATCGAAATTTCCAAATGGAAACGGCCACACGTGTTTTTAAAAGTATAATTATTAAAGCTACAACAGCAGTAATAATTAAGGATAGGGTTTGTGCGTAAATGAAATAAATAATATCAAAGTTGCTTTTAAACGCAGCGCCGTATAGCAGCACCAAGCAAAAAATAATAGTAAGCAACCTATCCAGCACCGAAATAACGGCATCGGTTTTAAACAACTGTAAGGCTGCAATATTGGTACGCAGGTAAAGTATAGCCGATAGTACTACCTGGTTAACCATTAACAGCACCAGCATTTTTATTTGCAAGGCACTAAAGCCCGTAAACAGGGCGCTTATGAACGTAATAACTATATATATAACGGAGAGGCCGCTTTTTAAAACAAGTAAATTAAAAAGGTATTCGCCTAATCTTTCTTTATTGCGGGAAACTGCACGGCTATTAAAATTATTAATACCGAAATCAAGAATTACGCTAAACAGAAATGAATAATTAAAAACTGCGAAATAAGTGCCGTACATTTCGT
>Ga0164241_10004118_pt1 | contig 14238 bp, 15 predicted proteins | sample OricomyardsoilBY_FD_108780 | JGI IMG/M metagenome (GOLD analysis project Ga0164241, IMG submission 108780) | Backyard soil microbial communities from Emeryville, California, USA - Original compost - Back yard soil (BY) | ecosystem: Environmental > Terrestrial > Soil > Unclassified | place: USA...
AGCATCATCTGATCGCGCTCTATCGTTCGGTATCGGGCTGACAGAGACAGAATTCTATCATCTCATCCGCGTTGCCGGAATTCCTGCGACCGCTACCCCGACACGCTCCTAGGTCGTCCTAATTCCCAACCGTTTGAGTTGTTCCAGTTCTTCGCGGCGGGAAACGGCCTCATGCCGCTCTTTATTCGCGTTGGACATCGTCGTCCGAATCTGGGCAACTTCGGCTTTAACACCTTTCACCTGACTCCTGCGCTCTTTGGGGACCTCAGTTTTGAAAAAGAGATCCAGACCATTGATGCGCTCCACAGACTTGGCCGCTTCGATGAATTGTCTTTCGAACCACGAGAGAATTTCGTCTTCTCCCTTTTGGAGAAGCGACTGAAAATTGGCTCCGGTTCTATTGGTCATGCTGGCTAGAATCCGAACGCGGGTCGAAGCCTCGGCGACGAACGGATCAAATTCAAGGCGTTCTTGCTTCGTTCCTCCCGTGGCGGGTTCGACAATGTCAATTAAAAAGACACGGGGCTTGTTTTTGACGCCCATAAGGCTTCTGATCCAGCGGCGAAATCTTTCCATGATCGAGTCTTGACCAATTTCAAGCAGGGCGGCGTTTTCTTGAAGCTTTCTTAAACTGGCGTCAAGCGGAATGTTGTAGGTGGAGAGGGTCCGGACTGCGTCCATCAGGTCTTGCCGGGGGTCGCTTTCAACCTTGGCCTTGGCTTGAACGGCCTTCCGAACGGCGATCCGTTGAAGGACTTCTCCACGGAGATGGGGGCCGTTGGCGGCAAAATCCTCTTCCAAAATTTCTTTGACAAGCTCTTGAACAAAAACCTGACCCCTCAAATGGGCGGCAAATTGCTTCTTGATCTTGTTCATGACATTGTCAGGATTTCCGATCACTTCTTCGGCGGCTAAGTTAAGATTGGACCAGAAACTTGAACGCAAAAGAAGCTTGTACTCTTCACGCTTGAACAGGGTGATCCGCTTGAGATTGTCAAAGATTTTGGCCGTCTGCTGGCTCAGTTGGTTGATCATGTCGTTGGCCAGACCAATTGAAATTGAGTCGTCGCCGCGGCGGACCCGGCCAACAATTTCAGCGACGATTTTTGTGTTTGTTTCCGGGTTGTTTTCGGTAAACGCTTCCCAGCGGACGTACCGCAAGAGGACCGTGAGCGACTTGATGTGGGGCAGTGTTAAGTTGTCGAGGCTGAACTGAAAATATTCCGAAAGGAACAAGAGCTGATTCTCAAAATGGTGAAGGCGAATGCTCACAACCGTAAGGCGCTGGCTTTCAAGGAAGGGGTCGTTGGGAACCGATTTGATCTCGGAGACCTTTTCGGTGAATTGGTAGGGGTCATCCGCCACCATTCCCTTTTTTTTCAGGAGGTTGAGGAACGAACCAAAGGTGTCCTTGAGTCGAGTAATATCGGACTTCAACTGAGGAAGTGCTGCGCGCTCAATCTCAGCTGCGAAGTCGCGAATTTTGAGGGCGAGGTCGTCGAGATACGCATCGTCAGACATTTGCGGTCAGTTTAGGGCATGGGAAGAGTGATGTCAAAGGCTACACCGCGTCCCTGAACCGATCTCACGTTGACTTTTCCTCCGGCGGCAATGATCCGATCCTTAACAAGGCTCATGCCGACACCGCGTCCGGCGTGGAGGTCTGTTTGCCGCGCTGTCGAAAATCCCGACCGAAAAATGAGTTGGAGAGCCTCTTGATCGTTCAGTTGAGACGGGTCGGAGACAAGCCCGGCACGGAGGGCCGCGGACCTTAGGCCCTGCGGGTCGAGTCCTCGTCCGTCGTCCCAATACGAAAAGGTCCAGGCTTTTTCTTGCGGTTTGCCAGCCAGGCGAATCCTTCCCCTTGCGGGTTTTCCCCTGGCTCGGCGTTCGGCAGCGGGCTCTAATCCATGGGCAAACGTATTCCTCACGAACTGAAGTATGACGTCTTTCACGATCTTTCGGTGCTGTTCGGGGATCGTTGCGGTTTCTAATTCGGCGGCGTCGAGGTCGACCGGGAGGCTCATTTCATTTTGAAGACGTTCTAGGGCTTTTTCGAGGGACAAGACGAGGAGGTCGTTTTGGGCCGCCGAGGCTTCGAGTCCCTTTTGAAAGGTTCCCATGCGTTCGATCAGTCCTCGAATCTCGGTCAATTCAGCCTGGATGCCCGAAAGGCGGACGGTCATGTCGAGGAAATCCTGCCATTCGGGGGCCTTGGTTCGAAACGCCGCCACGTGTGTTTCGAGGTCGTGGACGCGTTGAGCAAACGACGTCAGGCCCACAAGCGCGGCGTTGCCTTTCACGGAATGGACCCCATGAAAGAGGCTTTCCACCAACTGTTCGGGCGAGGCCTTGGGGTCCTTGAGCAGGCTGTTAATCGCGGCAATCTCCTCGTCGGCATCTTGAAGAAACTGCAGGAGCAACTCGGGTTTCACGTGGAGGATTTGAAAGAGGTGTTTCATTTGGCGGTCAGAACGATCGCCTTCTTCTTTGAGCTTCTGTCCCAGCTCGCGTTCTTCGGTAACGTCGCGGACGGTGCCTAATATTCGACGTCCTGTCGCCAGTTCCACGGGACGGAAATGAAACGAAAGGTGTTTGGTCCTCCCCTCAGGAGTGGCAAAGGTAATTTCTTCGAGAGGATTAATTTCTTCCAAGAGTTGCCATGGCGGGTTGGGTGCGAAAAACATCTGAAGGTAGTCGGCAGTGGCGGCAACGTCGCGTTGTCCGATACGGGACGTCAGGCAATCCAAAAAGAGCCGCCCGCCAGGGGCCTGAGAATCCAAGAGTTCCAGCAGTGACCGAGAATGTTGGTCGTCAAACCGAAATTCATGGTCGAGGAGGAAGATTCCTTCGGACACGCTCGCCAAGATACCGTCGGTCTGGACCTTGGCCGCGGCCAACTGTTCTGCCGCGCGGGTGAGGGCCTGTTGGGAGCGAAGCCGGATCGTCTCAAAGGCCAAAGAAAAGGAAAGGACGATCGTGTAGACCCCGACCAACCTCAATTTAAACTCGGGATCGATGGCCGCAACGGGGCTCAAATCGGGAACAAACAACAAGGCTATCTGAACAGCAAGAAAGACGAGGGACACGGAGGCTCCCAGGAGCGGTCCCAAAAGAAAGGCGACCATCGACGGGTAGGTGAGCATCCAGAGCACGGTGGTCGAGTGGGCGTCGCCGCTGGCTGTGAGGTACGTGAAGAACACAAACATGAGGACCGGAACGACCCAAACCCCCACGGCGACCCGGCGGCTGATGCGGATGGCAAAATAGAGCGCCACAATGAGTCCTGCCAAGGTAAGGGTGATCCCCCCGAGAACGAGGTTTTTGTCGGCGAGGTCAAGGAATCCGAACACGATCAGGACGATGAGTCCGAGAAAAATAATGGAATTGATAAAGAGAAGTTTGATTCGGGCTTCGGAATTTAATTGGTCGCGTAATCCACTGTAAAAGACGTTGCTGAAAAAGCGTTTCATGGGAGTCCTCTACAGGGTAATGAGATCTTCGAGGCCAACGGAAAGACTAAAGTGCCCCCGCGACGTGGAAAAGGGAATCGTAATAATCGGAACCGGACCCGAGGGCCACAGCACCTGATGCCGAGGGCCTTGGACGATGCTGGGGAGCGAAATCAGAAGGCGAAACTGTTCGAGCCCCTTCTTGGCGTTGCCGGCAATAATGTTGACCACTTCGCCGACGGTATCCACCACGTCGTCGTCAATTGCCGTCTTTGCTGCTCCCCTAAGAATTCCCGTGAGTTCCTGGGCCAAACCCGAGGGAAAACTGAGTACCACGAGCCCGCGAGCTTCCCCGGCGATCCCGATGATGGCACTGATGTCCCAATCGAGGGTCTCGTCCTTTTTGACGAGATAGGGGGTGAGGGCCTTTGTCTCCAGGGCAAAAAGTTGAAGAATGGCTTCTTGAGCGGCCTGGATGAAGGGCGTGATGTATTGGATGTTCACTGCGATCCCCGTTGAAGCACCCGGCGGAGCTTTTCTTCGAGCCCCCGTTGAGTTACCGGCTTGACGAGGTAGTCGCTGACTCCCGCCTTAACGGCTTCGATCACGTTGTATTTGGCGGCCTCGCTGGTCACCATGATGATGGGTAAACTCTGGAACTTGGCGGTGGCCCGAAGGCGCTTGACCAATTCCAGACCGTTGAGATTGGGCATGTTCCAGTCAAGAAAGAGGAGAGAAACTTCTTGGGATTCGAGGATCGACCAAGCCTCTTGACCGTCGGCGGCTTCCAAAAAGGTTTCATTGACAAGATTGAGTGCCTTGAGAGTGTTTTTGACGATGTTTCGCATGATTCGCGAGTCGTCGACGATCAAAATACGCATGGGCTTATTGTAAGAGATTCGATGGGGAATTGTCTAAGAAATGCCGACAAACTTTACGATGGCCGCACGACTGACCCAGCAGGAAATTGACCGCACAGTGGCTCGTATCCGGTCGGAGTACGACCACTACGTTGTTCACTTTCTCAAAACCGCCGAAGTGAAACGAAAATTCGAAGAGAGATACACCGACGCGCTGCGCAATCGCCTTGACCTGACGCTTTTTTTAGGGGCCGAGATCAACGTCGTCCAGTCTCTTTTGGCCAAGGCCAAAGAGGAACTGAGCCGTCCCGCGCCGAAGCCGGCGCTTCCTCGAAGGAAGCTGTCGTACGCCGAACAAATCATCGAACAATTACGCGCCAAAATCAAAGACTACCCCGCGCTGGGCCTGCCTGAACATCCGGAAAAAAGTCCCGATGTGGATAAGCTCTACGGAACCCTGCGCTGGTTCCGCAAAGAGCTGTGGGACCATCTGTACCCCACCCTCTTGATGCAAAAGGCCAGCCCAGAGTTGTTTGCCGCCGATTCCGAACTGGGCCTGCTTACTCTGCAAGGAGACCACTGGCCCAAGGAAATCGAAACCTACTGGGCCCTTCTCAACGGCAAGGCTGAATTGAGCCAAGTGGCGAGGGCACAAAATCGATGTCTTCTTTTAGGAGGCCAAATCTTGCAAAAAATTAAACGCCTTCTGGAGGGAACTGCCCTGGGCAAACCCCTTATTCCCGTCGAGCAAGCGGTGGTCAACAAGGCACTGTCGTTCATCGACCGGGTGTTGTCGGATTTTCGTCTTAAAGAATTAGTCTTGCGTTCCTAGGTTGGCGTCCCGGGGACACCCGCTTTTTTGATCTTGGGGTTGGGTTGGAACGAGGGGCAGTGTTTCCCTGTGGCCAAGAAAACTTCGTGACTCGGCATGTTGACTGTTTTGAGTCTGAAGATGCGGCAACCTCGGGGAAACGACGAGTGGGGCGTGATATGAAAGTGAAGGCACTCGAGGCAGGGCGGTGCCCGGTCGGGGTGGGTCACAGGTTTTCCCGGTTGAGCCCAAAGCGTTCGGTTTGCTCGATGTTCCCTTCGGGCTCGATGTGGACCATGATGTCGTAGACGTTTTTGAGACGCTTCTTAATGGCTTCCTCGACGCGCTGGCTGATGGCGTGGGCGTCTGAGACGAGGAGTTTGCCGTCGACCTCGATGTCGATGTCGATCAGGTAATAGTTGGCAAATTTGCGAATGCGGGTTCGGTGCGGATTGAGCGCTCCGGGAACCGACGACACGGCTTCGAAGACCTTAAAGTACAGCGTTTTGTCGTCCATCCCATCCATCAGTTCGGTGTTGGTCTCTAGAAAAATCTCAATGCCTGTTCTGATGATCCACAGGGAAACGAGAAAGGCAAAAATCAAATCGACGGTGCCCACTCCCAAAATCTCGGTGAACACCAATCCCAACAGAACGACGACTGAAATGACGACGTCACTACGCATGTTTTTGGCGTTGGCAATCATCATGGACGAGTTGCCATGTCTCCCGCTCCAAAAAAGGAGAAACGCGAGGGCGACTTTGACGACGATCGAGATTCCGGTAACGACAAAGGCCGCGGGTTCCGGCACGGCCTTGGGAACGTGGTTCCACAGGTGGAGAAAGGCCGTGTAGCCCAATTGGGCGCCAAAGAAAAAGACCACGAAGGCAAGAAACTTGGTGGCCACCGTATCGGCCCGCTGTCGGCCCCAGGGAAAGCGCTCGTCGGGAGGCCGGCTGATAATGTGCGTGGTCACCAAGGTGAGCAGGGAACTCAGAATGTCGCCAAAGCTGTCGATGCCGTCGCCCACAACCGCGAGCGATCCCGAAGTCCATCCCACAAGAATTTTTGAGAACGCCAAGAAAAAATTGGCCGCAATACTGACCCAAGCCACGATGGCAATCGTCTTTAAGCGCTCACGTTCGCGAGAATCCAAGGGAGGGGGCGAAGCGTCCATGGCGTTCATTATAGCTCATCTCCGACCAAAAGGTGGGTGTATACTAAACGTCATGCGATACGCGCTTACGGGAACTATCATTTCGTCGCCCTTGGGAGATCTTTGGGCCGAGGCCTCCGACCGCGGTCTCAGACGGCTGATGTTTGGACCGCCGCCCGAGAACAGTATCTGTGCCGATCATGTCCTTTGGGGGCCCTTAATTCGTCAGTTAGAGGACTACTGGGCCGGACGATTGCGCAGTTTTTCCCTTCCCTTGGATATGATGGGCTCGCCCTTTCAAAAAAAGGTTTGGGACAGTTTACTTTTGATCCCTTGGGGGAAGACGGTTACCTACTCTGAACAAGCCAAACAGATAGGCGACCAACGCGCGGTGCGGGCCGTGGCGGCGGCAAATGGGCGTAACCCCCTGGCTATTGTCGTACCGTGCCACCGCGTGATAGGAAGCGACGGTTCGCTCACTGGCTACGCCGGCGGTTTGGAACGAAAACAAGCTCTGCTTGAGCATGAAGGTTGGGCTCAGCGGGGTCAACTTCGGATGGATCTATGAATCAACTTCCCCTCAATCACAATACCATTTTGACCGGGCTCCTCTCGGTTTCGGCACTGGTTATGCTCGTCTTTTGGGCACTCATTCCGGAAGCCTCCGGTTTGGCCATCCTAGCGTATACCTGCGGCTTGGCGGTTGTGGGAATCTCACTTTGGTACCTTGTTCCGGGGAGTGAGCTGGACTTTTGGTGGGGGGGTGGGGCAGGAGCCGCTATCGTTGTTTTAGCCATCATCACAACGTACTGGATTCCCATTGACGATTTGGCCAGGCTCATCGCGGACTGCGTGTTCATCGCTGCGGCCGCTGTTTTCCGAGGGTCGTGGTCTGCGGGATTGCGAGTGGGCTGGACCGCGTGGATGGTATCGTCCTGGGGCTTGGCCCTGATTTTTCTCACAGGATTTCGAACACCTTGGATGGCGACCCAACTTGATTTTTCGGGCACCGTCGACCGCTTTCGGGACTCGTCGGCAATCTCGTTTTGGCCCTGGGCCGTAAGCGACCTGTGGGGCGGATTCTTGTTCCGAGTGTTCCTGGATGGCGCTCTTGGGGCCTTCGGCGGATTTTTGCCTCGCCTGTGGGCTCAAATTTTGGCACGGCGATAGCTTTCCTTTTTTCTCTCAGACCTCTATTCTTCCGTCATGAGTGACACCATAGCGGTTCGGGTTGACCGCGTCAGCAAGGGCTATTCTCCAGAGTTTCAAGCGGTTTCCAGCCTCTCGTTCGAGGTCAAGTCGTCTCAATGTTTTGGTCTTTTAGGACCCAACGGCGCGGGAAAGAGTTCGCTGATGCGCATGCTCTACAACAAAACGCTTCGGGACCGGGACGAAGGGACGATTGAAATTCTGGGCTTGGATCCGGCCAAGGACGAGTTGGCGATCAAGTACGTGACCGGCATCGTGCCCCAGGACGACAACCTCGACGTTGAGCTTGATATCGAAAATAACCTGGCGATCTACGGGGCCTTTTACGGAATTCCGCGAAAGGCTCTGAAGACTAAAATCGGCGAGTTGCTGGAATTCATGGAACTGGGTGAGAAGCGAAAGTCCCGTGTCCGCGAACTCTCCGGAGGAATGCGGCGCAGACTCATCATTGCCCGCGCCCTTTTGAACGACCCCAAGCTCCTGCTCCTGGATGAACCAACCACAGGGCTCGATCCGCAGGTCCGTCACCTGATTTGGGACAAACTGAGGCTCCTCAAAAAGCAGGGTGTGACTATGGTCCTGACCACCCACTACATGGACGAGGCGTTTCAAATTTGCGATGAGCTTTTGATTATGGATAAGGGCAAGAAGGTACTCGAGGGTGTTCCCGCGCGTCTGATCAAGGACCATATCGAAGGATACGTTTTGGAAATCATCACCAGCAATGGTGAAGCTTTCTCGTACAAGGGTCCCGCCCGCCGCGAACAAACCCGGGATCGCCTGCTCTTTTACAGCAACTCGGCGGCAGAACTCGAGGGCATCGCTCACCAGTTCAAAGCAGGCGAATTCTATCTGCGCCAATCGAACCTCGAAGACGTGTTCCTTAAGACAACAGGAAGGAGTCTCCATGAATAAGGCGTATCCAGGACTCGTTCACCGACTGTACGCGGTGTGGTGGCGGCACGTCCGCGTGTACGCGGGCAACCTCTTTTCGAACGCGACGCCGCCTTTTCTCGAACCGTTGATTTTCTTAATGGGGATCGGGTTGGGCTTGGGGCACTCGTTGGCTCCTGTGGACGGGCAATCCTACATCCAATATCTCGCGCTCGGCGTCATTGTCATCAGCGCCATGTTCACAGCGGCGTTTGAAAACACGTTTGGTACCTTCATTCGCATGGAATTCGACAAGGTTTACGACGGGATGATTGCCGCGTCGATCACCGCCGAAAACCTCTTCGTGGGCGAAATCCTCTTCGTGGCGACCAAAGGAGCGTTCTTTGCGTTCGCGAGCCTCGTGGTTTTATCGATTTTTGGGCTCGTTCCGACCGCCGCCACGTGGCTGGCCATTTTGGTCGGGTTCTTTTGCGCCGGAATGTTCGCGTGTGTCTCGCTCTTCGTGACCAGCTTCGTCAAGACGATCAATCACTTCAACTTTTACTTCACACTCTTCATCAGTCCCCTAATGTTCCTTTCGGGTGTCGTGTTTCCAACCAGTATGCTTCCAGACTTTGTTCGTGCGATTACTTGGGCCTTGCCCCTTACACACGCTGTCGCGTTGGTACGCGACCTGTCGGCGGGAACCTTTCACCTGCAAACCTTCCTGAGCATCGGCTACGTGGTTCTCTTTTCGGGGGTTTTTGGAGTGCTCGGAGTGAAGTTGCTCAAGAGGCGGTTGGTGAATTAGGTTGGGCAGACGAAGCACTACAGGACAAAATCGCGGTCTCGATCAGCCCTGAACTTCACCATCCGCCCTGTCAGCCGCTCCGGCTCTTCGTAAGGCCTGCGGCGGGTGGCCGAAGTGGCGGACGAACGCGCGGCGCATCCGTTCGGGATCGCCGAATCCTACCGCGTCCGCGATGAGTTCAACGGGCTCATCGCCCTCGTCCAGGCGGAGCTTTGCAGCTTCAACGCGCAGGACTTCCACAGCCTTTGCCGGCGTCCGCCCAGTTTCCATGCGGAAGATGCGTGAAAACTGACGTGGGCTCAGGTGCGTTCTCTCGGCGAGCCGTTCGATGGGGAGTTCTTCAGCCAGATGCTCGCGGACAAACGCCATCACTTCACGGACGCGATCAGTCTCCGCGTCCATCTCCAACAGGGCCGAAAACTGAGACTGGCCTCCCGGCCTTCGGTGATAGACGACCAATTCACGAGCGGCGGCGCGCGAAATTTCTCTCCCCGCGTCCTCCTCGATGAGCGCGAGGGCCAAGTCGATGCCTGCAACTATTCCTGCCGACGTCCAGACCGGCCCGTCTTTTATGAAGATCTTGTCTCCGTCGACCTTCACGCGCCGGTACGTTCTTTGGAGTTCCATCGTGTGCCGCCAGTGGGTCGTCGCCCGTCTGCCGTCCAACAAGCCTGCGGCAGCGAGCAGGAACGCGCCGGTGCATACACTCGTCACCCGGCGGCATCCTATGGCGAGTTCGTGAATCATTGACACAAGGGCTTCTGGTTCATCCGGATGACGGGCCCCCTCGCCGCCTACAATAACCAGAGTGTCGAGCAAAACACTGGCTGCGGGAACTGTTGGTACCGGAAGGGAAGCCGTGCTCATCACGGTTCCACCGTGCATTGAAATTAAATGAAGCCGCCAACCCGATGCCGGCAAAAGCCGGGATGCCGTGTGGAACGCGGCGTAGGGCCCCGTAAGATCGAGAAGCTGGAACCGAGGAAAAACGAAAAAGCCGATGTCTCTCATCATGTCTTAGAATAAGGGAAATTTATCATTTAAGACAATTTATGTCGCCGTTATAATGAGGACATTACGATCTACGTTGGCCTAAATTGGGAAAACAACTCCTAGGAGAGAGAGATGGAAAAGAATAACGCACTTCTGGTCATGGATATCCAGAGTCCCATGGTGAAGGGACGAGCCGATAAAGACGAGTTTCTGCAAAAACTACAACACACAATTGATGGGGCACGCGCAAGCAATATCCTGGTCATCTACGTCGTCGTAGGTTTCCGACCAAACATGCCGGAATTCAATCCCCTTAGCAAAGGACTTAGCGCGATGTGTAATGCCGGAACTGCGGACGCTCTGATCAACCCCACACCTCTTTTGACACTCACAGAAACGGATATCGTGGTAACGAGAAGTCGAGTTAGCGCGTTTACTGGAAGTGATCTTGAAATCCTTCTCCGAGCCCAAAACATCGACCATCTGGTTCTTTCTGGCATATCGACGAGCGGTGTGGTCCTTTCGACGCTTCGTGAAGCCGTCGACAAAGACTACAAATTGACCGTGTTGTCTGACCTATGCGCAGATCGCGATGAGGAAGTTCAGCGCGTGCTGATAGAGAAGGTGTTCCCAAGGCACGCCGATGTCATGTCCTCAGCAGAGTGGATAAGCAAACTGCACAAGGCGTAAGGTTATACATAGAGAACGTGGCCAGGTGGAAGCAGCACCTAAGGCTGCAAATGATGGGCAGGCAGAGGAAGCGGCAATCTCATCTTTATTAGGTTGATCGTGGTGCCGCCTCCCCCCGCACTTTTTCCCTGTCCTTTTGCCTATTTTTTTCTCTGTCTCAGTGTTTTTATGAATCCGACAGCCGCCGGAATTGCCGGGATCAGCACAAGCGCGAGCACCACCAAACTGAAATTGTGCTGGATCCAAGGAAGGGTTCCAAAGAAGTAGCCGGCCGCTAGAAAAACGGCGGTCCAGCCGAGTCCCCCCAGGGCGTTGTAACCTGTGAAGGAGCGGAACGTCATGCGGCCTACTCCCGCCACAAAGGGGGTAATCGTCCGCAAGATAGGAAAGAACCGGCTTATGGTTACGGCCCAGCCGCCCCAGCGTTCAAAAAACTGGTGCGTCTCTTCGAGGTGTGCGGGCTTGATCCAGGGGCGTTTGCCCGGACGGTCTCTTAGCAGGAAGGAGCCGAAACGTCGCCCAATGCTGTAATTGGCGGTATTGCCTAAGAGCGCGGCGGCGGCGAGGACGACAAAAAAGAGCCACAGGGGTTCGTTTTGCGCCGCAGCGAAGGCACCGCACGCAAAAAGAAGGGAATCGCCGGGGAGGAAGGGAAAAATGACGACACCGGTTTCCACAAAGACGATGAAGAAAATCAGCGCCCAAGCGACCCAGCCCCAGTCGTGAAAAATAACCGCGACCGCGCGGTCAACATGAAGAATCCAATCGATGATGGTCAAGGCAATTTTCCTTCAAGAAGAATGAGGGGAACTGTACACTTTTTTGCGGCTAAAAAACCGCAAGGTCGGACTGAATTTGTTTGACCAGGAGCGAGAGTTTACTGGGCTTGGTAAACACGTGTTCTTTGGTCACGCCGGCCGCAATCAGGGTTAGGCTAGGGCGGAATTCAACGTCGCCTGAATGGACGTAGAGTTGGGCGTGGGGAAAGTGACGGCGGGCTTCCAAAAGAAATATTTCGCCGCGGGCGTCGGGAAGGTTAAGGTCGGCCAAGACGGCCCGCGGTTCCTCGTCCTTGGCCCAGGCCAGGGCTTCGGCCGCCGAATGAACGGCGGTCACCACAAATCCGCTCGCGGAAAAGTACTCCGAAAGGGCGTCGCGCAGATCGGGTTCGTCGTCAACAAGCAGAAGAGTGGGCTTGGTCATTCCACCAGTGTAGGCTGGTCTTTCCCAGGATTCCAGAGAATCGATAAATCCATTCCCCCATTGGGAAAGGCAGCAAGTTTTTCCCAGCGGCGGCCGGTGGCGCGTTCCCAGGCTGTCGACGAGCATAACCAAGCAACGATGAGGTCGGGCTTTTCGGCGGTTAATCGCCCCCAGGAGGCGTAGAGATCGCGTAAATCTGACGATTCGCTCACCCTCACGCCAAAGGGAGGATTGGTGACGACGAAGCCCTTTTCGGCGGGCCAAGCCGCGTCGCTGAAGGCATGGCGCTCAAAAACGACGTCGTTTTCGACACCGGCGCGTTGGGCATTGGCAAGCGCTGAGGCCACGGCACCGTCGTTGCGGTCACTTCCCGATAGGGTAAGAGGAGATCGTTCGAGAATGTGATTTTGCAGACTTGAGATTGTCTTGTCCCAAAGTTCTTGTTGAAACCCGGGCCACCGCAGGAAGTTAAAGGCACGCGGTGTACGCGCTGGGTTGGCCATGGCGGGAGGAATTTTGCGCGCCATGAGAGCCGCTTCGATGACGATCGTCCCCGAACCGCAAAAGGGGTCCAACAAGGGATGGGCAGGCGCTTTATAGCGGGCGGCCCGGCCCCGGCCCGTGCCTTCTTGTACGGCCGGAAGCCAGCCTGAGGCCTGGAGAAGGGCGGCGGCTACGGTTTCGCGCAAGGGAGCCTTGGAAAGCTCTTGGCGGTAACCTCGGCGGTGAAGATGTTCGCCCGTACCGTCGGCACTGATGACGAACCGATCCCGCCAACCGCGGGCCAAGAAGATTTGAGCGTCGGCGTCCGAGGCCTGCTGTGCCCACGAGGCCCCGGTGGCAGCCTCGATGACGGCGGCCAGCCGTTCGGCCAGCGCGTCTTCGTGGTAGAGGCCGCACTTCGCGGCGGTAATTTTGAGTTTGAAAAGTTTTCCCTTTTGGACAAACCGGAACCAAGGAAGCTTTGAGGTTAATTGTTCCCAATCGGCAAAGGTGAGGGCTTCAAAGGAAGCCATGCGAACCAAAATGCGTCCGGCACCCCGTAACAGAAGATGCGCCCGATAAAAGTCACGCCAGGTTCCCTTCCAAAAGAAGCCGCCCTCTTCGGTAAGAGGGTGGATGCCCAATGTCCATAATTCACGCTGAAGAAACGGTTCTAATCCAGGAACACAGGGAGTAAAAAAGGGAAAGGTCTCTTCTTGCACGGCACGCCTCTGCGCGAGTTTACCACAGGCCGCCGTGTCGCCAAAACCAGGGTCTTATGCGGTTGCTCCCGAACTCAAAATCGCATAGTCTAGGCGCATGTCAGCCTCGCGTCCCCTTCTTGATCGTCCCGTTTCTGAATACCTCCATCATGACTTTACAGCGCTCCCGGAAACCTGGACCTGCGACCGCGCCTTGGAAGAGATTCGCCGAACGGGCGATGACCAAAAGGTCACCTATTTTTACATTGTCGACGACAACAAATGCCTGCGCGGTGTCGTTCCGGTCAGGCGCTTTTTAACAGCCCCCGGCGGCCGTACCTTGGCCGACATGGCCATTCGCACCCTCGTCATGGTGAAAGAAACCGACACGATGGCCCAGGTGGCGCGTACCTTTCAAAGCTACAAGTTCCTTTCGCTCCCCGTGATTCGTGACGACGGCTCCGTGGTGGGCGTGATTGACCTTCGCGCGCTGGCCGAAGACGATCTCGATCATTCCAATAAATCGGTTGTCGAAGAGGTTTTTCAGACGATCGGCGTGCGCCTCGAAGCCATGGCCAGCGGTTCGCTTCGTGCCGTTTGGATGACGCGGTTTCCGTGGCTCTTGTCGACCATGGCCAGCGGGTTCTTATGTGCTTGGTTATCCAGCCGCTTTGCGTCTACCCTCGAAAAGAACATTCTCCTCTCGTTCTTTATCGCTCTGGTTTTGGCGCTGGGAGAAAGTGTCGCGATTCAGTCGATGACCTTTAGTTTTCAGGAACTGCACAAACCTCCCAAAGAGCGTAAACGATACCCGTTGCTCTTTGCACGCGAGCTGGCGATGGCTTTTGCCATCGGGCTCCCCATCGGCGTTGCCGTGGCCGGATTGGCCTTTCTTCTCGAACCGCACGTGGCGTCGAGCTTTGTCGTCGGCCTGAGCATTATGCTGGGCATTACAGGGGCCTGCCTCGCGGGGTTGATGATCCCTTGGCTGCTCAA
>Ga0164241_10004119_pt1 | contig 14236 bp, 12 predicted proteins | sample OricomyardsoilBY_FD_108780 | JGI IMG/M metagenome (GOLD analysis project Ga0164241, IMG submission 108780) | Backyard soil microbial communities from Emeryville, California, USA - Original compost - Back yard soil (BY) | ecosystem: Environmental > Terrestrial > Soil > Unclassified | place: USA...
ACATCCCGGGCTGCTGATGGCTTCGGACGGACCGCCGAGGTTGCCGGCAGCAACGACGAACAGTACGCCGGACTCCGCGCTGATCCGGTCGACCGCGGCCGCCAGCGGATCGGTGCAGTCGACCGGCTCCTGGGTACCGATGCTCATGCTGACGACGTCGGCGCCTTCGGCAGCGGCCCACTCCATCCCGGCGATGATCCAGGACAGGTCGCCGTTGCCGTAGTCGTCCAGGACCTTGCCCGAGAGCAGCTGCGCGCCCGGAGCGACGCCCTTGTTCTTGCCGTTGGACGCGACGCCGCGACCGGCGACGGTCGACGAGGTGTGGGTGCCGTGGCCGTCGTGGTCGTTCACGTCCGGGCTGTCGGTGAAGTTCTGCTGCGCCTTGACCGCGCCGACCAGGTCCGGGTGCTCCGCGTCGACACCCGAGTCGAGCACGGCCACCGTCGTACCGGTTCCGTCGTACCCGGCCTCCCAGGCCTTCGGGGCGCCGACGTACGGGACGCTCTCGTCGAGGGTCTTGCTGACCTTCGCGTCGAGCCAGAGCTTCTGGACGTCACGGCCGGTTGACAGCGACTGCCAGGTGTCGTGCGCATGTGCCTTGTCGGTCCGCAGCGCGGCCGCACCGACGGACGAGAGCGTCCGCGTCCGGGTGGATCCGGCCGGTACCGCCTGCTGCGCGGCGCGGGCAGTCGGCTTGTACGTCGCGATGACCGGGATCTGGCTGGTGGACGTGTCGTCGTACCCCTGCCGGATCAGACCGCTCACGTTGAACAGGGCCTGGTCGACCTTGCCGCTGTTCAGCAGCCGCGCGACGCTGTCGGGGACGACGTACAGGTCCTTGCCGACCGTGCGGGTCTCGTAGCCGGCCTGAGCGGGATCGACCGGGTCGAAGCGGACTGTGCTGCGCCCGGCGCCGGCCGGGGTCAGCTGGACCTTGTCACCGGTGAGCAGAGTGACGACCTTCGCGGTGCCGACCTGGACCGGCAGCGTCGGTTGGGCCGCCGAACCGGTGGACGAGGAGGGTGATGAGGGCGAGGTGGCGGTGGCGGGGACGGCCCCGGCCGCGAGCAACGCGGTGACCGCGGCGCCGGCCAGAGCACGGCGGGCCGGTGTTTTGCGCGCCAGGAAGCGGAAAAACATGGGGAGGACACCCTTCGGGACGGATTGTCGCCGGTCAGTTCATCGCAAAACCGCCAGCGAAGGATGCGGATGTGCTGGCAAGATTGTGACAATTCGGGAACCCGCCAGGGTCAAGAAGCCACATCGCTGTCCGCTGGGAGGCATCGTGCTCGACGTGCTCGGACTGGATGACTCCGAAGAACTCGCCTACCGCGCGCTCGTCGAGGTGCCGTCGTACGACGCCGTCGAGCTGGCCGGCCGGCTCAGCTGTCATCCCGTCGAGGCGGCGCGGGCACTGGTCGCTCTGGAGACGATCGGCCTGGCCGCCCGATCCAGCAGCGGCACCGATCGGTACGTCGCCTCACCGCCCTCGGTCGCACTCGCGGCACTCGCTGTCCAGCGGGAAGAGTAGTTGCGGCGGGCGCAACGCGAGATCGAGTCGCTGGCCGAGGTCTACCGGGGTACGGACACGGAGCGGTCGATCAGCGATGTCGTGGACGTCGTGCGCGGTGCCAACGCGGTCGGACAGCGTTTCGCCCAGTTACAGATGTCCGCGCGGGAGGAGGTTCTCGGCTTCGTCAAGGCGGAGATCGCGGTGGTCCCGCCCGAGGACAACAAGGAGGAGGACGCCGCGGTCACCCGTGGGGTCCGCTACCGCGTGGTGATCGAGCGGAGCGCGTTCGACCGGCCGGGCTTCTTCGCGGCGGCATCCGACTCGCTGAACGCCGGTGAAGAGGTCCGCGTGGTGCAGGAGCTGCCGCTCCGGTTGCTGATCGTCGACCGCCGGATCGCCCTGGTCCCGCTGCTGTCCGGACCCGGCGGCGCCATCGGTGCTCTGATCGTGCACAGCAGCGGCATGCTCGACGCGCTGATCGCGCTGTTCGACCGGGTCTGGCGCGACGGACTCCCCCTCGTCCTGGGCACGGACGGCTCGGACGACATGGTCGAGGGTCCGTCGGACGGGCTGCCGGTGCTGGACGCCAAGATCCTCGGCCTGCTCCTGGCCGGCCTCACCGACCAGGCCGTGGCCAACCAGCTCAACCTGTCCATGCGCACGGTCCAGCGCCGGGTCCGCGCCCTGATGGACCTGGTTTCGGCCGACACGCGTCTCCAGCTCGGCTTCCATGCCGCCCGCCGGGGCTGGATCTGATCGTCGGACAGGGGCAGACTCGGCACTGGACCGATTCGATCGGCTGGGGGCCGCTGATCCGTCGGGAGGGGCGATGGTCGGCACGGAGGGGATGGCCGCCGGTGACACCGGGGTCGTGCACGCACAGGACGTAGTACGCGTTTACGGGGAGGGTGACACCGCGGTTCGGGCACTGCACGGCGTGAGCGTGCAGATCGAACCCGGGCAGCTCACCGCGGTGATGGGACCGTCCGGCTCAGGCAAGTCGACGCTGATGCACATCCTGGCCGGGCTGGACCGCCCGACGTCGGGCTCGGTCATGATCGCCGGCACCGAGATCACCACGCTGGGTGACGACGCGCTGACAAAGCTGCGCCGCCAACACATCGGCTTCATCTTCCAGTTCTTCAACCTGCTGCCGATGCTCAACGCCCGCGACAACATCCTGCTGCCGCTGACGATCGCCGGCACGAAACCCGATCCGGAGTACTTCGACGGCCTGGTCAAGCGGGTCGGACTCGCCGACCGCCTCGAGCACCGGCCGGCCGAGCTGTCCGGCGGTCAGCAGCAGCGGGTCGCGATCGCGCGGGCGCTGGTGTCGCGGCCGACGGTGGTGTTCGCCGACGAGCCGACCGGCAACCTGGACTCGCGGACCAGCGGCGAGATCCTGAACCTGATGCGCAGTTCGGTCGAGGAGTACGGCCAGACCACGGTGATGGTGACCCATGACGCCCGGGCGGCCGCGATGGCCGACCGGGTGATGTACCTGGCCGACGGCGAGATCGTGAAGGAGACGGGCCGCTCCAACCAGCACGAGATCCTGCAGATCATCGACACGCTGGACCTGCAGTGATCAAGTTCGCGATCCAGGGGCTGCTCGCCCGCAAGCTCCGTACGGCGCTGACCGCGATCGGTGTCGTCCTGGGCGTCGCACTGATCTCCGGCACCTATGTATTGACCGACTCGATCTCGAGCGCGTTCGACTCGATCTTCACCGAGAACTACAAGAACACCGACGCCGCGATCACCGGGAAGTCCGCGGTCGACGCGGCCGAGGACGGCACCGTGACCGCGCCGCCGTTCGACGCCGGGCTGCTGACCGAGGTCCGGGACCTGCCTGAGGTCGGAGCGGCCGGTGGTGGCGTGTTCGGCGAAGCGCAGCTGATCGGGAAGGACGGCAAGGCGATCGTCTTCGGCGGTGCGCCGAACCTGGGCTTCAGCGTGGATCCGGCACTGCCGCAGTTCAACGCGCTGTCCCTGGTGTCGGGCGACTGGCCGGCTTCGAACGAGGTGGTCATCGACACGAAGACCGCGCAGGAGAAGGGATTCACGGCCGGTGACACGATCGGCGTCCAGGCGCGCACCGCACTCCGGCCGATGCGGATCTCCGGTCTGGTCGAGTTCGGGGCGGTCTCCTCGATCGGCGGCGCGACGCTGGCCGGGTTCGACCTGGCGACCGCCCAGCAGATCTTCGACAAGCCCGGGCAACTCGACCAGATCCTCATCGCCGCGAAGGCAGGGACCAGTGATCAGCAACTGGTCGACGCGATACGCCCGATCCTGCCCGAGGCGACCCAGGTCCGCACCGCCGATGAACAGGCGGCCGAGGACGCGGAGGGGACATCCGGGTTCCTGAACTTCCTGCAGACGTTCCTGCTCGTCTTCGGCGCGATCGCGTTGTTCGTCGGTTCGTTCGTGATCGCCAACTCGCTGTCGATCACGATCGCCCAGCGCACCCGCGAGTTCGCCACCCTGCGGACGCTGGGCGCCTCCCGCCGGCAGATCCTCTCCACGGTCGTCCTGGAAGCGCTGGTGACCGGATTCGTCTCGGCGGTCGCCGGCCTGTTCCTCGGGCTTGCGATCGCGACCGGCCTGTTCAAGCTGTTCGACGCGGTCGGTTTCACGCTGCCGAACAACGGCCTGGTGTTCGAGACCCGGACCATCGTGGTCGCCTTGATCGTCGGAGTCCTCGTGACCGTCGTCGCGAGCCTGCGCCCCGCCTGGCGGGCGACCCGGGTACCGCCGATCGCGGCGGTCCGCGAGGGTGCGACCCTGATGCCGGGCCGGTTGCACCGCTACCGGCCGCTGGGGGCCGCCCTGCTCGCCGTCGGTGGGGTCGCGCTGGTGCTGGTCGGCCTGTTCGTCGACGGTCTGTCGACCACGACCCTGCTGATCTTCCTCGGGGCCGGCGTGCTGTTGCTCTTCATCGGCATCGCCCTGTTCTCCGCCCGGCTCGTGCGACCACTGGCGGCGGTGTCCGATCCGATCGCGCGGTGGTCCGTCGTCGCACTGACCGCTCTGATCTGGCCGTTCATCCTGTTCCCCCTCTGGCTGATCCGGCGCCTGTTCGGCCGCCACCACGAATTTCCCGGCGTACTCCCGGACAAGCCGGCCGTGACCATCGGCGGGCAGAACAGCAGACGTGACCCGCACCGTACGGCGTCGACCGCGGCGGCACTGATGATCGGCCTGGCCCTGGTCACGCTGGTGGCGACCTTGGGCGCGGGCATCATCAAGCCGTTCGAGGACGCGGTGGACGGGATCTTCGGCGCCGACTACGCGATCACCGCGCAGAACAACTTCAGCCCGTTGCCACCGACGGTCGCGGCGGCGGTGGCCGAGGTACCGATCGTCGAGAAGGTGACGAGCGTGCGGGGCGGTCAGGCGAAGGCCTTCGACAAGACCATCACGATCACCGCGGTCGACGCCCAGGCACCGGACCTGCTCCGCTTCGACTGGCGCTCCGGCTCGCAGGCGTCGCTCGGCGAACTCGGCGCCGACGGTGCGATCGTCGATGCCGAGTACGCCGACGCCCATGGACTGACGCAGGGATCGCGGTTCGCGATGGAGACGGTGACCGGCAAGATCCTGCAACTGCAGGTGAAGGGCGTCTTCCGCCCGCCGGCCGGTGGATCGCCGTTCGGGAACGTGACGATCTCGACGCCCACCTTCGACGCGACAACCTCGCAGCCGCTGAACATCTACACCTTCGTCAACGTGCAGGGTGGGGTGACGCCGGAGAACACCGCGACCCTCAACGAGGCGCTGACTGCGTTCCCGAACGCGAAGGCGCTGACGCGCGACGAGTTCAAGAAGGCGCAGACCGACGGTGTGCAGAGCATCCTGAACGTGCTGTACGTCCTGCTCGCCCTGTCGGTGCTGGTGAGCCTGTTCGGCATCGTCAACACGCTGGTGCTGACCGTCTTCGAGCGGACGCGCGAGCTCGGCATGTTGCGGGCCATCGGCCTGACCAGGGGCCAGGTGAAGCGGATGATCCGGCAGGAGAGCGTGATCACCGCGCTGATCGGCGCGGTGATCGGGATCGTCCTCGGCCTGGTGCTCGCCGCGCTGCTGGCCGCCCGGCTGGACGAGATCACCTTCACCGTTCCGGTCGGCCCGCTGCTCGCGTTCGCCGTTCTGTCCGTGGTCGTCGGCATCTTCGCCGCGATCTGGCCGGCCCGGCGTGCGGCCCGGCTGAATCCGCTCGAAGCACTTCAGTACGAGTAGTTCTACGCAGGAGACCTGAGCCTGGGCGGTGTTAGCTTCCCAGGCTGTGAAGCGCATCGCCGCCCTGGCTGTCGTCCTGGTCCTGACCGGCTGCTCGACCGTGGAGTCGAAGGACATCCGCACGAGCGGGCTGTCGGCCGGCCTGGTCGTGACCCTGCCCGAGAACGCCGACGAGGCCGACGTGAGCGCCACGCTCCGGGTCGGCACCCTGACGTTCGTCGAACTCGGCACGGAGGAGGAGATCACCGCAGCCGGCGGTGGTAAGTCGGCCACGCTCAAGCATCGCCGCTCGGCCGGTGTCACCAGCTACGCCGGCCGCCTGGACGGCGTGACCGCGGCCGGGACCGAGATCACCTTCAGTCTGAAGCGAGACGGCGACAACGAGTCCGCTCCCCGATCGACCGTCGTACTGCCCGAGCGGGTCCGGATGGTCGCGCCGGCCGCCGGTACGACGTTCTCGCGGCGCAAGGACATCGCGGTCCGGTTCGCCAGCGAGCCGTCGCAGCTGCCGACGAACCTGGGCTGGGCCGGTGAGTGCGTGCAGCCCGGCAGTCTCGAGGTGCCGCCCGGACAGACGTCGGCGACCATCGCGCGAGGTCTGATCAGGCAGGTGACGACCACGCCGACGCCGGGCAAGGACACCTCGCGCTGCCAGGTCCGGCTCACGCTCACGCGCCGTACCGAGGGGAAGCTGGACGGCGCGTTCAAGGACGGCTCGGTGAGCGCGGAATCGCAGTCCGTGCGCGACATCGTCTCCGCTGCGTAACCGACCGGCGACACGCGGCGGTCACGCGTCGGCCTTGTGTCGGCTACCTTCACGAAGGGACAGGTACCCCTGCGGCAGCCAGCCTCGGGGACGTCCGCCCACCCCTCCGAAAGGTCCCCCTCATGCGCCGCCTCCCCCGCGCGCTGCTTCCGTTCGCCCTCACGGCCGGCCTCGTCGCCCAGAGTCTGGTCGCCGTCCCCGCCTCGGCCCGCCGCGGCGACTTCGACATCCAGGCCCATCGCGGCGGTCTCGGGCTCACCGTGGAGAGCACGATCGCGTCCTTCTCGCACGGCCTCGAGCTCGGCGTCAGCACGCTGGAGCTCGACGTCCAGATCACCGAGGACGGGTACGCCGTGGTCACCCACGACCGCAAGGTCACCGGGTCGAAGTGCCGAGACACCGCGCCGTACACCCCGAACGACCCGGAGTACCCCTACGTCGGCAAGTTCATCAAGGCGCTGTCGCTGCAGCAGGTCAAGCAGCTCGACTGCGGTTCGCTGCCGCAGGCCGGCTTCCCCGGTCAGCAGCCCGATCCGGGCGCCCGGATGCCCGAACTCCGCGACATCTTCGCGCTCGTGCACCGCTATCACGCGAACGACGTGAAGCTGAACATCGAGACCAAGGTCGAGGCCGGCGCGCCGTCCGAGACCGCACCGCGCGAGCAGTTCGTGCAGGTCGTCGCGAGCGAGATCCGCAAGGCCCACATCGCCCGCCAGGTCACGATCCAGAGCTTCGACTGGGGTTCGCTGATGCGGATGCACCAGGTCGCGCCGGAGCTGCCGCTGGTCGCGCTCAGCAACTACGACTTCCTGCAGGTCGGTCAGCCGGGCAAGTCGCCGTGGCTGGGCGGCATCGACATCGACGACTTCGGCGGTGACCTGGTCGCGGCGACGAAGTCGTTCGGCGCGTCGGCCATCTCCCCGGTGCACGGCTTCCCGCAGGACGGCAAGGTCACCGACCCGGACTACCGGCCGTACGTCACCGCGGACATGGTGAAGTCGGCGCACCAGGCCGGGCTGAAGGTGATCCCGTGGACCGTCGACGACCCGGCGACGATGCAGTCGCTGATCGACAACGGCGTCGACGGCATCATCAGCGACTACCCCGACCGGGTGCGTTCCGTCGTACGGGACAACGGCTTCAAGCTCCCCAAGGCGTACGACGCTCCGTCCGTCCGGGCACTGCCGTCGGCGCATGCGCACAACGACTACGACCACCGGCGGCCGCTGCAGGACGCGCTGGACCGTGGGTTCAACAGCGTCGAGGCGGACGTCTGGCTCGTCGACGGCGAACTGCGGGTCGCCCATGATCTGGACGACGCCGTACCAGGTCGCACGCTGGAGAGCCTCTACCTGAAGCCGTTGGCCGATCGGGTGCGGGCGAACCACGGGCAGGTGTACCGGCACGGCCGCGACTTCCAGTTGCTGATCGACATCAAGAGCGACGGGCCGTCGACGTACGCCGCGATCGACGAGGCACTGCGCAAGTACCGCGGGATCAGCACGGTGTTCGTCAACGGTCGCGTGGTCGAGGGCGCGGTGACGTCGGTGATCAGCGGTAACCGGCCACTCGACGTACTGAAGGCGCAGAAGGTCCGCTATGCCGGGTACGACGGCCGCCTCGGCGACCTGCAGTCGGGGATGCCGGCGTCGCTGATGCCGTTGGTGAGCGACAACTGGACGAACGTGTTCACCTGGAACGGCGTCGGCCCGATGCCGCTCGACGAGCAGTCCAAGCTGCACGACATCGTGGTGACGGCCCACCACGCCGGCTACCGGGTGCGCTTCTGGGAGACGCCTGACCTGCCCGGCGCGGCCCGCGAAGCGGTCTGGACCGAGCTGACCGCAGCCGGTGTCGACCACATCAACACCGACGACCTCCACGGCCTGGAAGCCTTCCTCCGCCGGTAGCCGAGAACTCCCGGTAGAGCATGCGCTCTACCGGGAGTTGCCCGTCAGTACAGGGCCCGGAGACCGAGCACGTCCCCCTTGCCGAGGGTCCTTTCCTTGGTGTCACAGGTACCTGACGAGGTGTACATGGTCAGGTTCGTGTGGCCGGAACCGACATGCCCCAGGCCGAAGACGTGGCCGGCCTCATGGGTCCCGACCTCCCGGACGTCGTACTGCGACGAGCAGGTGCTCGGGCTGTCGGTGAAGTTGTAGTCGGTCGTGTTGTAGCGCACGTCGGCTTCCACGGTCAGGTTGGTGGCCTGGCCGGAAGGCTGGTACCACCAGCAGGTGGCCGCCAGGACGCCCGTCGACAGATTGCCCGCATCCCAGGTGCTCTCGCCGTCCCGGGCCGTACAGGTGGTGGTGGACGAGATGTCGGACTCGTAGGTGGTCGTTCCCATGTACTGGCTGAGGGCACTCACCTGGTCGGCGAGACCGCAGTCGTTGTAGCTGCCGGTGATGTTGTTGATGACATCGGCGAAGGCAGCCTGTGCCTTCGACTGGGACAGCGCTCCAGGCATTCCACCGTCACCGATGTACCACTGGTATTTCGTACCGAACCATTCGGTGCCGGTCAGCGAATAGGCTCCGTCACTGCACGCCGACGGAGACGCCATGACGCCGACGCCGCCGGTGTTGTGCTCCGTGGATTGTGGGTACGAAATCCGGCCGTCGTCGGAGACCGAGACCTGGAAGACCTGCTCCTCTCCCGCCGTGGAGACGGCGGCGACCCCGACGCCGTGCCCGGGAGCGGGGATCTCCACGCCTGCGTTGCCAAGACGCAGGACGCGCCCCGTGGCCTGACAATCGACGACGGACGTCCCGGCCGGAAGATCCGCACGCGTGAGCGTGCCGAAACTCGGGACCGAACACGTGGACGCCTGCGCCGTGGCGCCGACCGGAACCACGACTGCGGACAACAGGGCCACCGGAAGAATCACCTTCACGGCCCCTCGAAAGCTCACCACTGATATTCCCCTCTGGCGGAATCATGAATACTTGGATACTGCGCGCGAGCACCGGGACCGTACTGCGCGACCGGGTCAGCAGCAACAGGGTTTCGCCGGAACAGAGGCGCCCGGAACTGGATCTGCTCTGGGCACAACGACATATTGAGGTTTCTCACCGGGTGCCTCGTAGGAGGTGCAGTAGGACGAGTGCTGCGGGGGACCATGATGCCGATTCCGGCGCCGGTGTAGCCCTTGTCGGTCAGGGTCGGCAGGCCCCAGGGCGGCGGCCGGATACAGCGCGGGCAGTGCGTGTTCTCGGGCGGGACGGCCTGCACGAACGGGGCCGCGGCACGCTGCCAGGGGCGCGCGTCGTGGGCCCCGCGGTACGCGGTCGGCCGGCGCGCGACCTGGTAGGCGATTTCTGCGGGCACGTCGAGACTGCCACGACAGGTGATCACGTGGGGTCCTGGTTCAGGTCGGGCTTCTTGGCGGCACCTCGGGAGACCAGCGCCACTTTGTCCTTCGGTCCCATGGCGGCACCGCGATCAGCTGCTCCGTGCGTCCTAAGCGTCTTGGGTTGGTGAGGGGTGCGCCCGCAGCGCCGTCGAAAGAAAATCCACACTGGCGGCAACTAGCGGGCGATGGTCACTGCCCTCGAAGACATGATCGGCGTGAGCAATCGGCAAGAACCGGGCTTGCGCTCCCGCGCGTTCGTAGGCCTCGGCCAGCAATCTGCTCTGCCCGATCGGCACGGATCGATCCTCGACGCCATGAAGGATGAGGATCGGCGGTGCGCTACCGGATACATGCGTGACAGGGCTCGCGGTGGCGGCAGGTCTTGGTGCCGTCTGGATTTGGGCCCCGACCAGCCGGGACGAGGGTGAATCGGGAGCGTCATGGTCGTCCGTCGCCAGCGGGTGCGCCTGGGCCTGCATGCTGGCCAGATGGGTCGGACCATACCAATCCACGCAGGCCTGGATGGAACTGCTCACACCGGTCACGCCCACATCGCCTTCGAGCTCCGTGACGTTCCCGGTGACAGCAAGCAACGCCGCGAGGTGCCCACCGGCAGAGTCGCCCCAGGCTCCGAACCGGCTTGGATCGAGCCGAAGCTCCGCGGCGTGGTGACGCAGCCAGCGCACGGCGGCCTTCACGTCGTGGATTTGCGCTGGGAAAATCGCCTCCCCGCTCAGCCGATACTGAACACTCGCAACAGCAATGCCTGCGTCCAGGAGGCTGTCTCGGATGAGCTCCACAGGGACCGGTGTTGCGTACGGCTTGTTGCTCCCGCGCAGCCAGGCTCCACCGTGAATCCACACGACCATCGGGACCGGCCCGCCAGCCGCAGGTAACACCAGATCGAGCAGCAGCGGGCGGAATCCGTCCAGATGCGCAACGACGGCATCCCGGTAAATCAGTCGGTCGCTGCGCACCTCGACCGGCGGCGGGCCGTCGAAGTGGCTAGGTTCCGTCCCAGATTCGTGGGGGGCAGCAAGCTCTGCCAACTTCTGTGTCCTCTCTCCAGCCAGCAGCTTCGCGTCGCTGCTGTACCGCAGGCCAACTCGCCGAACGCCACCCAAGTTGGACCGACGATCCACAGTAATTGTGGACTTACTCGGCCGGCCATCCAGCGTGACAAAATGTACGCTGCCACTCGCAACCACCTCGACAACGACCGCACGGCCAGCCGCCGCCTGCTCCCACGCGTGTGCTGTCGGGTGCAGGAAGCTGAACCAGCGCGGCAGATCGAACGCGTAGCTGCGCAATAACGCGTAGCTGCGCAATGTCGTCGGACTCTAATCCGAGTCGCCAACTCCCGCAGGTAACCGGATGCGGCCCCGTGCTCCGGTCCCCCGCAAACACGACTCGAAGTCCAAGACGCGCCCGGCTCGACGAGCCGTACGCCACGCCCGCCGCAGCACCAACCGGTCCTGAGAGGAGTTCAGCCAACTAGCCGCTGCACTATCGTTCGCCGTGGTGACCAAGCGAGGCTGTGGTCACGGCAGCGCAAAGACCTGACCGATCGATTCCCCGACGTCGCGGCCGCCGCCGTACGGCAAGTGCCCGACGGCGTCGTATGGGATGGCGTTATCTCAGGGCGTCGGAGAGTCGTGCAACACATCGTCGACTTGCCGACGACAGTCCCTGTTCCCTGTTGTGGACGATCTAGCTCACGGTGTCTACGAGCCGCTGATCGCGCCCCCGCATGCCGAGTTGCGGTCCTGAGCTTCTGCGGCGTGCGTATCGGTCAGGGCGTGCTGGTTCTGCGCGCGAGGACAAGCCGGCACCGCGGGCTGCCGTCCTCGCGTCGGCCCAGAGCCGCCAAGGGGACTGTCGTCACGATGAATCCGGCTGCTGTCAGGTCGTTGTGGACCGCGTGCAGCGGGCATGTGCGGTAGTACATGACGAACCGAGGACGCCACACGGCGTTGCGGACCCGCATCGCCAGATCGAATCCGAGCAGTGCCCAGTACGAGCCCGAGGTGATGGGTGGCGGCGCGCCGACCGGGAAGGCGAAGAGCCCGCCGGGCCGTAGCGCGCGGTACACCCCGGCGAACAGCGCGGGCCGTTCGGCGGGCAGGAGGTGCCCGAGCGCTCCGAAGCTGACCGCCAGGTCGAAGGCCCCAGCGAAGGGCAGTGCCCGGACGTCGGCGCGTACCCACTCGGCGTCCGGGTGCGCACTGCGCGCCTGCGCGAGCATGCCAGTGCTGAAGTCGACGCCCGTGATCCGGTCTTGGCACAGGGGTTGCAGGACCCGCATGCCCGCACCGGTGCCGCAGCACACGTCCAGTCCTCGGCCGAACGGCCCGAGCGGACGCAGCGCGTCGGCGGCCGCGTCAAGAATGCTCTCGGGGGTGCGAAAAGGCGTGTGGTCGAACTTCGGAGCGAGCAGGTCGTAGCCGCGCTCGACCGAGGACAGCGCCTGGATCGCCAGTTCACGCAGAGACGGGCCCTGAGGCGAGAACACCGGCCAAGGGTACTTCTCGGATGCCAGACAGGCTGTCAACTCCGGGATCGCGCATCGCAGGGCGTGTCAGCCGCCATCGACAACGCTTCTCCTCCAAGGATGCGCCCCCGGCGGGCGCCGGCTCGGATCGGCCGCTGCTGCTGTTGGCAGCAGGAACACGACCGCGGAAGGGGAGGCCATCTGGTCGCCGTGCTGCTTCCGCAAGCGCGCACCCATCCTCAACATGCAGCACGTCGGAAGACTCATCCTCTTTACCGCGATTCGCTCGTGCCCTCCCATCGCTCGGCGGAGGCGATTACTAGGCTCGCGCCATGACAGTGGATGTCTGGCAGTTCTACGAGACGTTGTCTGACGAGACCCGACAGAATCTGAGCGAAGCACAGCGGGCAGTCGCGGCCATCTGTGACTGGCGCCAGGAAGTGAGCTCCGGCGGCTTCGACTCCTACTTTCGATACTGGGGAGGCAACACCGCCGCGACTGCCGTGGCCGCGCTCCCCGAGGCGCTTGGAAGCGAGTGGGCGGGCCTGCTGCGAGAGGGTGTCGCCCTGTTCGGTCCCGAGTACCCGACCGAACCGGATCGCAGGGGAGCAGTCCTTGACGGACTTGATCTTGAGGACCGGCTTGAGCAGATGGATGCTCGCTTCTTCGAGCTTGAGGCCGCTCTGGACGCCGACGCTCGGCTGGGCGAGTTCTTGGCGCGCGACGGCCTGACCTGAGTCGTTCAGATGCTCGCACGAACGTCCTCATATAGCCGCGGACAGTGCGCTCATGCCGATGATCGCTCGAGATCTACGCCGGAGGTTCCTCGGCAGCAGGAATCCCTTCTCTTCCTCCTCTTTTTCCTCAAGCAGATCCGACAACATGAGCAACGGTCGACCCAGTGTCGCGATGACAATCAACGAGTAGAGTCCGGCGACTCCCCAAGCGACTACGCCGCTCGGGTTCTCGATGAAAGCAGAGCGCCAGCCGCCGACGACGGCCATGAAAACCCATCCGCCGACCGCGACCCCGGCCGTCGTGCGATCTCGGCGAACCAGCGGATCGAACCATGTCAGGGCACACACCAGACAAGTAGGACACCCTGTGTTAGCGCTCCCGCGCCAGCGTGTAGTTGAGCCCAGCGGAAGTCAGAAGTCCCATCCATGTCGCCGCGCGCCCACGGCCAAGCAGTACAGCACACTCCAGCTGCCGGCTAAAGATAAACGGGGAACTTGTGATCACGGTCGACGGCCGACTGAGCCTCGACGCCCTCCGGCGGCGACGCCTCGAAGAGCTATCCGGCGAGTGGGCGACGGAGCTCCACCTGCCCCCGGTCACCCGCCGATTTCGCGAGGCCCGGGTGGCACGACAGGTGATCACGTGGGGTCCTGTCCGTGGACGGAGTCTTTGGCGAGAACCGACTTACAGCGTCAGGACCCCGACCCCGCCGACGCGACGCGCCCCGTTCACCACACCGTTGCTCTAAACAACGACACCCGATCAGCCGACCAACCCCGATGAGAAACCTCATTGCGGGGATTGTGAAAGCGTGAATCGCACCGGTCGGGCAATGTCGTATTTCCGCGAGATACGCGAGGTCAATTCTTCGGCGTCGGCGGGATCTCCGTGAGGGCGACGACCTCGCCGCTCTCGCGAAAGGCCGTGCGCTGCTTCATTGCGCCGTTGCCGTCGACGAGTGCGCGCTGGATGCCTTCTGCGACCTGGTCGGACGCGTCGAGCTCGTCCAGGGCCGGGGTCACGTGACACCACAGCCGCTCGAGGAGCTCGGGCATCGCCAGCGGTTCGCCGGCGCGGACGTCCATCCCGCTGCCGGTGAGACCGTCACGCGCCGCCAGCCAGTAGGCCGCC
>Ga0164241_10004120_pt1 | contig 14236 bp, 16 predicted proteins | sample OricomyardsoilBY_FD_108780 | JGI IMG/M metagenome (GOLD analysis project Ga0164241, IMG submission 108780) | Backyard soil microbial communities from Emeryville, California, USA - Original compost - Back yard soil (BY) | ecosystem: Environmental > Terrestrial > Soil > Unclassified | place: USA...
GCATATAATTGGTGGACTAAGTTCAAGCCACTGATTAATGACCTGATTACTAAGTTTAATCCATATCAGAATGTTTGTGTAGACTCTATTACCAATATGTCTACCACCGCTGTAGTAATGCAAGTTATTGCTAAAGGTGGAGATATGTCTTATGCTGGTAAGACTGATGACCAGATTAAGAAAGCAGGAGTTGGTAAAGTAACACAAGGTGGAATTGTAGTTCCAACATGGGATGAGTTTAATGGAGAGGCAATGCTATTCTCCACCTTCCTAGATGTTATGAAGAATATTAAATCTAATTTCTTCATGACTGCTCATCCTGTTAAGAGAATTCAAATTGCTGGAGACAAAGGTGTAAAGTATGAGTCCATTACAACCTTTGGTCCTAAAGTAGAATCCATTATCCCATCCTACTTTGATAATATCTGGTACTTTGATTATGACCTAGTTCCAGATCCTGAAAAGCCTGGAATTAATATTATCAGGCGAAGGGTTTGGACTCAGCCATCTGATAAATATCTGGATGCTAAGTCTGCTATTAAGGGATTACCAGCAGTAATTGATATTACAGATAAGTCTCTCTATGAGCAAGTAGCTCCTTATCTGAAGAAAGTTGCCGTCGCGTAGTAAGGTGGAAATTATTCCACAAATGTCCCAACAATAGACAAAAGAGGACTAGAACAATGTCAGATGAAATGCTTTGGAATATCACCGAGGAAGAACTCAATCGTAATAAGCTCGTTGATCCCGGCTGGTATCCAACTGAGATTACCGATTTCGCTATCGAGGATTCAAAGAAGAAGGACTCTAAGAATCTTCATTTGACGGTTACCATTTTCGCTGGAGAGAACAAGGGTGTTATTAATCCCTTTATCTATTTCAGTGAGAAGGCACCGGCAATGTTTGCTCCAATGTTGGAAGCTCTTGGTTTCCCAAAGAATCCTAATGGAACCTATTCGGTTAAGGTTTCTAAGGAACTCTTTGTGGGTAAGAAGCTGCTTGCACATTGGGTTCGTGGTGATTATGAGGGCAAGCCTGTTAATCAGATTAACGAGTGGGCTGTCCTTCCTAACGCCTAAGTAAAGAGCTACTAGTAGTAAGCTTGTAGGAACGACAAATAAACAAATCGTTCGCTTTTGAGTTACATTCCCTGCTAACTCAAGGAATCCGGTAAGTGTTTATCGGGCTTATTACTATGTATCGTATGTTTGGTGACTTTGTTTATAAAGTAGATACGAGGGAGAATATGGATTTTGATAATCTTAATGATCTTCGTACTAAGTGTGACTCGCCTTTCAATGTAGATAAAGAAACACAGAAGAAGGCTGATGATCTTATCTCTCTGCTACAGCGTCAGATTGATGGTCATTTAGATAATATTCAGGAGACACGTAAAAAGATTGATGTTCTAAAGCGTAACCCTGAAGCTGCACTAGTTTTCGGTTATTTATAAGTAATAGGGATTGTGGCGGAACTGGTATACGCATTTGACTTAAAATCAAACGGTGAAAACCATGTGGGTTCGAGTCCCACCAATCCCACCACTAAGTAAAGTAACCTCTATGACCATAAGATTAACCAATCTCCCTGCCTGGTTAACATGGAACTATCAGAACTTCTTAACCGGATAAAAGAAAATAGAGACTGGTATCAAGAGATTGCAGATATAACAAAGATTATCGAAGCATTAGAGGAAAAGAATCAAACGGTTTCGGTTAGGTCACTCGCACAATTTCTAGGACAATCTAAATCATACGTTGGGGTTAGCTTACAACTAGCCTATGGTCTACGTGTGTATCCAGAGATGCGATACCTTAAAACTAGAAATCTTGCTCTCCAGTTTCTATTAAAAAAGAGGAAGCAGATAAGGTAAGTATGACTTCAATTTCAATTATTACTCAGCGTTACGGCCCTAACAATAAGCAGCTTGAGAGGTTTGCATCTTTTATCAAGACATTTGATATTAACCAAAGGTCTATTCTTATTGGTGGTGATAGGGGCGATATCCAGATTTATAATATTCTAGTATCGGCTGGATTCCAGATTGGTGTATTGCCAATGACTGGTAATGAGAGTGACTTCTCTTTTAATCTTGCTAAAGAGATTAAGCCACCTATGCCTATGAAGGAACGTAACCAGTCTTTACTGGATATGTCCTCTACAATTATTGGATTACCTCAGATGATGAATGAGTATGAGGATAGTCCTTGCTGGAAAACTTTACGTAATGCTTCTAACAATAGAGAGAAGGAAGTGTTTGTTATTAGTCCATCTGGATGGGCTTGGGGGTTAGAGTAATGCCAATGATTCCAGGTTTTGTTGATACTTTTGATTATCTGAAAGAATTACACAGAAAGAAGAATGATGACTACTCTGGAAATTTTGGCGCCTTTTTTAACTTTGACTTCTGCGAGTATGTCTCTAGTCTTTTCAATAATGGGAAAGATAGAGTATACGCTGTCTTTGTTGCTGTTAAACTCGCTCGCCTTGCTGTTACTCTTAATTCGGGAGCAGTTAATAACGAGTCCATTGAGGATTCCTTTAACGATCTTATATGCTACGCTAATATTTGGAAGTCTGATTACATGGCTCGTAATCGGAAACCACTCAGCGAAGCAGAAGTAAATCAAAGAGCAGAAAGGTTAAATACTAAATGAGATTTATCAAACAATACTGGCCATGGCTAATTCCAATTGGCTTCATGATAACATACGAGTTAGTGATTGCATTTGGTCTACATTATTGGTCGAGAACTCTATCTTCAATCGTAGTGGATGCTCCAAGATGGTTGGAATTCGTCGTAGTTCCAATCCTAGTTATCTTAGTTCTACATTTCTGGCATGGTTTGTGGAACCCAAGGAAAAGAAAATCGTAGAAACACCATGACTAAGTGCTATGTATGTGAACAGTTATTTAAACCGCATGATTATGTAGTACCAGTTACTATGGGTTGGAAGAATGATATTATTGTTACTAATACGATGGTAATGATTCATGTAATATGTGGATTAAAAACATATCTTCAAGAGGCGCAGTTTGATAAGATGGGAGATATAACTAAAGCAGAGATTACAGAATTTCTTATGGATACTATTATGAAGTTAGGTAAAGAAGGGACAAAACAATGAAACCAGAAAATCTTAAGTGTCCTGTTTGTGATGGACCAATGACATCTAGAGCTAATAGAGAAACTGGTGCAAGATTTTGGGGATGTAATAAGTTTCCTAAATGTAAGGGAACTAGAGATGTTGATGGATTGAGTAAGAAGGATAAGGATGAAATGACTGAGGATGAATCTATCTATAGAAGATATGGTCATCATTAAACATGATCCAATTCCAAGTAAACCTTAAACCTGGTGAATCGTGGAATAGTCATAAGAATATAGTTATTCAGAATAATGGCAGGACGTTAGTTAAACTTAAAGTAGAAGTCTCAGGTGATACAGTTATTTATCAATTAGAACAATGCCAAACCTTGTCGCCGGAACCGGAAATCCAAACAGTAAACTCTTAATCTTAGGAGAAGCTCCTAATGCAACTGAAGATAAAACTGGAATACCTTTTACTGGCGCTTCAGGAGATTTCCTTGATAAGCTCTTTACTGAGATTGGATATCCGAATTGGCGAACAGACTTTTGGGTTACTAACGTATTTCAGTATAGACCACCGAATAACGATATTAAATTAATCTCTACAGTATGTGATATTGCTCAGCAAGAGCAAAGACTAAAGAATGAGATAGCAGAAGTTAATCCTAATTGTATTCTTGCCTTTGGTAAGACAGCATTAAAAGCAGTATATGGTAGTGATAAGATTCTACAATATAGAGGTTCAATCCTAGCATCCCATTGGTCTGGACGAAAGGTAGTATCTACTATTCATCCAGCTAATATGGTTCGTGCTAGTAATGCATCTGGAGATCATGATGAATCTAAAGGAATGTTTGGCTACGTCTGGAAACCCGTTATTGTTAGCGATATTAAAAGAGCTATTGAGGAATCCAGAGCAGGACGTATGGATCTCCCGGATAGGTATTTGTACGAATGCAAGGATAGCGTATCTTTACATCGCTTCCTCAAACGCAGAGCTGGAAAAGACAGAGTCTTTGTTGACATTGAAACCATTAACTCAACTATTCCAGGTTGTATCTCCCTGGCATTCGATAAGCATGAAGCTATCTCAATTCCTCTATTCCAACGAATTGGAAATATCAAGCTTACATCTATTCCAATTACGGACCTCTCCTTTATTTGGCAACAACTGGATAATCTCTTTAGAACCATTCCTGTCGCCGGACAAAACTTCAAGTTCGACCAACAAAAGTTAGAGCTTATTGGATTCAAATTTCCTAAGGGATTAAAATCCGATACCAGTCTCAAGGCTCATACAATTAATCCGGAAATTCCTTATGTTGGTTTGGCTTTTATATCCTCGATCTGGACACGAGAACCATATTATAAAGATGAAGGTAAGGAGTTTATTTTTGGTAAACACCCAATCGAAAGGTGGTATCTCTATAATGCTAAAGATTCCGCGGTGGATTGTGAGGTTGATGAAGCACAAGAACGCGAGTTGGAAGTTCTCAGTGACCTTTATAGCACAGATTTAAAGTCGTTTTACTACAATTATATAACACATCTACACCAGTTATACTTTGATATAGAGAAGATTGGATTTAAGGTAGATGATGGTATTCGGCAGTATCTTATTTCCAAGTATGAAACTTGGGCTGACCATTTAGAAGCAAAGCTCTTAGCCCGTATTGGTAGAGATATTAATTTTAATTCTCCCAAGCAGGTTAAAGAATTATTATATGATCAGATGGCTATCAAGCCAGTTAATAAGGAAATGAAGTCTGACGAAAAGACAATCGCTCAGATGTTAAAGGTAATTAATAATGACACCTATCGAGAAGTATTATCGGACATCCTCGAATATCGGCGCGTGCAAAAAACATTATCAACATATCTCTATGCTATGCCAGACTTTGATGGAAGAATGCGCACGCAATATAGAATTGTTGGAACAGAAACAGGAAGATCTTCAACAAGTGTATTGGATGAACCTACAAGACCAGTCCAAATTGGACTTGCTTTTCAAACTCTTACAAAACACGGAGATATTGGCAGCGACATCCGAAGCTTTCTCATTGCAGATGAAGGTCATGTCATTGTTAACATCGACCTTAGCCAAGCCGAAGCAAGAGTAGTTGCTTTATTATCAGAGGATTATGAATTACTTGAAGCATTTAACCATATTGATGTCCATCGTAGAATGGCGTCATGTGCCTTATTTACTGGCAAGCTCAATCTTAGTTATGAGTTTGATCCTATCGCTGATATCTTAGGCAAGGATTCACCAGAGCGATTTATTGGTAAGAAGTCCAAGCACGCTACTAACTATGATATGAAGTGGCGTGAGTTTATGTCAGTTGTTATTGCTGACTGTAGACGGTTTGGTATTAACTTTACAATTTCAAAGTTTTCGGCTGAGAAAATTCTCGCCAATATACATGCTGGTTCACCAAAGGTAAGGTCAATATTCCATGCTCAGGTTCAAGAAGCTATTAACTCTACTCGTGCTCTTGTTAATCCTTTTGGTAGACTTCGTAGATTTTTTGACCGTCCTGGTGACCAGTTGTATAAGGAAGCTTATGCTAACATTCCTCAATCGACTGTAAAAGATAGGCTTACGCAGTCATTATTAAAGGCTCGCAAAGATGGTATTCCAGGTGCGAAGAAATGTAATGCTGAAACTCACGATGCTCTTACTTTTATGTGGCCTATTAATGAAGCTGTGGATATGGCGAGAAGCTTTAAGAGTTATATGGAGCTTCCTATATCTTTCCGTAGTTGCACCTTAAGTAGAGATTATGACCTTGTTATCCCATGTGATTTTGAGTGGGGTTATAATTACAAAGAACTAGAGAAGATGAAGTTGACTTAAGATGTCATGGCTTGACCTCCTAATAGAAGCTACTGATTTCGTAGAGACTCCCAAGCAGTGGATTTATTGGAGTGGATTATGCACAATATCCGCGATTGCCTCACCTAATGTAAGGATTAATAAGCAAGGAGCTTATCTACTGGCTCCAAACTTATACGTCCTATTAGTAGGTAGGTCAGGTTTAGGAAAAGGATTCGGGCCATCTGTCTCTAGGAAGCTAGTGAAGATGGTTAATAATACTCGTGTCATTTCCGGGCGTGGAACTATCGAAGGTATTATATCAGAGTTAGCAAGGGTTAAAGCAGATGCAAATGGACATATTCCTTTTAAAGATTCTAGAGGATATATCTGTTCTGGAGAATTTGCATCCACTTTATATGAGGCAAAACATGCCCTTACTATTCTTACTGATTTATACGATAGTCATGCAAACCCCGAATGGGAGAATACTTTAAAGAATTCACCAGTTGAGAAGTTAACTAGACCATGTATTACCCTACTGTCTGGTGCCAATCAAGATATGTTTGATATGACAGTAGATAAGAGACACATGGGTGGTGGGTTTATTGGTAGGACGCTACTTATTCCAGCTGAGAAAAGGTATCGTTCTAATGCAATGATTGATGAAGATGCACCAGATGTTAATTATGAGATGCTATCAAGACATCTGAAAGAGTTAGCACAGATTCCACCTAACTCTATAATGAAGTGGGATAAGCAGGCTAAAGAAGTTTACAACGCATGGTTCTATCCATATAGAGAAAAAGAGCACGATGATAAAACCGGGACGATGGATAGATTAAATGATCATATTATTAAGATTGCAACTTGTATAGCATTAGCAAGATCAACGGAGTTAATGCTTAGACCTGTAGATGTAGAGAAGGCAATAGAAGTTAGCACAAACCTATCATTCACGGCTCGTAAGGTAGCCGGGATGCAAGGTAAAAGTTCGATATCAAGTCACTTAAAGTCGTTCTTAACAATAATGTTTACGTCGGATGATTACGAACTAACCAGAGCACAGATATTAACTAAAGGGTTTGGTGATTTTAGTTCGGAAGATTTAGACCAGGTAGTTAATACCTTAGCTCAAACACAGTTTGTAGAGACTTTCAAAAGTTCAAGTGATGAAGTAAAGTATAGACTTACTCAAACAGCTATCAGTTGGTGGGAATCAAAGAGCGGGAAAGAGTCATGATTGGACGTGTTAAAAAGATTTTTCCTTCACACTATGGGTTTATCATTGATGAAGATGGAGTAGATTACTTCTTTCATCATGACCATTATCTTGGGGATTGGGAACAATTAAAAAGGCTCTCACCCCCATTGAAGTCTGAGGGGCCGGTAGTTCAATTCCAGCCTATCAAACATCAAAAAGGGATGAGAGCCGAGCAGGTTATGTTTGTTGGAGACTTTTAAAATCCAAACGTAGATTTAACTTTAGCCTTCCTTCTAAACTTCAAGGGCAATTCGCCAAGCTGTGAAGCTCCCTCCAAAAAGCTTGCATTGCCCGTAGCTAATTTACCAGGCACTCCAACCTGTGGTGGTAAGAAGTCAAAGGATTGAGATAGGGTATTCTTAGCTCGCTCACCAAATGGAATTGGTTTTCCTGTTCTATCATCCCTTGACTTAAAGATATTCGGATTACCAGCAAAATCCTCTCCATTAATAACACCAAATCCTAGAGAGGTTAATGCACTTCCCTTTCCTTTAACTGTTCTTGAAGCCTCCTCTAATGAGTGGTCCTTAATAAGACCATTAATGATCTCAAGAGGAATCTTAGCAAAGTCAGCAGCCTGTCCAGTTCCAATTGATACCGATTTACCACCGGCCTCACCTAAAGGAATATCCATTTCCTGTCCAGATTTATCTGACTTACTACCTAATGCTTCTTTAAGTAGTTCAACAGCTACAATCTGACCCGCTACTCTACCACCAATCTTAGCATACTCTTGAGCTACTGGATTCTTTGGATCTTTTAATAACTGAACTATAGCCTTGGGAATCTTAACCCCTAGCTTGATACTCGACTCATACCAATCAGGTGCAAGTGTTAATGTCCTAATAGCATTCTGAGTATTCTTGTTCCTATAAGCTAAGTCAGTATTATATCCAGAGAATACATCCTCACTCATCTTAGCAGCATTAGTTCCAGCTTCAGCTTCAGACATTCCCTTCTTAATAAACTTAGATTGCATATCTTTGAAGTATTCCCACTTAATTTTAGGAATCATCTGTTCAAAGAGAGGCTTCTCAAAGTATTTATGCTGAAGTTCGAATCCTTTATTTGCTACCCTTTTAGCAATGCCTAAATTATCACCCTCAAATAGCTGGCCAAACTGCGCATTGGGATTTTCCACGTTAACCTTAAATCCATACTTCTGAGAAGCATCAATAATCTGTGGCATTTCTTTAGCCATTGATGCCTCAGCAGCTTTAGGATTTAATCCAGCTTTAATAGCTCTAGCAGCTCCTTTAAATCCTTGAGAGTATAAAGCTCTACCGGTTTCACTAAGACCATGATATGTAAAGAGAGGCTTACCAGGAACTAAACCAGCAGACAGTCTCATGGAATTAGCTTTGCCTACACCTTTAGCGGTAGCAGCTAAGATTCCCTGATCTTGTTTAAGGTAGTTTTCAATAACACCTTTTACCTGGGGACTAGCTGCCCAGTCTTGATTGGTAAATGAACCTGGAGTTACATTCTTATCTAATAACTCCATACTACCAGTCCGCTTTTTACCTTCTACAATATAACCATTCTTCTTCATCGTTGATAAGAACTCCTTATCAGCAATGAGCTTATTAGCACGCTGACCATACCAATCCATTAACTCCAGTGGACTCATCTTAGGAGTTAGGCCAGCTTTAATACCATTCTCATAATCCTTAAAGACAGACTTATATTCAAATGGAGCTTTCTCTGATAAGGTCTTAGTTCCGAGCTTAGCCTTAACCTCATCAATAGAATCTTCCCACATCTGAGGTAAGTAATTCTCTTTCTTCTCTATCTCAATACCATTCTTCTTTAACTTATTTAACTGTTCATCAAAGAAGCTGGCTACTTCAGGATGCTTACCTTCTGATAAATCTTTCTGGAAAGAAGCTAAATCTTCCTTAGTAACATCCTTAATTCCAGCAAACTTATTCCTGATATCCTTACCAATTAGACTAGAACTACCACGTAATTTAACCCACTTTTGGAAAGCAGCATCAAATACTGGGTTAGCCTTTGCAAATTTCTTATCACTTAAATAGCCACGAGATACATCATTAAAGGCTGGTTTGGTATCAGCCGTCTTAACCTTGTCAAGAGGATTCTCTACATCTGGTAATTTAGTTTCAACAGGCTCAGGTTTTCTAAACCTAGAGATTGGACCTTTAGGACCAGCAGAAGGTAACATTTCCTGTGGCATAGATACATCAGGAACCTTAACCTTCTTACCAGCTTCTCCAATATTTACAGTCTTAGCTGGCTTGTCATATCCAGCATTAGCTTCATCTACAAACTGTAAAGGTTCTCGTCTACCAACGTCTCCAGTTTTACCAAAGCCTTGACTTAATCCTCTTAACCTAGTAACATTAGGAGCTTCTGGTCTAAGACGATTAGGAACATGAGATAGTAAAGGATTAGACTCAGCAAAATCCCTACTAGTTACCTCACCAGTTTCTGGATTAATATTCTGGATACCCTGTGACCTTGGAGTATTAAACGGCTCTACATCTGGTCTAACTCCAGGCTGGTCAAAATTAAATGGAGTCTTATTACCAGTTGGTAGAGTTGTATACTGGTCCGGTCTTAATTCAATATCAGGTAACTTAGTCCCAGGGTTAGATAAATCCAAACTACGTAAAGCTTCTGGAGTATCAGGTAAACGTAAATCTCCTACTGCTCCAGATGGATGAGAAGCAAACCTAGCACCACCATCTGTTAATTGCTTAGGAACAAATGGCTCCGGCTTAGGCATAGGAACATCAGGAACAATTGGATTTACCTTTGGCTTGGGTAACAAGCTGGGATCGATATTAACCTTCCCAGCATGAAGCATACCCTTAGCACCAGCTAAATCCATTACCCCCATTCCAGCGTCGAATACTCCAGCTCCCAAGTCTCTATTCTTAAAATCCTTATAGAGATTCTCGGCTGAAGCAACGCCAGGAATAGCCCCAATTATTCTCTCACCTAAAGGTCTCTTATCTCTTAGATCATCCTTACTAGTATAAGAGCTTACTGATTTATTAATGTTACTCTTAATACCATCATAGGTATCTGATAACCTACCCAGAAATCCTTTCTTCTCAGCAGGCTTTGTTACTGTGGTAGTATTATCCTCAGCCGGCTTATAAGACGATAACATCTCATTAATGTCATCATCTGTAGGGTCATTAACTCCCTGCCAGTCAATCTGGAATTTCTTACCAGTTCGATTATCAGTAATTTCAAATTTCTTTGGCATTACTGAACCTCACGGATACTGTAAGCAGCTCCAGATTTTGTCTGACTAGACGCAGCACCACGAGACTTAGAGTTTTTAATAGAGTTATCGATGATTCCCTGAATCTTAGTCTTAACAGCTTTCTTGAAGTCAGTATCAAAGAAAGACTGCTTAGCTACAGGTAATCCGGTTGCCGGGTCAACATCAATAAAATCACTAATATCAAGGTCTTTTAATTCAGGGTCAGAAGCAGCAGCTTGTGCTAAATCTACTCGAACCTGTCTACCTTGATCTAATGGTCCCATTGGTTTAGCACCGCTTTGGTTAAGCTTATCTCTAGAAGCTTGAGCGCGTGCAGCAATAGTAGCATCAGTCCTAGCAGTTGACGCATCTTGACTATACTTAGTTCTAGCCATAGCAGCAGCGTCACCAGCACCCTGTACTTTAAGTCTGCCTTCAAGTTCACGCTTTTCTTTAGCAATTTCCTCAGCAGACTTTTCACCAACTGATTGTTTGGTTTTCTTCTTATTACGGATTTCTCCAGTAATCCTATTCTGTTCATAGGTTTCACCAGTTAACTCATCCGTAACAGTCTGCCAGTTAGCACGTTCATTATCCTGCTTATAATTATCAATCTGAGCATCAGTCTCTCGATTAGCCCTCTCGCTAGCATCCCTAGCTAATCCAAGATTCTGATCTTTATAATATCTATCTGACCTAGAATCCAGCATCTTAATCTTAGTAGCAATATCATCCTGCTCCATATTAGCTAATGAAGCAAGACCTTTCGTTCTCTGATTATAGTAATCAGTAGCCCGGTTCTGTGGAGCATCATAAGCGTCCTTCATTACACTATAACTATTAGCTAATGAATCTCCGCCTAGCACTCCACCCATAGAACCAAGGATAGCACCTAATTTAGCCATTTTACCACGCTGGACAATAGGTGGTCCTTGATTCACAGCTTCCTGATATGCTAATCTATTTGGAGTATTTCCATATACACTAGCATAATCATCCATACTCGGTGGATTAGAATTTGGATTATCTACCTCATCCGGCCTAGATACTAGGTTACTAAAGTTAAACTTATCCCTAACATTAGAAGGCTGAAGATAGCGGTTAGCGATGTTAAGAAAGTTTCGCATCTTCTCCTCCTTTAGTAATAAGCCTGTGGCCGGCTACCAACATTGTAGTAGTCAGTTGGATTAAAAGTAGATGGTTGATTATTACCAATATTCCTGCTACCAAATGAAGCAGCAGCTCCTAATCCAGCTAATGTTCCACCTGATAATCCACCAACACCCATAGCAGCAGCTAATGCAGGACTTGCAGCACCAGCAGTTAATGCTGTAGCAGCACCAGCCGCAGCTAATTTACCATAAGTTCCAGCTCGCTCACCTAATGTAGTTCCACGATTGGCAGATGCTAAATTAAGCATATTAGCAGTATTGCCATACTTATCATTTAAAGCATCTAATCCCATAGCCGAGTAGTTCTGGCTGGCTCCAAGATTAGTCTTATATAAGTCAGACAATCCTTCAGTTGCCCACTGCTTATTAGCATTACCGTACTCTAAAGCCCACCTAGCATCAGCATCAGCTCTAGAAGAATTAGCAGAATCAGCAGACTGTTGCATTGCAGCTTGCTGAGCTTGGAATTGATCTAATCCACCAGCTTTGGTTAATGCAAACTGGTCTAATCCACCAGCCTGTCCTAATCCCCACTCACCTAAGTTAGTCTGACTACTAGCTAATCCACCTAATCCAGATAACTGGTTAGCTGTAATGGCCTTCTGTAAATCTGTCCCCTGACCAGCAGCTAAATTAGCAGCATTAATCTGATTACCAGATCTTAATCCAGCTAGCTGTAAATTCTGGCCGGATAGAAACTTACTAGCATCCATCCTACCAGTTCGGATAGAATCATTTAATCCAATTTCTGCATTAAGCCTATCCTGGCCCTGTTGCTGAGCTTGCTGTCTGGCTAACTTAAAGTCTACTTTTCCAGCGCCAGCAAGGTTATTAGTAATACCTCGCATACGCTGCATGTTATCCTTCATTGCTCCAAAATAAGCAGGAGATGAGGCAGCAGACTTAGCACGAACCATAGCCCGTGCATTATCATCATAGCCACCATTCTGTTCAAAATCCAGTAATGGCTGACGATTAACATTAGATACATCAGAATCAGTAATACCACCAGTCTTACCATAATCCGTAAGCTGGTCAATATTACCGTAGATTTGATTTAACTTATCAGCATCAAATCCACCTCCAGCTCCAGCCATCTTACGATAGCCAGCATCTGATTCACCATAATCAGGACGATAAGCATTAGCAAAAGCAGAACTAATGCCGGCGTAGTTAGAGCTTAATCCAGCTAAAGGATTACTAACCCCACCACCTCCACGCTGTAATGCCGCTAACTGATCTGGAGTAATACCACCAGTATCTAAGAAGTTCTTATAACTACCGGCTGCATTATCATAATCAGAAGTACCACGATCCCAAGTCTCGTTACTTCTACTACCTAAAGTATCCGTAGCCTTACCGTAATCTTCCTCGATTTTCGGAATCTGCGACATCGAGGTGTCGTAAACTTTCTGCTTGTCTGATTTAGCCATGAATCCCTACACGTTGAAATAGAGAGCCTGTCCAGTCGATTCTCTATAACCAAAGTGTTTCTTCAAGATAGAGGCAAATCTCTCATCTACAACAAATGAGTGGATTTGTTCAATGCCCCGTTCTTTAGTAAGCCCATTAGACGTCTCTACTAATAACTTTAAAGACTCAACTTTATCTTTCTTAGAAGCATCCACGTCAGGAACAAATACTACCTCTACCATCTTCTCGGTATAACCCCAGGCTAGTATTTTATCGTCTTTCTCAACAACTAAAACATCTAATAGGTTAGCAAACTTAGGAAATTCAAAGCTATGCTTATTGACCAACTCAACAAGCTGTGGAATATCAGTTTGCTTAAACCTACGAATAATCATGGGTATGTTGTCCCTATCCTTGGCTGCACATGAATATGTTCATCCGGTAAATCCTCATACTCATGTAAAATAGTAAACGCATTCTTACGAGCCGCATCAGAATGTTGATTAATGTATACGTCTAATACCTCAATAAATTTCTTAACATCATCTTTAGTTGCAAAGTTATGAACCCTAATATCGATTGCCTCGTTAGTATAATGTCTACTTAAAGGATTCTTAGAATGATTACCATCGTTAATAGATGTAACTACTAACTCTACTGGTAACCAATCAGATCCTTTTTAAGATTCACTAATCATCAACAAACAGTGCATAATCCAATCTAGGGAGTAAGTCCATTTCTGAACCTGCACCCCTTTCTTAAATGCTACGGTAATCACCTGTCATGCTCCTTTAACCATTCAATTGTCGCAAGTGCATTTCGACTAGACTTACCAAAGGACCAGGGAACATTACCAATATAATTAATAACCATGTCTAATTCATTTGCATCGATATCTAGAGTCAGCAATGGGCCAGCTTCTGGAACAATACTATTTAATTCCCTATCAATCTCATCAGTTCCAGGAATCTTCTTACCGCAATCACAGGGCTTAGAAATCATCTCTAACTTATCTAGAATCTTAATCTCACGCTTAAGAACAGCTAGCCCTTTTTGCTGAATCCTATTACCAGTAATATACATTCCATGAAGAATGTATTCAAAACGCATCTTGCTTTCGTTAGTAGAATCAAACTTTAGAATCATCACTTAGTCCTTTGAACACCAAACAACATCAACATAAGGTGGCAACGTAGTAGTATCGTTAGTATCTCCACTTACAGAGTGATTATGGCTACCTCCA
>Ga0164241_10004121_pt1 | contig 14230 bp, 16 predicted proteins | sample OricomyardsoilBY_FD_108780 | JGI IMG/M metagenome (GOLD analysis project Ga0164241, IMG submission 108780) | Backyard soil microbial communities from Emeryville, California, USA - Original compost - Back yard soil (BY) | ecosystem: Environmental > Terrestrial > Soil > Unclassified | place: USA...
CATATAATTTTGCATTATCCTGCTGGAATTTAAATGCATAAAAACTTTCTGTACCATCTACTACTAATGAATCGCCGCCGCTGGCAGCCGCTAATTTTCTATAGTAAATAAAATTCTTTACCGCATTATAAAATACAGAAGCATTGAGAGAGATATGTTCGCCGGCAATTTCAACACCTGCATCTGTTTGTAGACTGTTCTCTGATTTTAAATTTTGTTCTCCGTATTCATAGCGGTTAGTACCTTCATGCGCACCATTGCTTGCGAGCTCAGGAATACTTGGTGCACGAAATCCTCTTGCTATATTAAATTTTAATGTTGCAATTTTATTAGCTTCATAGGTAAGCCCTGCACTGCCTGATACATTTGAAAAATTCTTTTTAAAGCCTTCAAATTTTATAGCTGTCCCATCATTGAGTGCATGCGAAGTAAGTGAGCGGCTATCATAGCGCAGGCCACCGCTAAGTGTTAATTGTTTAATTCGTTTTTGTGTGTATAAAAATGTACCTATATCAAACAATGAATATTCCGGAATTAATTGTTCATTACCTTTATTTTTATTTTCCTGCGACATGCCATTCACGCCCAATGTAGTTTTCCAATTATTTTTTTCTGCAAAATGATATTGCGCATTGTAGGTAAAGGTTCCTAAATTAAAATATAAATCTTCCTGTTGAGGGTCTAATACATTGCCAAACTCTTTGCGCTGGTTACGTTGGTAGCCGGTAACAAGTGTTAACCTGCCCATACCTATGCGAAAACTATTATCCAAAGCAATTTTTTGATGCTGAATACGCTGATAAGGCACAGCTGGAGTAAGCGAATGAAAATCAGAAGACCCTGCGAGCACCTCATCTTCTGTTCCTGCATTATTGATAAGTTTTAAAAATTTCCCGGTTGCATCATCTCTCTCCCCTTCTACCAATCCAATTTTCTGATCGAAAGATGAAATAGATAAATGAGAATATCCCCAATGCTTATTTACTCCGAGATAGCCGCCGAAATTTCTTTCATTAAATTTCGAATTGAACACATACCCGTCATATTTATTTTTATAGTCGGCTGCTGCTTTATACGAGCCATCTATTCCCCATATAAAACCATTTTTATTTCCATTGATATCGCCATGCAGGCTACGTTGCCTGTTATTGGTAAAATACCCGCTGCTGATTGTTCCATTTATTCTTCCTTCTGGAGATGGTTGAACAGATAGAATATTTACTACTCCTGCCAATGCATCGCTTCCATACATTAATGATGCGGGGCCTTTCATTACTTCTACTTTCGAAACATTCTGTTCATCTACTTCAATACCATGTTCATCGCCCCATTGCTGCCCTTCCTGGCGTATACCATCATTTACAACAAGTACACGGTTATATCCTAACCCTCTTATAAAAGGTTTAGATATGGCAGGCCCTGTCGATACCTGCGATACCCCTGGTATTTTCGAGATATTATCGATAATATTTGTTGAAGTGGTATTGAAAAGTTGCGCCTTCTTAATAATAGTTACCGGTACGGGTGTACGCTTTGCAGAAGTAGCTGATGAAACACCCGTAACAGTTACACCTTCGTTTTCTACAACAGCAGGCTGCAGTGAAAAACTAAGCGTGCCTGTAGTTGAAAAATCTGCTTGTTCAATAAGCGATGAATAACCTGCGTGAGATACTTCAACTAAATACTTTCCTTTAGAAATATTAGAAATGGTGAAGCTACCATCATTAGCAGCAATAACACCTGAGCGCAAATCTGGTAAATAAATATTGCTGCCAGCAAGTGGCTGCCCTGTTTGTGCATCGGTTACTTTACCATTAACAGAAATTTTTACCTGGCTATTAGCAACGGATGTAAATAATATATTGATAAGAAGAAACGAAATGAGCGATCGCATATTAATAAGATTTAGGAAGATCCTTTAAAAAATAAAATGGAGTGCATTGTGAATGATCTTCACAACACAAAATCATATAAAGAGGCGATCAGCAGGAGGGCCGCGCAGAGAAGGTGTAATGCAAAAAGCATGAGTATCGGTGGTGATATAAAAAACAACAGGAGATGAATGAGCAATTATAGGATGAGCAATGAAAGGAATTTCGCTTTCTTCAAACGGAGCAAGAAAATCGTCCAGGCAAGAACAGTTATAGCTCACTCCGGATTTATCATCATCATTGGGAAGAGAAGCTTTTGCCGAAGAAGCATGCAATACATTATGCAGAAACAAACCCATACCGGTTTTTTGTATCAGCACAAAAACCAGTAATAGTGCGGCTATTTTTCTTATGATGGGCTTACCCTGCATGAGAATGCAAGGTAATAAAAAATGCAACAGTATTTCAAAAAATATATTTTTAAAGCTTTATTTCGCTCAAACAAAAGGTTTAAAGAAGATAATTTTGAATAGTATTATCAAGGCCAAATGCAATCAAAAACTGACTTTTTAAAAAATAAATTTAAAGCAATTTCGCCTCTTATATTAGTTGCGAGTTTATCTGTATTCAGTATTGTTATAGCTAATACAATTTCACAATATATCGGTTTCAAAACGGATGTAGGCTTTCTCAAATTCAAACAAGAAGTAATAACGAATAAATATTGGAAGCTATTCTTTTACATCCATATTTTCTCTATCCTCTTTTGTCTTATTACAGGCATCACGCAATTTTCATCCTGGTTTTTGAAAGAGTTCAAATCCGTACACCGATTAATTGGAAGAATGTATGTATACAATGTATTATTAGTAAATGTTCCGGCTTGCTTTATATTAGGCCTGTTTGCAAATGGAGGAGTACTTGGCATAACAGGATTTTTAATTCAGGACTTTCTTTGGCTCTATTTTACCCTCATGGCCTTCCTTTCTATAAAGAATAAAAGAATTGAGGCACATAAAAAATTTATGGTTCTCAGCTATGCGATCACTACTACTGCGATAACATTCAGAATTTTTAAAAATCTCTTTTATAATGAAAGCATTTTCTCTTACTCTTTGTTTTATGGAATAACTGTGTGGGCTTCTCTTTTTTTCAATCTGGCAATTGCTCTGCTTATTCTTAAAAAAAAATCAACGTTGGATCATCAGGTTGGCTGAAATAATTAAAAAAGAAATAAACATAAAAAGAGTGAGAGATATGGCAAAAATAGTCTTACTCATTAATGACGGGTTATTACTTTTAGCTATGGTGCCTTTGAACAATCTTGTAACAAGGTATGCAAGTCCAATATTTAGGGCGATAATAAAAAGTGCGAATAAAACTAGTGCTCCCATATACTTTTCATTTTGAAACAGAAAAGTAAGTATTATTATAGTCACACACAAATCATCTCACCTTCAGCATAGGCCTCACTTGTTGTATCGGCCCATTTTGTAAACGTGCATAATACACACCGCTCTGCAAACCTCCACTATCAAATGTTACTGTAAACTCACCGGCCTGCCGCATATCCTGGTCAAGTAATGTTTTTACTACACGGCCCAGCATATCAATCACCTGTATCAATGTATGATTGCCCCGTGTTTTATATTTAATTGTTGTAGAAGAAGTAAAAGGGTTAGGATAATTTACAATCAACTGCTCGCCTGCTGACTGGTTAGGATCATTCACGATTCCCTTGCAGGATGCATCGCTGATAATATTCAGGCTTTGAAAATTGCGGAATAAAATTGTTTGTAAAGTATCTGCAGGTACACAAAACCATCTTTCCAATATCGTTGCATAGATACTTCTGAAATCATACTGAAACGGAATATTATCACTTACGGATGCACCGGCGGGTATCGAAGGGTTTGTACCCGTTACGCCGGGTATTGCCTGTTTACCAAAAATAAACATAGGTGCTGCAGCGCCATGGTCTGTACCCTGGCTTGAGTTTGATTTGATACGCCTGCCAAATTCTGAGAATGTAAACCCTACTACCCTATCTTCTATTTTCAAAAAGGCACAATCATCCATAAATGCTTTTATAGCATCCGATAATGTTTTTAAAAGATTCGCATGGTTACCTACTGACGTATCTGCTGCATCTGTTTGTGAAGAGTGTGTATCAAAGCCACCCATACCCACCATATAAATTCTTGTCTTTAATCCCCCTTTTACCAAACGCGCTACAATCTTTAATTGCTCCGCTAATGAATTATTATTCGGATAAGCACCTTGTTGCGGCACTTTTGTAGCAGCATCTACAATGCGGTCTGCAAATGCATTGGTTTGTTTTGCAATCGTACGGATATAGGTTAACTCCTTTCCCATATAATTATTGGGAGCGGGATCTAATACATTATTAATAAGATTATAAAAACTTGTCGGGTTGGTGATACTCATTCCCATATTAATAGAAGGGCCTTGCAATGCGAGAGAAACAACAGATCCTATTTGTATTGCCAATGGATCCTGCATGGTACTGTTAGGATATCCCTGCGGAAAATTAGGATACTCTGTATTCAGGTAACGGCCTGCCCAACCTGTAGTCACCACTTCATCGCTGGCAGAGCCACTCATCCAGATATCTGTTGCGCGAAAATGAGAGAAGTTAGGTGTAGGATAACCCACTGCCTGTACAATATTTAATTTTCCTTCATTGTATAAATTCTGCATACCTGTCATAGCAGGATGTAAACCCGTTTGTGCATATCCATTCAATGATAAAATTTTATTCTGCGCAATCGCAACATTACTACGTGCATTATAATATTCTCCATAGGTTGAAACCGGGATTACCATATTCAATCCATCATTACCACCACTCAGTTGTACAATCACTAATACATGGTCTGTATCAATAGCAGGGTTCATCAATGCCTGCAATAAAGAAGAATGGGGATGAAACGCTTTTACAGAATAGCCATCCACGACAGCGGGGAGAATGGCCGCTGCAGGTACTGAATTTTTTAAAAAATCTCTTCTACGCATAAGTTGGTTTTATCATTGCGCTGGTATCTGCGCATAGTGATCAGGATAATTGGTATTCGGATAAATTCATTAAGTATTGATATAAACTTTTTAAACGTGTAGCAATAATCGATTCCGCAGCCATATTCGAAGGGTCTGCCAGGTATCCATTCCACGCATTTGTCCAGTAATAATCCTGCGTTTGCCCGCTTAGCAAAATAGATTGTTTGATGCTTTGCTTAGCCGCATCGGATAAAGGCACACGGTATAAAATACTTAACGCATCAGCTATCAGTATATTCGGATCACCAGGGTTTGATAATGTTTTTGTAAACGCGATTGTATCAATAATGATTTGTTTACTATTACGTGTATATCCATTCCACGACATTATATCTGTAAACTGGTTACGCTTTGGTAATGTGTCGTGGTTAATCCATATTTCATGAAAAGAAGGTTCCTGGTAATAAGCCGGCCAACCGGAAACATCGGGAGGGTCACCGACATTCTGCCCCATGCGGGCTGTCCAGTTACGTATATAATCCCACATGCCGTATGCATCTTCATAAGCAGTAGTTACCGAAGGAAAAACAACAGCATATTCACGCATACATCCTATTGCATGGTCTACCGGGCTTTTAATTAAACAACCCTGGTTGATCACATCATAAAAATGTTCACTCTTCAATAAAGCTGCGAGTACTGGCTTTATTTCATAATTGTTAGAACGGAAAATAACAGCCAGTGGTTCTATTACATTTGCTTCGGCGGCTGCATCAATTGTATAATAAATAAACCAGCGGTAGACACAACGGCATATATATTTTGCTACTTCATCTTTTGCAAAAATCATATTGAGCAACGCATCTGTTTCTGTAGTGCCGTTTGCCCCGCTCTGTCCTGTTACAACTGTATTATTAAAATAAGAGGAGAAAGTTTTATTAGTACTGTCATGTTTGGTATCATCGAAGTAAGTCGTTCCTGTAGTTTCATTGATACGCCAGCCTGTTAATACCCTTGCTGCTTTGCGTACATCGTCTTCTGTATACGCAACAGTTGGGCCTTTTCCTAATGTAAATAATTCAAGCAGCTCTCGCGCATAGTTCTCATCCGGAGCCGATGCTGAATTTAAATACCCATTCAGGTAAATGAGCATACCCGGATCTGTTGTTACATCTTTTACCATTGCTTTAAAATTGCCGAGGCAATCTTTTCGCAGGAGGTCATTATGTTTATATACAAAATGTGCTTTTCCGATTGTGTTTGTTTCTGTACCAAAATGATCGGCCCAGAACAGTGTAATTTTTTCACGAATGCTTCTGTCCTGGCTAAGCATTACACCTGCCCACCATTTTTTAAATGAATTTCTGCGGGCGAGATTAATATCTTCATCTATGGTAAAATTATTTACCCATGTAGTGCCTGCTGCTACTGCCGGATCAGGATCATCCATATTATAATCATTCAACGGTGGTGATGGCAATGGCGCAGTAGGATTTAATAATTCATCAACTGCCTGATCCATAGTCCGTGTGCTGAAATAATCGATATCCGCTTTTGTACTACCAAACAATGTGCGTTTTAAAAGATGTTGTACTTCATTGCGGGTCCACGGGCCACTGTAGGTTGAAAGGCCGGAAAGTGTGCGATAATTTTTTATCGCATTATCCGGCATTATTTTCTTTTTTCGCTTTAGCGCAAGAAAATCACGTCTGTCCATGGGATGGTTTTGGTTTGTTTGTTTTTCCGATATGGATCGGTCAATAGTTAGCAAATACTAAGCCCGGAATGAATAATGAGGGAAAATTCATTGCTGAAAAGTATATATCCGCAGAATGATACCGAAGAAGATAATATATTGTTTTTGCCTTATGCATGCATAAAGCAACATAGTAAAATCCCTATCTGTATACCCTCACATTACAACTTTAGCGTTTAAAAAATAAACACAGCACTTACTAAAAGCCAGCATTTTTCATCTCTTACATTTACGGTTATTTTTTATTTTGCAACCCTGAAACAAGCTGTGTTTTAGTTGTTATCCCGTTTCATAATTATACCCAAACGAAAACCATGTACTTAAATATTACAAGCTCCGCTTCATTATTTTATATTCTGACTATTATTCTTGCCATTATTTTCCCAGAAAAATTTCTGACTAATAAGTATGTAATAATTGCTTTTCTATCAGTGGGTTTCATTTTTTTATGGGCGATATATACTGATGCCAAATCGAAAAAACAGAAACACAGAGAGATTAATAAACAGCTTAATGAAAACAGGCAACGAGCCTGATAAATTATAAAGAAGGGCAGGTATTTATTTGCTGCTGAAATACATCTGGCATAAGCAAAAGTTTTCCTCTTGCCTACCGTCAAAATACCGTAGATTTATCCCCTCAATTCAAAGGTTAAAATATCTGAATACCATGACTCGATTGCTCTTAGCATTATTAACAGCCAAAACATTCGCTGTATCTGCTCCCGCACAACTTAGTAAACGCATCACGCACAACGATCCTTCCAAGTACAGGTCATTAAGCGCTGTACATGCCGGCGCCGGCAAAATAGGTTTTACAGAAATCGTTGGGCGCAATGCATTATCAACAAACTTCTTGTATCTCCATGCTGGTTCTATTGAACCTAAAAGCAGCATCGGCCATCACTTCCATCATGCTATTGAGGAAATGTATGTATTGCTGAGTGGAGAAGCTGAATTTACTATCAACGGGCATACATCTAAAATAAAAGCGCCTGCTATGGTGCCTTGTAAACTTGGAGATGCTCATGCTATTTTAAATACAACTAATAAGCCTGTAAAATGGCTGAACTTCGGTGTAAGCCTTGTAAAAGGACGCGGTGAAAACTTTGACCTTGGTGATACACGTGTAGGCGCAAAGCTGGACCCTATTCCTGTATTTGTATCCAGCCAATTGAAAAAAGATGGTATGCGTGCGAATGCTATGTATCCAGGCACAGGTGTATTATACCGCAGGGAATTTGGCCCGGATATCTTCGGTACTAACTGGGACCATGTTGACCACGTCATCATTCCTGCAGGCAGCACAGCTGGCCCGCGCCAACTGGAAGGTGTGGAAGAAGTAATTTATGTAATGAATGGTGGTGGCTCATTAAAAATCGGTAACGAATCTGCAGATATCATCGCTGATGATGCATTTACAGTAGGCCTTGGCGAAACAATGCAGTTGCAAAATACAGGCAGCACTGATCTTGAATTATTAGTAATAGGCGTCGCTGCAAAAGATAAAAAGTTAGCGATTAACAAACCACTACTGAAACCAAAAGCAATGGCATTGCAGATGGATTTTGTAGTAACAAAAGAAAATGCAGAAGCATTTGAAAAAATGTATTACTCTATCTACGTACCTGCAATGACAGTACAGAAAGGATACCTGAGTTCTAAACTGCTCCGCCTTTTCCCTGAAACATTAGAAAAACAAATAGAAGGTGAAGCGACAGAATATAATTACCAGGTGCAGATTGTTTTTGATACCGAAGAAAACCGCCGCAAATGGGTGGCAAGCCCGCAACATTTAATTGCATGGCCTGCTGCTACCAAGCTTGCAAAATCATACAAATGGAGAGGATATGATGTGATGGGCGATGATGAAAATACGCAACAATAATCCCCTTACTTCCTGGCTCATATCAAAGAGGCTGCTTCATACGGAGCAGCCTCTTTGTTGTTATATAGCATGTTATACTAAAAATGAAAACTTATGCGGTAGCTAATTGCCTGTTGTATTTATTCTTATATTCTAATGGTGTTAACCCTGTTACTTTTTTAAAAATTGTTCGGAATGCTTTTACATCCATATAACCTACTTCATACATTACTTCATTAATGTTTTTTCTGCCCGACTCAAGGTTCTTTTTAGCAGCTTCTATTTTTACACGTTGAATATATTCTATTACTGTATTGGAAGTAGCTTTTTTAAATCTGCGTTCAAAATTTCGTCTGCCAATACATAATTGCTCTGCCAGTTCATCTACTGTTATTTTATCCTGGTATTTCTTTTCAATAATCTCCTGCGCCTTTTTTATATCAGCATCTTCATGCAATTTTTGTCCTGAGAAAATAATAAATGGCGATTGGCTGTTCCTGTCAATATCAATCATAAATGCTTTGGATATAAGGATAGCCATATCGCGGCCTGCATATTTTTCAATGATATAAGTAACAAGGTTTACAAATGCATAGGCACCACCGCTTGTGTATATGCCATCTTCTTCCGTCATTATTTTATCATCTACCAAATCTACATCCGGAAACAATGCACGGAATTCGTTGGCAGCTATCCAGTGTGTTGCACATTTTTTTCCGTGTAATAATCCTGTGGATGCAAGGAAAAATGCACCAATACAAAAACTGGCAATCTCTGCGCCCCCTTTGTATTGCTCAATAATCCAGGGAATAAAATCTTTATTCGCTTCAATCGCCTGTTGCATATCACCATGCATAGCAGGGATGATGATGAGGTCTGTCTTCTTCACATCCTGTATTAGCATTTCAGGAGAAATAGAATATAAACCATTCCGTTGTACAATCTCTTTTGAAAGCCCCACCAATTTTACATCAAACACAGGCGGCTTTCCCATTTGTGCAGCGAACTCGTTTACATGGGATAGTATCTGGTGTGTACCATCTATATTCGGAAGGCTGGAGTGCCCAACAGGAACAATAATAGATATATGTTTCATAAACTCTAAGTATTAAAATCAGAATAAAGCTAAGGCATTTTGTTGTCGCAATCAACCCTTCAAAATGCCGTATTTACACCCCGCTTTGTCTTTTCAGGTAAACTATGTTTGTATTGTCAATCAAAAACATGAAAAAAATAAGTATCGATAGCGACATTAAAGTATACGGTTTCGAAGTTGATGATTTTCCAAAAGGAATAGCGGCTGCTTTTGACAAACTTATAGCAACGCTTCCAGCAGGCAGCGGCCGCCCTTGTTTTGGATTAAGCCAAATGAAAGATGATGGAACTATCCTATATATCGCAGCAATAGAGCAACATGATAATGATGAAGCAGCTAAAAATAACTGCATTTCTTATACCATTCCCAAAGGAAATTATTTAAGTGTAGAAATACTGGATTGGATGCCAAAAGTCGACAGTATTAAAGATGTATTTGGCGAACTGATGCGGCATCCGGAAGCTTCGCATACTGCATGGTGTATAGAATGGTATAAATCAGATAAAGAAATGCTCTGCCTTTTACAAACCAAATAAACACAAAGACTTTACACGATGGAAACATTTGATATTGATAGTAAAAAAATACAAGAAGAACTGGAAGAAGCCACTTCTTCTTTTGTAAAAAATGTACAAGCATTCAGTGCTGAAAATATTAATACAAAATTAGCTGCTGACAAATGGAGTGCTGCCCAGGTAGCGGATCATGTTATAAAATCGAATGGCTCTATCAGTAAAGCATTGCAACTGTCGGGGCAGCGTATGATCCGCAAACCGGATGAACGTGTAAACGAACTCAGGAAAGTTTTTTTAGATTTTGATACGAAATTGAATGCGCCCTCATTCATTATACCAGATGATGACTTGTTCTCAAAAGAAACGGTATTAGCTACATTGGAGCATTCTATCAGTAAGTTGCTTCAGCTTGCTACGCAGCAGGACCTATCTGTAACCATTAACCATCCTGCTTTTGGTGATATCACCAAATTAGAAATCATTCATTTTGTAATTTATCATACCCAAAGGCATTCGTACCAACTTCAAAATATTTTCCGAGCTTTAAGCAAATAAGAAACTATATGAATATACTTATCATCATTCTCATCGTCATTGCCGCTATTGTTGTTCTGTTTTTATTGATAGCTGCATTTACTAAAAAATCATTTGCGTTAAGCAAACAGGTTTTGATTAATAGTCCGAAAGAGAAAGTGTTCAATTATATCAAACTGATCCGCAACCAGGAATATTATAGTGTATGGGTAATGAGAGACCCGAATATAAAAATTGTTTATACAGGGACCGATGGTACGCCGGGCTTTACATCTGCCTGGACGAGTAATGATAAAAACGTGGGCGTCGGTGCGCAGGAAATTATTACTATACAGGAAGGCAAAAGTATACAGGTTGAAATCCGTTTTGAAAAACCATTTAAAGCGACCAACTATGCTTTGAACGAGTTAAGCACAACCACGGATGGAAAAACCCTACTGACACAAACATTTACAGGCACATCAAAATTTCCAATGAACATTATGAACATTTTTATGGACAAACTGGTAGGAAAAGACATGCAAACGAACTTGTATAATCTGAAAGCAATTCTTGAAAAAGAATAAACCTTTTAACCTGGTCACTATATGGCAACAAAAAAACCAATCACCGTAGATGATTACATTGCGCAGTTTCCTGCTGATGTGCAGGCGAAGTTGCAAAAGATAAGAAAGACAATTAAAACACTTGCCCCAAAAGCGGAAGAAGTGATCAGCTATGGTATACCGGGTTATAAATATTATGGAATGCTTATTTTCTTTTCAGGATGGAAAGAACATATCAGCCTGTACCCGGCACCCCGTTTGCATATGGATTTCAAAAAAGAATTATCAGCATATAAAGGAGGAAAAGGTACCGTTCAGTTTCCCTTAGACAAACCCATTCCCTTCGACCTTGTAAAAAGAATAACAGCCTTTCGTATAAAAGAAAATGAAGCAGCTTTTGCAGCAAAAGCTGCCAAAAAACAAACAGCAAAAAAAGCAGCGAAGAAGAAAACAATTACTAATAAATAATTATTTACCTATAACCTAACGATTATGCAAAAGATAACCCCTTTCCTGTGGTTTGATGGAAAAGCCGAAGAAGCCGCTAACTTTTATGCTTCTACATTCCGTAATGCAAAAGTGCACACCATTACATATTGGGGCGAAGGTGCTCCGTTTCCCAAAGACCAGGTGAAGCAATGTATTTTTGAAATAAACGGTTTGCAATTTTATTCATTCGATGCGGGCCCTCATTTTAAAATCAATCCTGCTATCTCCTTCTTTGTTTATTTTAATACAAAAGAAGAACTGGAAACTACATGGGCAAAGTTGAGTGCAAGGGGCAAAGTATTAATGCCGCTTAATAAATATCCCTGGAGCGAAAGCTATGGCTGGTGTGCAGATGAATATGGCATAAACTGGCAGTTAATGCTGGATACTAACCAGGGTTCATCCACGGTACCATCGTTGCTATTTACCCAACACAATAGTGGCAAAGCTGCACAGGCAATTGAATTATATACTTCGCTGTTTAAAAATTCAGGCATCAAATCAATGTGGCCTTACTTAAAAGACGAAGGAGATGTAGAAGGTTATATCAAACATGCACAGTTTACATTGGAAGGACAATTGTTTGCGTGCATGGATAGTTCTGCCAAGCATGATTTTGTTTTCAACGAAGCGATCTCCTTCTTTGTGCATTGCAATGACCAGGAAGAAGTAGATTATTTCTGGAACAACCTGACAGCAAACGGCGGACAGGAAAGCCAATGCAGTTGGCTGAAAGACCGTTTCGGTGTATCATGGCAGATTGTCCCGAAAGTATTAGCTGATTTAATATCAAGCAAGGACAAAGCAAAAGCCGGCCGCGCTATGCAAGCCATGATGAAGATGAAAAAAATAATTGTAGCTGATATTGAAAAAGCAGCCAATGGATAATTAAAAAAATATAATAACCTATACTATAACGAATAATTTAAAAACCTTTATATGGAAAAGTTACATTTTAAAACAACTATTAAAGCCCCAAAAGAAAAAGTATGGAATGTATTATGGGACATTGAATCTTATAAAAAATGGACCAAAGCTTTCTCAGAATCTTCTAATGTAGAAACAGATGGATGGAAAGAAGGAAGCAAAGTAATTTTTGGGGATGGGAACGGTTGTGGAATGATAGCAAAGGTTGCAGCCAATAAGCCCAATGAGTTTATGTCGTTCAAACATCTTGGACAGATTGATAATGGTGTAGAAGATACGACAAGCGATAAAGTAAAAGATTGGGCAGGCGCTATGGAGAATTATACATTAAAAGAAACTAATGGTGAAACTGAATTGCTGGTTGATATGGATATCAGCCCGGAGTTTAAAGATATGTTTTCACAAATGTGGCCCAAAGCACTAGAGTCTGTAAAAGAACTAGCTGAAGCAAAAGGAAAAACGATTACTGTAGAAGTAACAGTAAACGCACCGGTAGAAAAAGTTTGGGCTTCTATGAATGACCCTAAACATATTACACAATGGTGTTTTGCTTCCGACGACTGGCATGCGCCAAAATCGGAAAACGATGTAAGAGCAGGCGGCCAGCTAAAAACAACGATGGCTGCAAAAGATGGTAATTTCTCATTCGACTTTCTTGCTACCTATACTAAAGTGGAGGATTACAAAACTATAGAGTATGTGATTGCCGACGGAAGACAAGTAAAAGTAGATTTTGAAAAAATAAGCGATAAGCAAACGAAAGTGATTGAAACATTTGAAATGGAGAACACCCACCCGGAAGAAATGCAGCGCGGTGGATGGCAGGCTATCCTTACTAATTTTAAAAAGCATACAGAATCACTTGCATAATACAAATGCAATTGTAAAAATGGTAGAGGTATACAAAACAGATGTAACTACTATGGAACTGGCAAGCAGTATCGTTCACCGGCTGCTTGCTGCATTCCCTTTGCACAGAATTAATTTTGACCTGCATGACTGCGACAATATATTACGTGTAGAAGGTGACACGATCTGCAATGAAACTATTATTTCCATTCTCAATGCACATGGATGTGAATGCCATGTGCTGGAATAAAACAATTACATACTACTAAACTTTAAACACACAACGATGGCACAGGTAAGCACATATCTCAATTTTAAAAATAATACAGAAGAGGTTTTTAATTTTTATAAGTCTGTATTCAATACTGAATTTTTAGGAGAAATATCCCGCTTCGGTTCTATACCGCCGCATGAAGGAATGCCACCGATACCTGATAGCATTAAAAATTGCATTATGCATGTGGCATTACCCATTACAGATGGCCACCTGTTAATGGGCACCGATGCGCCCGAAGAAATGGGTTTCAAATTAATACATGGAAATAATATTCATATTGCCATACATACAGATACCAAAGAAGAAGCTGATAGTTTATATGCAAAGCTTTCTGCAGGCGGCACAGCGGATATGCCCATGGCAGATATGTTTTGGGGCGACTACTACGGATCGCTTACAGATAAATACGGCATCAAGTGGATGCTGAATTTCGCTTCTGCCAAAAAAATGTAAACACATTAATTACCGAAAATAAATACGATGAAAA
>Ga0164241_10004122_pt1 | contig 14229 bp, 10 predicted proteins | sample OricomyardsoilBY_FD_108780 | JGI IMG/M metagenome (GOLD analysis project Ga0164241, IMG submission 108780) | Backyard soil microbial communities from Emeryville, California, USA - Original compost - Back yard soil (BY) | ecosystem: Environmental > Terrestrial > Soil > Unclassified | place: USA...
CTAGTACATTGACACATAAATAACGAAACATTAATACACTCCGAGTATCGCCACTTGATATACGGAGGTGTTCTCATGCGTCAGACGGAACTGCACCTGAGCGAGGAAGACCGGGCGCTTGTTGACGAGATACGCAGCAAGGGGCAGCGGCACTCCCGAGAAGTCAATCGAGCGCACGTTCTGTCGTGCCTGGATCGCGGGATTCCTGAGGCCCAAATCCTGGCAGTTCTTGGAATTGGACGTACAGCGCTGTGGCGCACGCGATCAGCGTATCTGCAAGGCGGTGTGGAACTCGCTGTGTTCGATGTTGCGCGCTCGGGCAGACCCGCGCAGTACGACACGGATTCCGAGGCAAGGGTGACGGCCCTGGCATGTTCCAGCCCACCGGCGGGCAAGCAGCGATGGACGCTCATGGAGCTTGAGCGCGCTGCGCGCCAAGAGCCAGGTCTGGGCAGCGTGAGCCGCGAGACTGTTCGCCGGATGCTTAAAAAAACGATCTCAAGCCCTGGCGGCGGCTAATGTGGTGCATCGGCACATTGACCAAGGAGTACCGCAGTCGCATGTACAGCTTGCTCAGGCTGTATGCCAAACCCTTACGACGCGACGAGCCCGTCATCTGCATCGATGAGAAGAGCCTGCAACTGATCGGCCACAGCCGTGCACCGCTGTCGATGGCGCCACACGTCGTGGCCAAGCAGGACTACGAATACGTCCGCAACGGCACGACCAACTTGTTCGTCGCTATCGAGCCCAAGGCAGGGCAACGGATCGTGTCTGTCACCGAGCGCCGGGGCAAGGTTGACTTCGTCACCTTCATCGATGAATTGCTCACCGGCACGTACGCCAAGGCACGCCGCGTTCACTTGGTGCTGGACAACTTGAACATTCACTTCAGGAAGTCCTTCGAAGACGTGCTCGGCACGCGAGCAGCCGCCAAGCTGCTACGCCGGGTCCGCTTCCACTACACACCCAAGCACGCGAGTTGGCTCAACATGGCGGAGATTGAGATTGGCATTCTCAGTCGCCAGTGCCTTGATCGCCGCATTCCCAACCCTGACGCGCTGCAAGTCGAAGTCAACGCATGGCAGTGCGCGAGGAATGCCCTGCGGCGCACGATTGACTGGAAGTTCACCCGGCAGGACGCCGACCGAAAACTCGGCTTCCATTACGTTCCGAAACTTGCGTGTTGATGTACTAGTCTCTTTCCTTGGGCTCGCCAAGCCGGGCATGCATGAGCAGCTTAGGCGGTACAGCCCTTGGCGTTGCCCTCGAAACGCCAGGCTCCATCGGTTCCCTTGCAGTCAAGCACAACCATGACGCACAAGGTCGGCACCCTGTTGCCCCGCCATTCCACCTCGTCGCACCTGCAAGTTCGGCGCCACCTGACGCTCCCGCGACTCAGGAAATTGATTCATATCAAGCCTCCAGAAGATGTCAGCGATATCCCTTGGACGCGACCAACATCTTACTTACAAAATATCGTTGCACCAGTGAATTGAACCAATTCCTTGAATGACAACCAGCGGCATCAGTCCGCACGAAGGAGACCCACATGAACCGTCCGTATCGACTCCATCGCCTGCCCGTTGCGCTGGCCGCGGCCCTGGCAACGCAGGCATTCGCCCAAGTTGACGCACCCGCCGCCGCCGCCTCGGCCGCAGCCCCCAGCCGTGAGGTGAGCCAGCTTGATGCCGTGGTCGTGACCGGCACGGCCAATCCCGTGGGCACCAAGAAGCTCAACGCCTCGTTCTCGATCACGACTGCATCCTCCGAACAGATCAAGGAAGCGGCGCCGGCCAGTACGGCCGATCTCCTGAAGATCGTTCCCGGCGTGTTCGTGGAGACCTCGGGTGGCGAGGCAGGCGCCAACATCGAAGTGCGCGGCTTCCCGACGGGCGGCGATGCGCCCTACGTGACCATGCAGCTCGACGGATCACCCATCTATCCGGTCTCGACTCTGTCCTTCATGGAAAACTCCTCGCTGTTCCGCCTCGACGACACCGTGGAGCGCGTGGAAGTCCTGCGCGGCGGCCCGAGCCCGATCTGGTCGAATGGCCAGCCCGGCGCCACGGTCAACTTCATCCAGAAGAAGGGCGGCGACATTTCCGATGGCAGCATCCGCCTGACCACGGGCACGGGCAACCTGATGCGCTTCGACGGCTACTGGAGCGGCAAGCTCGCCGATGGCTGGTACCTGAGTGGCGGCGGCTTCTATCGCACCGAGAACGGTGTGCGCAACACGCAGTACCCGGCCAACGAAGGCGGACAACTGAGCTTCAACCTGACGCATCGGATCACCGATGGCGAGATGAGCTTCTGGGGCCGTGCCACCAGCGACAAGAACGTCTTCTTCACCGGCATCCCGCTGCAGTCCAACGCCTCGGGCGGCATCAGCGGCTACCCCGGCATCGACCCCCGCTTTGGCGCCCTGCAGGGGGCGGCCCTGCGCAACGTGACGCTTGAAACCTCGCAGGGCGGCACGCCAGGCCAGATGGGCGTGGACGTGGGCGACGGCCGCGGGGTCAGCCTGCACATGCTGGGCTTCGATTTCAACAAGCGCATCGACGGCTGGGCGGTCAACAACAAGTTCAGCTTCATGAGTGGCTCGGCACCGACCAAAGCGCTGTTCACCGGCGCCACGCCCACCACGCTGGGCAGCTACATCACCTCGGCCATCGCGGGCGCCAACGGGCAGGCTGCGGTGACGGCCCTGGCCGGCAACGCCAGCTCGGGCACGGCCACCTTCGTGGGCGGCGGTGGCATCACCGACATGAACACGCCGGTGATCGACGCCGGCATCTGGTCGGTTGACAAGGACATTCGCGCGGCCACCAATGATCTGCGCTTGAACAAGGAGCTTGGCAACGGCCACACGCTCTCGCTGGGCATGTACCTCGCCTCCTATTCCTCGCACGATGTCTGGTACCTGGGCAACAGCGTGCTGATGAGCGCGCAGACCCACGCCAGGCCCATCGATGTGGTGCTGGACAACGGCGTCAAGGTCACGCGCAACGGCTTTGATGGTTCCAGCTTCTATTCCATCGACAACTCGTACAGCGGCCGCAGCACGGCCGGCACGATTGCCGATGAATGGCAGGTCAACAAGCAGTTGCGCCTGGACGGCGGCCTGCGCGTGGAGCGCCAGACAGTCAGCGGCTCGCTGGCCCAGAACACCTCTTGCGACCTCGACAAGAATCCGCTCACCCTCTGGAACAACAGCACTTCCTGCCTGACCGGCGCCTACACGCCGCTCTCCTTCGGCGCCACCAAGACCGCCTACACCCTCGGTGCCGGTTACCAGATCAACGACAACCTGACGACTTTCGTGCGCCTGAACTCGGGCTTCCGGATGCCCAACTTCGATGACCTGCGCGACAACGCCAACGCCGCAGTCGAGAAGGTCAAGCAGTTCGAGCTGGGCCTGAAAACCGCCACCAAGGACTACCACGCCTTCGTGACCGGCTTCTACAACAAGTTCGAGGGCCAGGCGCAGACGCAGTTCAACGCCGATGGAACGGTGCTGCATTACGTGCTGGGCTCGCACACCTATGGCGTGGAGTTCGAAGGTGCGATCCGCCCCTTCAAGGGCTTCGAGTTGGCGGTCGGCGGCGACTGGCAGAAGGGCGAGTACGTGGACAGTGGTGCCAGCACGGGCAACCAGGTCGTGCGCCAGCCGAATCTGCAATTCCGCGTCACGCCGAGCTACAACTTCGGCAACACGCGCATCTTCATGACCTATGCGCAGATCGGCAAGCGCTACAGCGACGTGTTGAACACCCAGCCCCTGCCCTCGTATCACACGCTTGATGCGGGCGCGGTGGTCAACGTGGGCGACTACGAGTTCCGCCTTACCGGCACCAACCTGACCAACACGCTGGGCCTGACCGAGGGCAATGCGCGGGTGGTCGGCTCGGGTGTGAATGCCGGCGGTGTGTTCATCGGCCGACCGATCTTCGGTCGCGCCTATCAGCTCTCCGTGGCCATGCACTTCTGATTCCTGGTCCCCGTCGTCTGAAGCAAGGAGTTGCCCCGTGAAGTCGAAGTTGTATGCCGGTCTGGCCCGGACCACGGTGGCCATTGCCGCTCTTGTCTCGATGCATGGCGCGGGGGCCGACCCCGCGCCTGCGACCACGCACCCGGTGCCCTCCATCCAGGATACCGAGACACCTGCGGCACGCGATGTCCGCATGAAATGGTTCCGTGAAGCCCGCTTTGGCATGTTCATCCACTGGGGCCTCTACGCGATTCCGGCTGGCAGTTGGAAGGGCGAGAAGATCACCGACAACGGCGCCGAATGGATCATGAACCAGGCCGAAATTCCAGTGGCGGACTACAAGGCTTTGGCCAAGCAGTTCAACCCAACGAAGTTCAGCGCGCGCGACATGGTGGGCCTGGCCAAGGAGGCTGGTGCCAAATACATCGTCTTCACCGCCAAGCACCACGAGGGCTTTGCGATGTACGACTCCAAGGTGGACCCCTTCAACATCGTTGCGGCCACGCCGTTCAAGCGCGATGTGCTGAAAGAGTTGACCGAAGAGGCGAAGCGCCAGGACATCAAGTTCGGCCTCTACTACTCGCAGGTGCAGGACTGGACCGCGCCCGGGGGCAATGAGTGGCCCGCCATCGGCAATCGGCCGATGAAGCGCAGGTCCTCGCGCTGGGACCCCGCGCAGGAAGGCAGCTTTGCCGACTATCTGCACCACAAAGCCATTCCGCAACTCAAGGAATTGCTCACGCAGTACGGAAGCTATCCCGACTACCTCTTCTTCGACACGCCGGCCAAGGAGATGACGCCCGAGCTGGCTGGCGAGTTCGTCAAGATCCTGAACACGCACCCCAAGCTGATCTGGGACAACCGGCTGGGCGGCGGCTACCCGGGCGACACCGAAACGCCTGAGGAGCACATTCCCAACCAAGGCTTCCCCGGCCGCGACTGGGAAGCCTGCATGACGATGAACGACACCTGGGGCTACAGAGCCTACGCGCACAACTACAAGAGTTCCAAGGAACTGATCCGCAACCTGATCGACATCGCCAGCAAGGGTGGCAACTTCCTGCTCAACATCGGCCCCAAGGCCGACGGCAGCATTCCGCGCGAGCAGGTCGAGCGCATGCGCGCCATCGGCCAGTGGCTCAAGATCAACGGCGAATCCATCTACGCCACACAGGCCACCTTGTTCGGTGATGAAGCGGGGGCCTATGACTCCAAACAACTCGACGAACACGGCAAACCCAAGTTCATTCCCGGCGAAAAATGGCGCTCCACGACGGCAGCGAACAAGGTCTACATCCACCTCTTCCAGTGGCCGGGCAAGAGCTTCAAACTCAATCACATGAAGCGCCAGGTGACCGGCGCCTATCTGCTGGCTGACAAGGACCGAAAGCCGCTCAAGCTCATGCAAAGCGGTGAAACCGTCGAAGTGAGCCTGCCCGCCCGGGCGCTCGATCCCGTGGCCACGGTGCTGGTGCTGACCACCCAACCATGAACACGTCCACCGGCATGATCCGCGCCGCCGTCGTGCTGACCTACATGGTCTTCGGCGCCCTGCTCAACAGCGTCGGCTCGATCATCCTGCTGTCCACGCAATCGATGGGCGTCACTCGCGCAGACGCTGCGCTGCTCGATGCCTACAAGGACCTGCCGATTGCGATTGCGTCGTTCCTGCTTGCCTCCTTCCTGCCCCGCCTGGGCCTGAAGAACGCCATGCTGATCGCACTGGCTGCGGTGGGATTGGGCTGCGCCTGCATGCCGGAGCTGGCGAGCTTCTGGGCCATCAAGCTGATGTTCGTGACCATCGGCGTGGCCTTCGCGCTGGTGAAGGTGGCGGCCTATTCCATGATCGGCCTGCTCACGCAGGACGAGCGCAGCCACGCCAGCTTCACCAATTTCCTCGAAGGCATGTTCATGTTCGGCGTGCTGGGTGGCTATTTCCTGTTCAGCGCCGCCATTGACAACGCGCACCCGGAATCGCTGGCATGGCTGCAGGCCTACTGGGTGCTGTGTGGCGTGGTGGTCTTGAGCTTCGTGCTGCTGCTCTTCAGCCGAGTGGACGAAAGCGCCTTGCACGCCAACGGCGAAGCCGATGAACCCTCGCTGGCCGCGCAGTTCGGCGCCATGTGGCAGTTGTTGACGCTGTCGCTCGTGGCGGTGTTCGTGGTGTCCGCCTTCCTCTACGTGCTGATCGAGCAAGGCGTGGCGACCTGGCTGCCGAGCTTCAACAAGGAAGTGCTGCACATGCCGGCTGCCATGAGCGTGGGCCTGGCGGTGATCATGCCCTTGAGCACGGCGTTGGGACGGCTCATCAGCGCGGCGGTGATCAGCCGCGTGGGCTGGTATGCGGTGGTCAATGTCTGCGTGCTCGCGGTGGCGGGGCTGATCCTCGTGACCTTGAGCCAGTCGCAAGGCCTGCAACCCGATCCCGACATGAGCTGGGCGCGCGCGCCGGCCGTGGCGTTTTTCTTCCCGCTGATCGGCCTCTTCCTGGCGCCGATCTATCCCGCCATCAACTCGGCCATGCTCAGCACCTTGGCCAAGCCGCGCCACGCCGCCATGACGGGCCTGATCGTGGTCTTCTCGGCCCTCGGTGGCTCCTTTGGCTCCTTCATCACGGGCCGCGTCTTCATGGCCTTCGACGGGCGCGCTGCGTTCGCCTTGCTGCTGGTGCCGGTCGGGCTGCTGGCCGCGGCCCTGTGGATGTTCAGGCGCGGGCTGAAGGGCGGCAAGGCGTGAGCAGCACGCCGCGCGAGCTCTACGGCGACCTGTTCCATGCCGTGCAGGTGGGTCGTGTGCTGGGCGATGGGAAAGCCTTTGTCGACGCCCTGCCGCGCCGATCGAGTCCTGCGGAAATCGTCACGCTGTTTGAGCGGCAGCGCACCGCGCCGAGCTTTTCGCTGGCGCATTTTGTGGCTGAGCATTTCGACGTACCCGCAAGCGAGACCGTCGTGAACTCAAGCGCTGAGCGAGCGGACCTGCGCGAACACATTTGCGCACTGTGGCCCCAGTTGCTGCGCCAGGCGCCAATGACCGCCGAACCATCGGGCGGTTCGCTGTTGGGCCTGCCCCATGCCTACGTCGTGCCCGGCGGGCGCTTCCGTGAGGTCTATTACTGGGATTCCTACTTCACCCTGATCGGCCTGGTTGAATGCGGTCAAGGGCAGCTGGCCGAAGACATGGTGAACAACTTCGCCAGCCTGATCGACCGCTACGGCCACATTCCCAACGGCAACCGCAGCTACTACCTCAGCCGTTCGCAGCCGCCCTTCTTCTACAAGATGGTCAGCCTGCTTGCGCGCGCCGAGCCCGCGCTGGCCTATGCGAAATACCTGCCTCAACTCATCCAGGAGCATTCGTACTGGATGGCGGGCGAAGATGGATTGGCGGCCGGTCAAGCCCATGCTCATGTGGTGCGCTTGTCCGATGGCGCCCTGCTCAACCGCTACTGGGACGCCAGCGACATGCCGCGCGAGGAGTCGTATGAAGAAGACTTGCAGACAGCCGCAGCCGCGCCGACGCGCCCACCGGCGGAGGTCTTTCGAGATCTGCGCGCCGCTGCAGAGAGCGGTTGGGATTTCAGCAGCCGCTGGTGCGCGGAATCGGAACGATTGGAAAGCATCCAGACCACCGCCCTGCTGCCGGTCGATCTGAACAGCCTGCTCTTCGGCCTCGAATGCGCGATTGCCGCCGGTTGTCGGCAGGCCGGCGATGCCGCCAAGGCGGCGGGTTATGCAGCACGCGCCGAGGCTCGACACGCTGCCATCGACCGCAACCTGTGGAGCGAGCCGCTGGGCCACTATGTTGACTACCACTGGCAAGGCAGGCGGGCCAAACTCGGATTGAGCGCGGCCACCGTGCTGCCGCTTTACGTGGGCCTGGCCAGTTCTGCGCAGGCGCGCACCACCTGTGCAGCGCTACAAAAGCATCTGCTGGCCGCCAACGGTCTCCTGACCACAAGGCTCCAGACATCCCAGCAATGGGACGCGCCCAACGGTTGGGCCCCGCTGCAGTGGATGGCGATCAAAGGCCTGCTCCGCTATGGCCACCTCGATCTGGCGCGGGAGATCGCATCGCGCTGGCTGGGCACGGTGCAGCGCGTCTATGCGTCGACCGGCAAATTGATGGAGAAGTACGACGTGGTCGAGAACCGCGCCGGCGGCGGCGGCGAATACCCCAGCCAGGACGGCTTTGGCTGGACCAACGGGGTTTGCGTGGCGCTGCTGGCGCTGTATCCGGATCTGTGAATCAGGAACCAGCCTTCATCTTCCGCTCCTTCTCGTAACGCGAGTAATCGAGCGAGTTCTGCTGCATGCAGCGCTTGTAGTCGGCCTGATCCGGCAGGCTGTTGCACTTGATGCGTTCGCCTTGCTGCGCGGAGCGATAGAGGTCTTGAGGCGTCACGCAGCCAGTCAAGCTCACGGCCGACAAGGTGGCACAGAGGGCGAAGAAAGATTTCATCAATGTGAATCCTGCTCGTGGTGCCCAGGACCGGAATCGAACCGGTACGCCCTTGCGGGCCGCAGATTTTAAGTCTGCTGTGTCTACCAATTTCACCACCCGGGCCGGGTTGCTACGCCGCGAATTATGCGGGGCATCGTGCAAGAAAAAAGGGAAGCCGCACGGGCTTCCCTTTTCAAACATGGAGCGGGTAAGGAGGCTCGAACTCCTGACCTCAACCTTGGCAAGGTTGCGCTCTACCAACTGAGCTACACCCGCATTTCGTCCGATCTTGCGATCAGACACCGGTGCGAACCGGCTTGTTCCAATAAATTGGAGCGGGTAAGGAGGCTCGAACTCCTGACCTCGACCTTGGCAAGGTCGCGCTCTACCAACTGAGCTACACCCGCTTTGAATTCTTTGGAGGCGCGACCCGGAGTCGAACCGGGCTAACCGGATTTGCAATCCGGGGCATAACCGATTTGCTATCGCGCCAGAGAACTCGTTGCCATCAAACCCTTTGGTGGGAGTTTGATGTTGACGAGAAGTCTACGACTTCCCGTCTCAACAAAAAAGGAAGCCTAGGCTTCCCTTTCGGAGAACTGGAGCGGGTAAGGAGGCTCGAACTCCTGACCTCGACCTTGGCAAGGTCGCGCTCTACCAACTGAGCTACACCCGCATTGCCTTTGAAAGTCTTCACCTTCAAAGCATTTTCAACATTTCTTGCGATCTGCTGAAGCTGGCATTGTATACCGGAAATCTTGCGCTCGGCAAGACTTCCGGCATTCAATGTCAGTGAGTCGCTGCCGGTGCCGCAGGCACCGCCGCCGCCGCAGCCGCCACCACGGGCTCTTCGTCCGGCAGAGGCGCTGGCATCGACTCCAAGGCCACTTCCAGCACCCGATCAATCCAGCGAACCGGCACGATCTCAAGCTGGTTCTTGACGTTCTCGGGGATGTCCTGCAAGTCCTTGACGTTCTCTTCCGGAATCATCACGGTCTTGATGCCTCCACGGTGCGCGGCCAGCAGTTTTTCCTTCAGGCCGCCGATGGCCGTGACCTCGCCGCGAAGCGTGATCTCGCCCGTCATTGCCACATCGGCACGCACCGGGATGCCGGTCAGCGCCGACACGAAGGCCGTCGTCATCGCAGCACCGGCGCTCGGGCCGTCCTTGGGCGTGGCGCCATCGGGCACGTGAACGTGGACGTCGCGCTTCTCGAAGAGCTCATCCTTGATGCCCAGGCGGCGAGCGCGCGAACGCACCACCGTGCGAGCCGCCTCAACCGACTCCTTCATCACATCGCCCAGCGAACCGGTGCGGATGATGTTGCCCTTGCCGGGCATGGACGTGGCTTCGATGGTCAGCAGATCGCCGCCCACTTCCGTCCACGCCAGACCGACGACCTGGCCGACCTGGTTCTTCTTCTCGGCACGGCCGAAGTCGAACTTGCGCACACCGAGGAAGTCGTTGAGGTTGTCCTCGGTGACGATGGCCTTGCCTTCGACGACCTTGAGCGCCAGGTTCTTCACCACCTTGCGGCAGATCTTGGAGATCTCGCGCTCCAGCGAACGAACGCCGGCTTCACGGGTGTAGTAACGAATGATGCCTCGGATGGCCGACTCGGTGACGTCCATCTCCTCGTCCTTCACGCCATTGTTCTTGCGTTGCTTGGGCAGGAGATAGCGCTGGGCGATGTTGACTTTCTCGTCCTCGGTGTAGCCCGACAGGCGGATCACTTCCATCCGGTCCAGCAGGGCCGGCGGGATGTTCAGCGAGTTGCTCGTGGCCACGAACATCACATCGCTCAGGTCGAAATCGACCTCGATGTAATGGTCACCGAAGGTGTGGTTCTGTTCCGGGTCCAGCACTTCGAGCAAAGCTGAAGACGGGTCGCCGCGGAAGTCCATGCCCAGCTTGTCGATCTCGTCGAGCAGGAAGAGCGGGTTGCGCGTGCCGATCTTGGACAGGCTTTGCAGCACCTTGCCCGGCATGGAGCCGATGTAGGTGCGGCGGTGGCCACGGATCTCGGCCTCGTCACGCACGCCACCCAGAGCCATGCGAACGAACTTGCGGCCGGTGGCACGCGCCACGCTCTGGCCGAGCGAGGTCTTGCCCACGCCTGGAGGGCCTACAAGGCACAGAATGGGCGCCTTGACCTTGTCCACGCGTTGCTGGACCGCGAGATATTCAAGGATGCGGTCCTTGACCTTCTCAAGGCCGTAATGGTCTTCGTTCAGCACGTTCTCGGCATTCGAGAGGTCGTGCTTGATCTTGGTCTTCTTGCTCCAGGGCAGGCTGACCAGGGTGTCGATGTAGTTGCGCACCACGGTGGCTTCGGCCGACATGGGCGACATCAGCTTGAGCTTCTTCAGTTCGCCATCGGCCTTCTTGCGCGCTTCCTTGGGCATGCGCGCAGCCTGGATCTTCTTGTCCAGCTCTTCCATGTCGGCGCCGTCTTCGCCGTCGCCGAGTTCCTTCTGGATCGCCTTGACCTGCTCATTGAGGTAGTACTCGCGCTGGCTCTTCTCCATCTGGCGCTTGACGCGGCCACGGATGCGCTTTTCCACCTGCAGGATGTCGACTTCATGCTCAAGCAGGTCGAGCAGTTTTTCAAGACGCTTGGACACTTCCGACAGATCGAGCACCGACTGCTTGGCATCGAGCTTGAGTGGCAGGTGAGCGGCGATGGTGTCGGCCAGACGACCGGCTTCATCGATGCCGCCGATGCTCGTGAGGATCTCGGGTGGGATCTTCTTGTTGAGCTTGACGTACTGGTCGAACTGCTGCGTCACGGCGCGGCGCAGGGCTTCGACCTCGGGCTTGGTATCGGGCTCGGGCGGGATGGGCGTCACCGTGGCGGAGAAGTGCTCCTCGCCGTCGGTGATCTCCTGCGTGGTGGCGCGCTGCAGGCCTTCGACCAGCACCTTCACCGTGCCATCGGGCAGCTTGAGCATCTGCAGGATGCTGGAGACGCAACCCACCTCGAACATGTCTTCGGGTTTGGGCTCGTCCTTGCCGGCGGCCTTTTGCGCCACCAGCATGATCTGGCGGCCAGCTTCCATGGCGGCTTCAAGAGCCTTGATGGACTTGGGGCGGCCCACGAACAGCGGGATCACCATGTGCGGGAACACGACCACATCGCGCAGCGGGAGCAACGGCAAGGTGATGGGTTCAGCAGGCAAGACGGGATGACCGGACATGAATACCTCTCTTTCTCAGACCGATATGCGGCCCGAGACAACAAATGCAAGACGCCGAAGGGCCGGGGTCAATGGGGAGTGAGGATTGCGCTTCGCCAATTGCAGCAATTGAAGCACCAATAGGCTTTCAGGCGCTCGCCTTGTGCGGTTCGCGATACACGAGCAGGGGTTTCGCGCCCTCATCGATGTTGTGATCGTCCAGCACGACCTTCTCCACGCCATCAAGGCCCGGCAGCTCGAACATGGTCTCGATCAGCGATTGCTCCATGATGGAGCGCAGGCCACGCGCGCCGGTCTTGCGGGCCAGGGCCTTCTTTGCAATGGCACTCAGCGCGGAAGGACGCACCTCCAGTTCCACGCCGTCCATGCTGAACAGCTGCTGGTACTGCTTGAGCAGGGCGTTCTTGGGTTCGGTGAGGATCTGCACGAGCGCGTCCTCGGTCAATTCGCCCAGTGTCGCCACCACAGGCAGGCGGCCGACGAGTTCAGGAATCAGGCCGAACTTGATGATGTCTTCCGGCTCGCACTCGCGGAACACTTCAGATACGCGACGCTCGGACTTGCTCTTCACCGTGGCACCGAAACCGATCCCAGATTTCTCCGAACGATTCTGGATGACCTTTTCAAGACCATCAAAGGCGCCGCCGCAGATGAACAGGATGTTGGTCGTGTCGATCTGCAGGAAGTCCTGGTTCGGATGCTTGCGGCCGCCCTGCGGCGGCACCGAAGCCATCGTGCCTTCGACGAGCTTCAGCAGGGCCTGCTGCACGCCCTCGCCCGACACGTCACGCGTGATCGAGGGGTTGTCGGCCTTGCGGGAGATCTTGTCGATCTCGTCGATGTAGACGATGCCACGCTGCGCACGCTCGACGTCGTAATTGCAGTTTTGCAGCAGCTTCTGGATGATGTTCTCAACGTCCTCACCCACATAGCCGGCTTCGGTCAGCGTCGTCGCATCGGCGATCACGAAGGGCACGTTCAGCAGGCGCGCCAAGGTCTGCGCCAGCAGCGTCTTGCCCGAGCCCGTGGGGCCGATCAGGAGGATGTTGCTCTTGGAGAGCTCCACGCCTTCCTTGGTGGCGCCCATATGGCGCAGGCGCTTGTAGTGGTTGTACACAGCCACGGCCAGCGTGCGCTTGGCGACGTCCTGGCCAATCACGTATTGGTCGAGGCTGGACTTGATCTCGCTGGGCACAGGCAGGTCGCCCGACTTGGCCGAACGGGCCGCCGGACTCTCGGCCGGGACCTCGTCGCGAATGATGTCGTTGCACAGCTCGATGCATTCATCACAGATGAACACCGAGGGGCCAGCGATCAGCTTCTTGACCTCGTGCTGGCTCTTGCCGCAAAAGGAACAATACAAAACTTTCTCGCTGGAGGAGCCTTTTTTCTCAGCCATGGATCCGCAGTCTTGGGTTCAGACGAAAGGCGTCTGAGGGGAATGATAGTTCAAACGCCCATGTAGGCCTTTTGGGTAAAAGGCCTGCAATCGGGCAATATTTGTGCGGTATTCGACCCGAAATGTGCCTGGAAGCGATCAGGGGCGCTTGGCCAGCACCTGGTCGATCAGGCCGTAGGTCTGTGCCTCGTCGGCCGACAGGAAGTAATCGCGTTCGGTGTCGGACTGGATCTTCTCCAGCGGCTGGCCGGTGCGATCCGCCAGGATCTTGTTCAACTGCTCGCGGGTCTTGAGGATCTCGCGGGCATGGATCTCGATGTCCGTGGCCTGACCCTGCGCGCCGCCCAGAGGCTGGTGGATCATGATCTTGCTGTTGGGCAGGGCAAAGCGCTTGCCCTTGGCACCCGCCGTCAGCAGAAATGCACCCATGCTGGCCGCAATGCCCATGCAAAGCGTGGAGACCTCGGGCTTGATGAACTGCATCGTGTCGTAGATCGACATGCCGGCCGACACGCTGCCGCCCGGCGAGTTGATGTACAGCGAGATTTCCTTGTCGGGGTTCTCGCTTTCCAGGAAGAGCATCTGCGCCACGACCAGATTGGCCACGCCGTCGTTCACCGGACCCACCAGGAAGATGATGCGCTCGCGCAGCAGGCGGCTGTAGATGTCGTAGGCCCGTTCTCCACGGCCCGATTGTTCGATGACCATGGGCACCAGGCCCAGGTTGCTTGTGTCCAGCGCGCTCATTGAAATTCCTTGCAAACGTACTCTGTCTGTAATGAGGGCAGATTATGTCGTCTCAAGACCAGCCTCCTGCTCCGCAAACAAAAAGGGCCGCGCATCGCGCAGCCCTTCTCACAATACCGGCAGCAATCAGTTGCCTGCAGCCATCAGTTCGTCGAACGGCAGGGACTTGTCCGTGATCTTGGCCTTGGCCAGCACGAAGTCGGTCACGTTGTTCTCGATGACGACCGCTTCAACTTCGGCCATGCGCGCGCGGTCCGACAGGTACCAACGCATGACTTCGGCGGGCTTCTCGTAGCTCTGCGAGAGCTCTTCGATGTGCGTCTGCAACTGCTCGGGCTTGGCCTGCAGGTTGTTCGAACGAACCAGCTCGCCCACCACCAGACCCAGGCGCACGCGCTTCTCGGCTTGCGGCTGGAAGATTTCGGCGGGGATCGGGGCCTTGTCGGCATCC
>Ga0164241_10004123_pt1 | contig 14221 bp, 7 predicted proteins | sample OricomyardsoilBY_FD_108780 | JGI IMG/M metagenome (GOLD analysis project Ga0164241, IMG submission 108780) | Backyard soil microbial communities from Emeryville, California, USA - Original compost - Back yard soil (BY) | ecosystem: Environmental > Terrestrial > Soil > Unclassified | place: USA...
CGCAGTGTCGACCACAGTGGATGGATGTGCTGTTCGTAGTTGATCACGATGCGGCAGTTGCCGTTCCACGCGAGCTGGCACCCGGAGCTGGTCGGGGACAGTGTCGACAGGCCGGTGCCGATGCCATAGCCGCCACCGCCATAGCTGAGGTCAACGGTGAACACCGGCGCGGGATTGGTCCATACGTCCATTTCCCTGAGGTTCACGCGCGGAATCTCCGAGCAACTGGTGCTGCCGCCGGTGCAGGAAGCGCGCGCCAGTGCCAGCGCCATCGTATCGCCGGTCATCGGCGTGCCGTTCACGGCCAGCAGCGTGTTCGGGAACGGCGTGCCGGCCTGGGTGCCGGCCCATGCCGAGACGCTGGTGCCATCACGTCCATGCGAAGGTTCGGGTGCGCCGCCCGCGGGTGCCTGATGGCAGCCGTTGCAATGCCGCTCTTCGCCGGGGCGCAGCTGCAGCCACGATGTGTGGCGGCTGAACTGCGGCAGCCGCCGACCGTTCTGGTCGAGGATGGAGAAGGTGAAGGGCACATTGGCCGGCACGCGGATGCTGACCGAGCCATCCGGCTCGATCGGCGCATAGGCCAGGATCACGCGCATGAAGCCGACACCGCTGCCCACCGCCGCGCCGAAGTCGATGTCGGGCAGGCTCATGTCGAGGTCACGGTCGTAGCGCGACACGGCCTCTTCGATGCGGATGAAGCGCGCCGGACGATCATCGGCGGTGCACAGGGTCGGGTCGGCCAGCATGTCGATGGTGCGGTTCAGGGCCGGGCAGGTCACGGTGCCCGTACCGGTGGCGGTGCGCGCCACGGTGCCGTCGAAGTCGTACACGCTGCGGATGCTGAGCAAGCCCACGCCCTGGTCGGCCAGCAGCGGGTTCAGGATGTCGGTGCTCTTCACCCACAGCGGCGCGCGCCCCTGCATGGCCACCAGGTCCGAAATCATCACGCCTTCAACCGGCACGAACAGCGGCTTGAAGGTGTTGTTGGAGGGATCGAACATGAAGGCGCTGTACAGCGGCGGCGCTGACACGTAGTTCGGGTCGGCCAGGCGCGCGTCGGTGCACGGCACCGACACCGGCGTGGCGGCCGTCGTGTCTTCGAGCCGGCACAGCGACCAGCTCACCAGGATGCGCCCGCTGCCGTCCCACAGCGGCCAGGCCGAGCGAAAGCGACCGCCCGGTGAGGGGCCGTCAACAATAGTCACCTGATTCGGAGTGCCGCGTCGCTGCGCCGGGCCCGAAAGTCCGGAACTCGCCGCCAGTGGCTGTGCGTTTTCCACGAAGTCGCGGGTGTCGACCAGCACGAGGTCACCGCCCTGGTCCGTGTCCTGGTCGAAGGGGCGGGCCATGGTCAGGATGCGGCCATCCTGCATCTCGTGCGGGTGCGTGAACTGGAAGTCCGTGCCGTAGATGTCCTGGCCGCCTTCGATGAGCCGATGGCTGCGCGCGCCGTACAGCAGTTGCAGCCCTGACCCGTCGGCATTGATCGCATACAGCGCCATGCCACCACCGGAGTTGTCCCAGCGGCTGAACACGATGCGACCCTGCTGCGGAATGAAGCTCGCGTTCTGCGGATTCGCCGGCACCGCCGGTGCGTCGGTGAGGGTATCGGGCCACAGGTCGTGGCCGATGTTGTAGCTGATCTGCTGGATGTTCTGGCGATCGGCGCTGAGCACGTGCAACAGGAAGGCGCTCTCGTTTGCGCTCTGGAACTGCGCCTCGTAGCCGGGCTTGCCTTCATCCAGCAGCACGGCCTTCGAGCCGCGCTGGCGCGTGGAAGAGAACACGATGCTGCCGTCCGGCAGGTAATTCGGCGACACGTCGTTGCCGGCTTCCGGGAACAGCGTGGTGTCGATCACGGGCGCAGGGTTGCTGCCCGACACGGCGAGCGTGGTATCGAATTCCCACAGCGTCCAGAACGGCGGGTCGGTTTCGTCCGCGTTCACGTCGATGGGCCCGCGCATCGAGAAGATGAGACGCGTGCCGTCAGGCGAGACGTTCACATCCTTGATGTCGTACACGCCATTGGTGGTGATGCCGCCGGTGATGTCGATCTCGGTCGCGGAAGGGCTGGAGCTGGTGCGCAGGAACAGGTCCGCATCGGGCACGGCCAGGCGTGTGCGCCCGGGATTGTTCAGGTCATCCAGATCCTGCAGGGTCTGCGCGTCGAAGTAGTGCTTTACATATGCGATCGGGAAATTGATCGTGCCCGGGTCGACGCCCTGGCCGCCGCCGATATCGATCTTTGCACCACTGCTGCAGCCAGCCAGCAGCGCCAGCTGGCTCGCGACAACAAGGATGTACGCGGCCCTGATTCTGTTCACCTTGAAGACGTCCTCGAGCCCGTGAGGCGGGCCGTAGTTGAAGTATTCCGAGCAGGCGCGACGCGGCTGTGATGCGACTCCCAAACCGCGAGGTTCATCATATGTGGCCAGCGCATCGTGCTTACCCTGTCGGTGCATGGCGACGTCTGCCACTTGAGACATTCAGGTGTCACCGGACCGGCCGATATATTGCCGCCACGGAACAAAATGGCTGCGCAGCGTGGCAGCCTCATGCAAGGACAGGTCTCAATGATGCGATCCAACGGAGTCAGGGCTCTGGCAACCGCCGCGGTGGGCGCGTGGCTCGTCTGCGGCGCCACGGGCCTGTCCCATGCCGGCGCGCGCGAACAGGCCAAACGCATCCACGACCGCATCGCGGGTGTGCCGGCCAGCCCCGCTGTGCTGGACCAGATGGAAGCGCTGGTGGCCAGCAATGACGCGGCCGGTGCGGCGCGCATCGCAATGCTGGCGCCGAGCTTCTACACCACCACGCTGAAGAACTGGATCACGCCGTGGACCAACCGCGAGCAGAGCGTGTTCGCGCCGCTCAATGACTACACCGCAACCGTGATTGGCATCATCCGCGATGACGTCGACTACCGCGAAGTGCTCAGCGGCGACATCCTGTATGTCGGCGGTTCGGGCTTCCCCGCGTATTCGCCGGCCAACAACACTCTCTACCAGCAGCTCGAGGACCAGGACGCCGACCTCTCGAAGAGCACGGTGCTGGTGCAGGACACGCAGTCGGCGCATACCGGCCTGCCTGCCTCGGCCACGGCCGGCATCATGACCACGCGCGCGGCGGCGCAGTCCTTCTTCATCGCCGGCACCAACCGCGCGATGTTCCGCTTCACGCTGATGAGCCAGATGTGCAAGGACATGGAGCAGGTGCACGACGTGAGCCTGCCGCCGGATCGCATCCGCCAGGACGTGAGCCGTTCGCCGGGCGGTGATTCGCGGGTGTTCCTGAACAACTGCATCGGCTGCCACACCGGCATGGACCCGCTGGCCCAGGCCTTTGCCTACTACAACTTCAACGAGACCACCGGCCGCATCGAATACACCGACGGCCAGGTGCAGCCCAAATACCTGATCAACTCCGACAACTTCAAGTACGGTTTCATCACGAAGAATGACGGCTGGAACAACTACTGGCGGGAAGGCCAGAACAGCGTGATGGGCTTCAGTTCCAGCCTGCCGGGAAGCGGCAATGGCGCGAAGTCGATGGGCCAGGAGCTGGCCAACAGCGACCAGTTCGCGCGCTGCCAGGTCGAGAAGGTGTTCAAGACCGTGTGCCTGCGTCCGCCTGTGAACCAGCAGGATCGCGACCAGGTGAATTCCATCATCAGCCTGTTTCGCGGCAGCGGTTACCGGATGAAGGAAGTCTTCGCCCAGACAGCCGCGTACTGCAAAGGCAATTGAAGGATATGCAGCGCATGAAGACCTTCAGGATTGCCTTGCTCGCCGCAGCATTCGTGCTGGTGGCTGCCTGCTCCGGCGGCGCCGCGACCACGCCCAACAACAACCCGACGCAGCAGGGTGGTGGCGACGACTATGCCGGCCCTGCGCCGCTGAACGCGGACGTCCAGTCGTTCCGCATCAACTTCTGGCAGAACGTGAAAGGCGCGAACCGCTGCGGCGGCTGTCACAACGAGTCGCGCGGGCAGGCGCCCATGTTCGCGCGCAGTGATGACGTGAACCAGGCCTACAACGCCATCCTGCCGTACGTGGACCTCATCGAGCCGGACCAGTCGGCGCTGGTGGCGCATGTGGCCGGCGGCCACAACTGCTGGCAGGCCAGCGCGCGCGCCTGTGCCGATATCCTGACCGTGTGGATCCGCAACTGGGCCGGATCGGCGGCCGCCGGCGGCACACAGATCCAGCTGGTCGCGCCCATCGACAAGACGGTGGGCGAGAGCAAGAGCTTCCCCGCATCGCCGGCGCTGTTCCAGAGCACCGTGTGGCCGCTGCTGCGCGGCAACGGCAAGTGCCTGCGCTGCCACCAGTCCACCGCGGCCGAGCCGCGCTCGCCGTTCTTCGCCAGCGCCGATGTCGACGAGGCCTACGCGGCCGCGCAGGCCAAGATGAACCTGGATGATCCGGCCGCCTCACGCTTCGTGTTGCGCCTGCGCGAGGAATCGCACAACTGCTGGACTTCCAGCTGCACGGCGGACGCCGACACCATGCAGGCCGCAATCCAGGCCTTCGCCAGCCAGGTGACGCCCACGCCGGTCGATTCGACGCTGAAGATCAGCCAGGCGCTGAGCCTGTATGACGGCACCGTTGCCTCGGGCGGCAGCCGCATCGACCAGTACGCGATCGCCAAGTACGAGTTCAAGACCGGCAGCGGCGATGTCATCTACGACACCAGCGGCAGTGGCGCCGAATTGAACCTGACCATGTCCGGCGCCATCGAATGGGTCGGCGGGTGGGGTGTCAACATCAAGCCGGGTGGCAAGGCGCAGGGCACGGTCTCGGCGAGCTCGAAGCTGGCCAACGCCATCAAGGCCACCGGCGAGTATTCGCTCGAGGTCTGGGCCGCGCCGGCCAATGTCACCCAGGAAGATGCGTACATCGTCAGCTACTCCGGCAGCGCGACCACGCGCAACGTGACGCTGGCGCAGCGCGCCTACCAGTACGAGGCACTGGCGCGGTCCACCACCACCGGTGCGAATGGCGCGCCGTCGCTGCTGACCAATGATGCCGACCGCGATGCGCAGGCCTCACTGCAGCACGTGGTGCTGACCTATGACCCGGTCAATGGCCGGCGCCTGTACGTGAACGGCAATTTCACCGGCGACCTGGACCCGCGTTCCGGTGGCACGCTGGCCGGCTGGGACAATGCCTTCGCGCTGGTGCTGGGCAACGAGACCTCCAACAACCGCCAGTGGACCGGCGTGCTGCGTTTCGTGGCGATCCACGATCACGCGCTGACGCCAGAGCAGGTACAGCAGAACTTCACTGCCGGCGTTGGGGAGCGCTACTTCCTGCTGTTCGACGTGACCGCGCTGATCGGCGCGCCAATGAACAACCCGCATGAATACATCATGTTCGAGGTCAGCCAGTACGACAGCTACAGCTACCTGTTCACGCGGCCGACCTTCATCAGCCTGGATCCGAACTATCGTCCGGGCACGATTCCGATCAAGGGCCTGCGCATCGGCATCAATGGTGCCGAAGCCCAGAACGGACAGGCCTACGCGAACCTGGACCTGAGCGTGACCGACAACAACTACTCGCCGGAGACCGGCCAGCTGCTGTCGTCCATCGGTACGGTCATTGGCCTGCAGAAGGGTCCGGTGTCGGATGAGTTCTTCCTCAGCTTCGACCAGATCGCCGGCCAGACGCATGCGCGTACCCCGTCCGTTGGCGTGCCTTCGCCGGAAGTGGACCTGCCTTCGCAGTCGGATATCGGTGTGCGCACCTTCGAGCAGCTGAACCAGAGCATGTCGGTGATCACGGGCGTGCCCACCACCAATTCCGCCGTGCGCAGCACCTACCTGCAGGTGCAGCAGCAGCTGCCGCCGGTACCGAACATCGAGGCCTTCCTGGCCTCGCACCAGACCGGCATTGCGCAGCTGGCCATCAAGTACTGCTCGGTGATGGTGGATGACGCGACAAGGCGCGCAGCGTTCTTCCCGCTGCTGGACGTGAATGCGACGGCCGGGGCGCAGTTCGGCAGCGTGGCCGGCAAGGACCGGGTGATCGTGCCGCTGCTGCAGAAGGCATTGCAGCAGCAGGCCAATGGCACCGATCTGGCGAGCCAGCCCACCGGCAGCGAGGTGCGTACGGAACTGTCCGCGCTGATCGACAAGCTGGTGAACGGCGGCGCCGACAGCAAGACGGTGGCCAAGGCCGCCTGTGCAGCAGCCCTGGGCAGCGGTGCCCTCGAGATTCTCTAAAGGCAATGACCATGCGCTACATCCGCAAGATTCCGAAGGGCCGTGGACTCAACGAGCCCATCCTGCACGGCGATCATCCGCGCCCGGTCACGCGTCGCCAGATGCTCTCGGCGGGGCTGATCACCGGCTCGGCCACCGTGTTCGTGCCTGGCTTGCTGACGTCGCGTTCCGCGCGGGCCAATGGCCAGACGGTGCTGGATGATCTCGCCGGCATCGGGTCGAACGCCTGCGGCATCCAGCCCGGTGCGGGCATGGTTCCGTTCATTGCCTTCGATCTTTCCGGTGGCGCGAATATCGCGGGCTCCAACGTATTGATTGGCAAGCAGGGCGGGCAGCAGGATTTCCTCAGTACCGCGGGCTATTCCAAGCTGGGCCTGCCGGGCAACATGACGCCCAACCTGCCGAACCAGATCGACCAGAGCTTTGGCCTGGCGTTCCACATCGACAGCGCCATCCTGCGCGGCATGAAGATGCGCGCCACGAGCCCGATCACCGCCGCGAACACCAATGGCGCCATCATCGCGGCGCGCTCGGAGAACGACACCGGCAACAACCCGCACAATCCGATGTATGGCATTGCCAGGACCGGCGCGCGTGGCGAACTGCTGACGCTGATCGGTTCGGTCAGTTCCGATTCCGGCGGCAACTCGATGGCGCCCGCCGCGATGATGAACCCGAAGATCCGCCCGACGAAGGTGGATCGTGCCAGTGATGTGACGGGCCTGGTGGATACCGGCGAGCTGGGCACCCTGTTCCTCAGCGGCTCCGGCCCGGCGGCGCGGGACGCGGCTGCCGCCAAGGCCGTGTCCGTGATGGAGTCGATGGCCGTGCTGACCGATCTCAAGCATGGGCGCGTCAACGCCAATCCGCTCAGTGTGCCGGGCATCGATGATCCGGCCATCAAGGAATTCAACAAGTGCGGCTACGTGAAGTCGGCCTACCTGGCCGCGCAGTTCACGGACCCTGCGGCACTGAATCCGGACGTGGACCCGGACATCGTCGGCCCCGGCGGCATCTGGACGCAGGCCGAGTACAGCGGCGACGGCGAGTTTCGCAAGACCGCCGCGGTGATGAAGATGGTGATCGACGGCAATGCCGGCGCGGGCACTGTCCAGATGGGCGGCTTCGACTATCACACCGGCGATCGATCGACGGGCGAGGCGCGTGACCTGCGCGCCGGCCAGTGCATCGGTGCCTGTCTTGAATATGCGGCCCGCAAGGGCAAGCCGCTGATGATCTACGTGTTCAGCGACGGCTCGCTGTCCTCCAGCGGCATGATCGACAGCTCCACCGGCGGTCGCGACAAGGGTGTCTGGACCGGTGACAACCAGTCCACGGCCGCATCGGTGATGCTTGTTTACCGTCCCACTGCACCGCCCGTGATGCTGCCCAACGGCACCAACGGGCCCCGCAACCAGATCGGCTGGTTCAGTGCGGATGGTTCGGTGGCCACCAACAGTCACCCCGGCGCCAACTCGGTGAATCAGCTGGTGGAAGTGGTGATCCTGAACTATCTCGCGCTGCACGGCCGGGTTGGGGATTTCTCGGGCCCGACCGGATTGTTCCCGACCAACGGCCTGGGGTCACAGCTGGACAACTGGACGGCCTTCGCGCCGTTCGCGTGAAACGCGTCACTGCCCCGCTTCGGGGGCGCGCTATTCTGTCCATCTGTTAAATAGCTGGTATTTGCTGCTGTGCGAAATGCGGGACGCACATCTATATGGGTGCTGGCGACGCTGCTGCTGGCCGCGGTTGCGTCCGGCGCGCAGCCGTATCGCCTGCTGGGCAGCGCCGCTCCCGACTTCACGCTGAAGGCGACCTCCGGAACCAACCTCCGCCTGGCCGAATACCGGGGCCAGGTGGTGATGCTCGCGTTCTGGGGCAGCAATTGCGGGCAGTGTGGCGACCAGCTTGAGGCGGTCAGCCGCCTGGTCGACACGTACGGGTCTGCCGGCCTCACGGCGCTGGCGGTCAACGTGGACGATAACGTGGCCGCCGCGGCGCGTTTCGCGGCAGCCCATCCGGTGGGTTACCCGATGCTGCTGGATCCGCAGAAGCAGGTGGCCAGGGCCTATCGCGTGGACAACCTGCCGATGCTGTTGCTGGTGGATCGCAGCGGCACCATTCGCTGGGCCGCCCGCGACTACAAGCGCGACAGCGATGTCGGTTATCAGGAACAGGTCAGAGTTCTGCTCGATGAGTAATACGCTCGCCGGACAAGCCAGAGGCACCATGAAACATTTGATGACATTGCCGGCCATGCTGCTCGTGCTGTGCGGGCCGCTGGCCGCGGCTGGCGACGAACCGGCGGCCACCGACACGCGCGCGCTCGACGAGGAAATCCAGTCGATCAAGACAGACGCCATCGCGCTCAACCGCGACCTGTCCATCCTCGAGGAAGAGCTGCTGTTCCCGGCCAATACGCAGGTGGCGGTGTTCCTGTCGATGGACGTGGGTGATTTCTTCGCGCTCGACTCGGTCGAGCTGCGCCTGGATGACAAGCAGGTGACCAAGCACCTGTACACGCCGCGTGAAGCCGAGGCATTGCTGAAGGGGGGCGTGCAGCGCCTGTATCTGGGCAACCTGAAGGTGGGCAACCACGAGATCGTGGCGCTGTTCACCGGCAAGGGCCCGAATGGCCAGGATTACTCACGCGGTGCGTCGCTGAAATTCGAGAAGTCCATCGGTGCCAAGTATCTGGAACTGAAGATTTCGGACCGGCAGGCCAGGCGTCAGCCCGAGTTCGAAATCCGGGACTGGGAGTAGCCGGGTCCGCACGATGGGTTACCGGCCCGCCATGGCAGTGCTCAGCGCGGCGGTACTGGCGCTTGCGCCGGCCGTGCTTGTGGCAGGCGACAAGCAGGATCCGGACAAACTCCCGATTACACGCGTGCAGGACCTGCACTACGGCGAAGTGCTGTACCAGTACTTCATGGGCGAGGACCTCACGGCGCTGACCGAGCTCGAGGCATTCCAGTACTGGTCGCGGTTGCCGCATCACGACGCGGAAAGCCAGTTGCTGGCCGGCGGCCTGTACCTGCAGCTGGGCATGCACAACGAAGCCGGGCGCCGCTTCGAGGCGGTGCTGAATGCCGACGTACCCAACAGCGTGAAGTCGCGCGCCTGGTTCTATCTCGCCAAGGTCTGGTATGCGCGCGGCTACTACGAGCGCTGCGTGGATTCCCTGCACAAGGTCGAGGGGCTGCTGGCGCCGCTGGAGCAGGCCGAGCGCGTGCACCTGGAAGCCAATGCGCTGATGCAGTTGCAGCGTTACGACGATGCCGTCGCGCTGCTGGCCAACTGGCACAGCCAGAGCAGCTGGATGCAGTACGCGCGCTTCAACCTCGGCGTCGCGCTGGTGCGCGAGAATCGCCTCGAAGACGCGGTGCCCTTCCTCGAAGCCGTGGGACAGCAGGACACCGCCGACGAGGAAATGCTCGCGCTGAAGGACAAGGCCAATGTGGCGCAGGGTTTCGCCTGGCTGCAGGCCGGTGAGGCGGCGCGCGCACAACCAGTGCTGGAACGGGTGCGGTTGCAGGGGCCGCAATCCTCGCGCGCGCTGCTCGGCCTTGGCTGGGCGCTGTCGGCGCTGGGACGAAATGAAGATGCGCTTACTCCGTGGCTGGAGCTGCGTGACCGCAATCTGCTCGATGCCGCCGTGCAGGAAGCGTATCTGGCGGTGCCATATGTGTACGCGCAGCTGGGGGCGGGCGGTCAGGCCGCCGGTTATTACGAGCAGGCGCTGACTTCCTTCGCGGCCGAGCGTGGCCGCATCGATGCGGCGATCCAGCGCGTGCGCACCGGCAATCTCACGCATGAGCTGGTGGGCGGTGATGACATCAATTCCCCGCAGCGCGGCTGGTTCTGGCAGTTGCAGACGCTGCCGGACGAACCCGAGTCGCGCTACCTCTACCCGATCCTGGCCGGCAACGATTTCCAGGAAGGGCTGAAGAACTTCCGCGACCTGGCCTACATGGGTTCCACGCTCGCGGGTTGGGACGAGAACATGGTCGTGTACAACGACATGATCGAGGCGCGCGAGAAGGCCTATGCCGAGCGCACGCCGCGTTCGGATGCATTGCTGGGCAGCGACGCGCTGCAGTCACTCACCGCGCGACGCCAGGTGGTGGCCGGACGCATCAACGACGTGGTCAATCACCAGGAGGTCCAGGTGCTGGGATCTCCCGAACAGCGCGACCAGTGGCAGCGCATTGCCGATCTGGAAGTCATGCTGATGGCGCAGCCGCAGGATGAGGCCACCGCGGCATTGCGCGACAAGCTGCGACTGGTGAAGGGCGTGCTGGAATGGGACCTGCGCGAGGCCTATCCGGAACGTTTGTACCAGCAGCGCCGTGAACTCAAGAGCCTCGACAAGCTGTTGTCGGAAAGCCAGAGCCTGTGGCTGCGCGTGCAGGAAGCGCGCCGCACCGCGCCGACCACCACGGGTGATTTCGCGCAGCGGGTGGAGGCATTGCAGGCGCGCCTCGATGCCCTGCGCGGCCGGCTCGAGGCAGCGGGCCAGGCACAGGAGCAGTTGCTGGCCAACATCGCCGTCGGGGAACTCGAAACCCAGCGCGAGCGCATCGCCGACTACGAGGTGCAGGCGCGCTTTGCGCTGGCGACCATCTACGACAAGGCCGCCGAGGACGCGCCATGAGCCGCATGCGCACACTGGCGCTGCTGGCACTGTTGCCCTGCATGGCGGTGGCCGCTGCGGCCGACAAGGGTGAACCTGCGCCAACGCTGAAGGATCTGCAGCAGCGCAAGGTGGAAATCCACAGGGATGCGCCGGCGGGCGCCACTGCCGACAAGGCCATCGAGAACTACCGCCGCTTCCTGGAGCTGCCCAATGCCGATCCGGCGCTGCAGGCCGAGGCACTGCGGCGCCTCGCCGATCTGTCGCTGGAAGGTGGTGAAACCGCGCGGCAGGACGCGGAAATTTCGGCTGTCGATCCGGGTGGCGCCGAAGCCATCCGCCTGTATTCACAGCTGCTGCAGGAGCATCCGGACTATGCGCGCAATGACCGGGTGCTGTACCAGCTGGCGCGTGCCTACGAGACCACCGGTCAGCCGGAGAAGGCGCTGGCAGCGCTGGATGATTTCGTGCGGCGCTACCCGAAGTCCCAGGTGCTGGTCGAGGTGCAGTTCCGGCGCGGTGAGTTGCTGTTCTCGGCGCATCGCTACCGCGAAGCAGAAGCCGCCTACGCGGTGGTCACCGGCGCCGGCAGTGGCGAGTTCCACGAGCAGTCGCTGTACAAGCAGGGCTGGTCGCTGTTCAAGCAGAACCTGAACGATGACAGCCTGCCGCTGTTCGCACAGCTGCTGGATGTGAAGCTGCGCGATCCGGCGGCGCCGCGCGGCGCGCGGCCGCTGGAATCGCTCTCTCGTGCCGATCGCGAACTGGTCGAAGACACGCTGCGCGTGATGAGCCTGACCTTCTCCTACCAGCAGGGCATCGAACCGCTCAACAGTTTCGTGACCGCGCGGGGCAACCCGCCGTATGCGTCGCTGCTGTATTCGCGGCTGGGTGACCTGTACGTGGAGAAGGAGCGCTACCAGGACGCCGCCGACACCTATCTGGCGTTCGTGGCCCGTGCTCCCACCGATGAGGCCTCGCCGCCGCTGGCCACGCAGGCCATCGAGGCCTATCGCAAGGGCGGGTTCGCGCAGCTGGTGCTCGAGGGCAAGCGCGAGTACGTGCAGAACTACAATTTCAGCGCCGCGTTCTGGACCGGCCGCAATCGTGCGGATTATCCGCAGATCGCCAGCGAGCTGAAGACGCACCTGACGGATCTGGCCGCCTACCATCACTCGCTGGCGCAGAAGAGCAGGAAGCCCGCGGAGAAGGCCGAGAACTTCGCGCAGGCGGCCCAGTGGTATCGCATGGACCTGCAGTCCTTCCCCGATGATGTGGACGCAGCGGAGGTCAATTACCACCTGGCCGACGCGTTGTACGAAAGCGGTGACTACGCGCATGCCGCCGAGGAATACGAACGCACGGCCTACACCTATGCGCCAGGTCCGGATTCCGCGCAGGCGGCCTACGCGGCGCTGTCGGCCTACCAGAAGCAGGAGCCACTGCTGTCGAAGGACGAGCAGGGCGCCTGGCACGCGCGCAGCGTGGCATCCGGTGTCCGGTTCGCGCGTGCGTTTCCGCAGCACCCGGACAGCGCCGGTGTGCTGACGCGCGCCACCGAAGAGCTCTACAAGGCGCATCAACTGCCGCAGGCACTCGATGCCGCCACACTGCTGCTGGGGCGCATTCCACCGGCCACTCCGGCGCAGCAGCGCATCGCATACAGCGTGACCGGCCAGTCGCAGTTCGACCTCGCGCAGTACGCCGCCGCCGAGAGTGCCTGGAGCCGGGCGCGCACACTGGCCGCGGGCGACAGGGAATTGACGAAGACGCTCACCGAACAGCTGTCCGTGGCTGTGTATCGCCAGGGCGAGCAGAAGCGTGATGCGGGTGACGACCGCGGCGCCGTAGATGAATTCCTGCGCGTTGCGCAGGTGGCGCCGGGTGCCGAAGCCGTCGAGACCGCGCAGTACGACGCGGCCGCGGGGCTGATCAAGCTGGCCGACTGGCCACGCGCCATCGAAGTGCTGGAGTCCTACCGGCGCGACTATCCGAAGAGCAAGCGCCAGTCTGATGTGACGCAGAAGCTCGCCGTGGCGTACAGCGAGGCAGGTCGTGGTACGGCCGCTGCCGCGGAATACGAGCGCATCGCGGCCGCCAGCGATCAGCCGGCCGAGGTCCGTCTCGAGGCGCTGGGGCTGGCGGTGGAGCAGTACGAGAAGAGCGGCGACGCGGCGCATGCAGTACCGCTGCTGGAGAAGCTCGTGGCGCAGTACCCGACGCCGGTGGGCGAGCGCATCGAGACCCGCAAGAAGCTGCTCGACTACGCGGCCCGTGCCGGGGATGCGCAGCGCGTGACGTACTGGCAGAAGGAAATCATCAAGGCCGATACCGGCGCCGGCCCGGCACGCACCGACCGAACGCGGTTCCTCGCGGCCGAGGCCAGCCTCGCGCTGGCCGCGCCCGAGCGCGACAAGTTCCGCGCGACGAAACTCACCGCGCCGATCACCAGGTCTCTGGCGCCCAAGCGGCGCGCGCTGGATGCCGCTCTGACGGCTTACAAGACGGCCGCGGCCTACAACATCGCGTCAGTCGCCACGCAGGCGAATTTCGAGATCGCCGAGCTGTATCACCGGCTGGCCGAAGACCTGATGGATTCGGAACGGCCGAAGAAGATGTCGGCAGAGGAGCTGGAGCAGTACGACCTGCTGCTGGAGGAAGAGGCCTTGCCCTTCGAGGATCAGGCCATCGCGCTCCATGAAGAGAATGCGGCCCGCGCTCGCGAAGGTCTCTATGACGATGGCGTCAAGGCGAGCCTGGGCGCGCTGGCCGAACTGCTGCCGGCGCGCTTCGGCAAGACCGAGCTGCCGGTGGCGTGGAGCGAGGCTCTGATGCTGGGGCCAGAGGCGGCCGCGCAATATCAACGCGGCACGCAACTGCGTGACGCGGGCAAGCTCGAAGAAGCCCAGGCCGCGTTTGCCGAATCCGCCAACCTGGCACCGGCCAGTGCAGCGCCGCTCAGTGAGCTGGGCCTGGTGCAGCGCCAGCGTGGTCTGTTCGATGCTGCCGCAGTGTCCTACGCCGGTGCGCTGGCCGTCGATCCGCAGTACGCGCCGGCGCTGCGCAATTTCGGCGTGTTGCGTGACATCTACCAGGACGACCCGGCGGCAGCACTGACGCTGTTCGAGCAGTACCAGAAGCTGACCGGTGAGGAGCGTCCGGTGACCAGCTGGATCGCCGATCTGAAACAACGCGCCCCGAAGACTGAACCCGTGGCCGAATCACCAACCACGCCGGAACCCGCGCCAGCGCCGGAGGCACAATGAGCACCAGGCATTCCCTGTTCATCGCGCTGTCGCTGCTGGGTGCGAGCCTTTGTGTGCCGGCCGCCGAACCGGCGACACCGAAGCCGGCAG
>Ga0164241_10004124_pt1 | contig 14221 bp, 13 predicted proteins | sample OricomyardsoilBY_FD_108780 | JGI IMG/M metagenome (GOLD analysis project Ga0164241, IMG submission 108780) | Backyard soil microbial communities from Emeryville, California, USA - Original compost - Back yard soil (BY) | ecosystem: Environmental > Terrestrial > Soil > Unclassified | place: USA...
CCGCCTATCGATATGGTAACATCATTACCCATTACTTGCGCGGCAACCATAGTTACAGCTTCGTTTTGGGTAGGATTAACTTTACCAGGCATTATTGATGATCCCGGTTCGTTATCCGGAATATGGATCTCGCCGATACCAGAGCGCGGACCAGAAGCCAGCATACGGATATCGTTAGCGATTTTCATTAATGATACCGCAATTTGCTTTAAAGCGCCGTGGCTTTCTACAATAGCATCATGCGCGGCAAGCGCTTCAAATTTATTTTCTGCAGTACGGAAAGGAAGCCCGGTAAATTGCGCGATATAATCTGCAACTTTCACATCATATCCCTGTGGCGTATTGATGCCTGTACCAACTGCTGTACCGCCCAAAGCCAGTTCAGAAAGATGGTCTAATGTGTTGCGTAAAGCCTTTAAACCGTGGTTAAGTTGTGAAACATAGCCTGAAAACTCCTGACCCAATGTAAGCGGTGTTGCATCCATAAGGTGAGTACGACCGATCTTTACAACACTTTTAAAGGCTTCTGATTTAGCCTGTAAAGTATCGCGCAGCTTTTCAACACCGGGGATAGTTACATCTATCAGCATTTTATAAGCGGCAATGTGCATAGCGGTTGGGTAAGTATCGTTTGATGATTGCGACTTGTTTACATCATCATTAGGGTGGATAAAGGTTTTGCCTTCGCCCAGTTTATTACCGGCTATAACATGCGCTCGGTTGGCCACGACCTCGTTAACATTCATGTTTGATTGCGTGCCTGAACCGGTTTGCCAAATTACCAATGGAAATTCTTCTGCAAGGCCTCCGGCTAATATCTCATCACACACTTTACTGATCAGGTCGCGTTTTTCTGCGGCTAATACGCCCAGATCTGTATTGGTGTAGGCCGCTGCTTTTTTAAGGAAAGCAAAAGCTTCAATTATTTCCTTGGGCATAGAAGCCTCGGGGCCTATTTTAAAGTTATTGCGCGAGCGTTGGGTTTGCGCGCCCCAGTATTTGTCGGCGGGTACCTCAACAGGCCCCATGGTATCGTGTTCAGTTCTGAAACTCATTGGTATAAATATTTTTCAGGCGCAAAGGTAGGGCTAAAACACTAATTGGAGATTAGTGATTGGATAATAGTTGTAAAAAAAGTGTTATTTACTATTTTTCGCTCTTAGAACTAACCTTAGATTAACTGGCACAACAGTTTAATCGCCTCCACAGCTTCCTTTACATCATGAACACGCAGAATAGATGCGCCCTTAACTAAGGCTATGGTATTTAAAACGGTAGTGCCATTTAATGCTTCATCGGCGGTAATGCCTAAGGTTCCGTAGATCATTTTTTTACGTGAAACTCCGGCGAGAATGGGCAACCCCAATTGTTGAAACTCGTTTAGTCTTTTAAGCAACGCATAACCATGCTCCGGCTTTTTTGCAAAGCCAAAACCCGGATCAATGATAATATCGTTAACGCCCAATTGCCTTAACTGATGAATGCGCACGGTAAAATAATCAACCACTTCATTAAACACATCGTCGTAATTGGCCAGTTCAGTCATGGTTTTGGGGTTGCCTTTCATGTGCATTAAAATGTAGGGCACTTTTAACTTGGCAACTGTTGCAAACATCTTTTCATCCAACTGTCCGCCTGATATATCATTTATTACATGCGCTCCCGTACTTATTGCGGCCTCAGCCACCATCGAGCGGAAGGTATCTATGGATAAAACAGCATTAGGAAAATTCTTGGCGACACCTTCAACTACAGGCAATAACCTATCCATCTCTTCCTGCACAGAAATATCATCCGCCCCGGGACGGGAGGAGTAGGCGCCGAGGTCCAGAAATGTTGCCCCCTCCTTTAACATTTTTTCGGCTTGCTTTACAGCGTCATCAACCACCGGTTTGCGGCTGCCTGCAAAAAACGAGTCGGGTGTAAGGTTAATTATACCCATCACTTTTGGCGTGCTCAGATCAATGAGTTTACCCCCCGCGTTTAGCGTTGTCTTTTTATGAAAAAATGTATCTTTAGCCACTGGTAGTTCTGTTGAAACGTTCTAACGCCGTAAAGTTACTTATATAAATAAATTTATTTAAACCCGCGTAGAGACATTCAACTCACAACCTGCAACATACAACATTACCAAAATAGTGAGCAATACATCAGCAGAATACGACGCAGTAATAGCCTTAAGCAAAGGGCTTTTTATGAAGAAAACGCATGATTATGGTACCGCCTGGCGCATCCTTCGCCCTGAGTCTATCACTGATCAGATCTTTATAAAAGCGCAGCGTATCCGCACGCTCGAAGAAAAAAAAGTATCCAAAGTTGATGAAGATATCACCGGAGAGTACATAGGGATAGTTAATTACTGCATAATAGCCATGATGCAGTTGGTGTGCGATGAAAACGCGCCAGTTGAACTTCCGGTGGAGCAGGTTAACAAGCTTTTTGATGAAAAAGCCACCGAAACCAAAGAGTTGATGTTTGCCAAAAACCACGACTATGGCGAAGCTTGGCGCGATATGCGCATAAGCTCGTTAACAGATCTGATATTGATGAAACTCCTTCGCGTAAAACAAATAGAAGACAATAAAGGCCTGACACTGGCATCCGAAGGAATAAAAGCCAACTACCAGGATATACTGAACTACTCGGTATTCGCGCTTATTAAATTAGGGGTAAAATGAAAAAAGGGTTAATTTGGTTTTGCCGAATAGCGGTGGGTTTGCTTTTTATCTTTTCGGGATTAATTAAAGCTAATGACCCCCTCGGCTTTTCCTACAAGCTGGTAGAATACTTTGAGGTATTTCACATCACATTTTTAAACGGCCTTGCATTAAGTCTATCTATAATTTTATGTTCCCTTGAAATTATTATGGGCTTTGCCTTGCTTATTGGTGTACGCGCCAGGCAAAATGCATTGGGTTTATTGATCCTCATTATTTTCTTCTCTTTCCTTACATTTTACTCAGCGGCCTTTAAGGTGGTGCAAACCTGCGGATGCTTTGGCGATGCTATCCCGCTAACGCCATGGCAATCCTTCAGTAAAGATTTGATTTTACTGCTGCTGATATTGGTGCTTTTTAAAAACAAGCAAAGTATACGCCCGTTGTTTGGCCCTAAAACAGGCGACAATCTGCTTATCGCGGCAACAATAGTTTCTTTAGCTTTTGGTCTGTTTACGTATAACTTTTTGCCTATTGTTGATTTTCTGCCGTATAAGGTTGGCGCTAATATTCCGGATGCTATGAAAACCCCACCTGGTGCAATTCCAGACGAGTACGAGGTAAATTATAACCTGAAAAACAAAAAAACCGGAGAAAGCAAAGATGTTACCGACAAAGAATACCTGAGCAGCGGCATATGGAAGGATAGTAACTGGGAAGTAATTGGCAACCCGGATAGCAAACTGATTAAAAAAGGTTTCACACCTAAAATACAGGATCTGATTATAAAGGATGGGCAGGGAAATGATTATACGCAGGAGCTGTTAGCCAACCCTTTTAACAGTTTGTTTATTGTAGCATATGACTTAAGTAAAACTGATACTGCTGCCATTATTAGAATTAACGCCCTGGCTATTAACCTAACGCGCAGCTTCAATACACGAACAATATTACTTACCTCTGCGGCGGAAACAGAAGCAGTAGCATTTGCAAAACGTTATCATTTGATAAGCGAGATCTTTTATGCCGATGGCGTTCCGCTTAAGTCAATGGTGCGGGCCAACCCCGGAGTAATGCTATTAAAAGCAGGTACAGTAGTAAACAAATGGCACTACCACGCCGTGCCGGGTTATGATGATTTGGTGAAACAATACTTTCCACCGCAATGATAGGCCGCTACTTGCTCCGCAAGTTTTTATACAGCCAGGCGGTTATGCTGGGTATTGTGGTTGTGGTGTTCTTTCTATTTAATGTACTACCGGTTGACCCCGCCCGTATGACGCAGGGGCAGCGTGGCGATGTACAATCATTACAAGCCGTACGCAAAGAGTTTGGTCTGGATAAGCCACTACCGGTTCAATTTGCATACTATATTAATGATCTTTCGCCTATCGGGATCCATTTAAAAACAGATAAAGAACGATACCATTTTGTTTCACTAATTGCTGTTTCTGATGCAAAAACGCTGGCTTTAAAATGGCCCTATTTGCGGCGCTCCTACCAAACCAGTAAAGATGTTGTTTCGCTTTTGATGGAAGTGGTGCCTAATACACTGGTGCTGGCCACCACCGCTATGCTCTTTGCTATTGCCCTCGGTGTTTTTTTAGGAATTTTAAGTGCTCTTTATAAAGATACCTGGGTTGATCGGCTTGCCCTGGCGTTTTCAACCCTGGGGATATCCGCGCCATCTTTTTTTGCGGGGATAATCATCGCCTGGATCTTCGGGTTTGTATTAAGCAATTACACCGGGCTTAACATGTCAGGCAGTTTATATGGTTATGATCCATTTAAAGGCGAAGTAATTAACTGGAAGAATTTGATTTTACCAATGGTGACACTTGGCCTGCGCCCGTTGGCAATTATTGTGCAGCTTACCCGCAGTGCCATGCTTGATGTTTTAAGTCAGGATTATATCCGTACTGCAAAAGCAAAAGGGCTTAGCCGCGGCGCAATAATCTATCGTCATGCTTTAAAAAACGCCCTAAACCCTGTAGTTACCGCAATTGCCAATTGGTTTGCCTCATTAATGGCAGGCTCCTTTTTTGTTGAATACATTTTTGGTTATAATGGTTTAGGCAAAACCACCGTACACGCGCTCGAAATGTCAGATTTTCCGGTGGTGATGGGCGCTATTTTGTTTATCGCCTTTATTTTTGTGGTGATCAATATCGTGGTAGATATTATTTATGTTTGGATAGATCCGAGAGTTAAATTGCAATGAAGATATTTTTTGTGGGTTTTATGGGATGCGGCAAAACCACCTGGGGCCGCAAGTTGGCTAACAGGCTGGAATACGAGTTTATTGACCTGGACCGTGTGTTCGAGGAACAAGTAGGCACAACTATTACCGAATACTTTACCGAACACGGGCAGGATGCATTTCGCTTGTTGGAATCAAAGATCCTTAAAGAAACGCCTTATCCCGAAAATGTAGTAGTATCAACCGGCGGCGGGCTGCCTGTTTTTTTTGATAATATGGCGTGGATGAATGCCAACGGTAAAACCCTCTATATAAAACTAACACCGGCAACTTTAGCAGAACGTTTGGATAAAGGCAAAACTACCCGCCCGTTAATATTAGGAAAGCACGGCGAAGAATTAGTTGCTTTTATTGCAGAAAAACTGGCAGAACGCGAAAGCTTTTATGAGCAGGCTACCTATGTTGTTGACGGTATAACAATGACTCCTGATTCGTTAGCCGACCTTGTTAATTCCTGACCGAATCTAAAATAAAGTTGTTTGTTTACCGCCTTTGGGTATAAACAGACTATGATCTAAAGGAGGCATTTCGCGCCCCGCTAAAAAGCGATTACAAGCCATTTTGAATAGCTGATGGATGGATTGCGCTATTTGTCCTTCGCCGCTCATACGGCGGCCAAAATCACTGTCGTTTAAATTGCCGCCGTGGCAGGCCTTAATAGCATTGAGCACCTTTTCGGCCCTGTCAGGAAAGGCTTTATATATCCAATCGGTAAATATCTCTGCAATACTGCCATTAAGCCGTACTATGGTGAAGCCCGCCGACATCGCTCCCCTGTCAGCTGCAGCTTTTATAATATCAGGCACTTCGTTACTATTCAACCCGGGAATAATTGGCGCGGCCATTACGCGTACCGGAACACCTTTTTCTGCTAATTTTTGAATAACGCCCAGCCTGCCGCTTGCGGTTACCGTGCGGGGCTCAAGCTTTTGACGCAGTTGCTCATTTAATGATGTTATAGATAAATTTACATGTATAAGGTTGAGTTTAGCTAACGGTTCGATGATGTCCAGATCACGCAAAATCACATTGTTTTTTGTGATGATACTTACAGGGTTTTTATACTGCAAGAATATTTCCAGTAGCCTGCGGGTTATTTTAAGCTTGCGTTCAATAGGCTGATAACAATCGGTATTGCCCGACATCATAATTGTGACCGGCTGATAATTTTTCTTGTTAAAGTATTGCTCCAGCAGTTCAGGTGCATTACGCTTAACAACTATCTTACGTTCAAAATCAAGCCCGGCGCTAAAACCATAATATTCATGGCTATTACGGGCGTAGCAATAAATACAGCCATGCTCACAACCCTGGTAGGGGTTAATGGAGTACATGTGGCTAAGGTCCGGGCTGTTTGATTCGCTCACTATCTTTTTGGGCGTCTCTTCAAAAAGTTGCGTGGCAGAGTTTTCAAGCAGTGGCTCGTCCAACCCTTCAATATGATCGAGTACATATTTCCGCTTCAGAAACTTGTTATCAGTGTTTACCTGTGCGCCTCTCCCTTTAAAAAATTCGTGATTCTCCTGATGTGCCATTAAACAAAAATACTAAAATAATTAGCAAAATGACATTGTTTCAATTTTGTTGAATGTGAAATTACGCGGTTATTACAGCTGCTAACACAATTGAATTATTAGTATGTTTAAGCACTATGCCGTCTTTTATCAAACGTTTAATAGCCCCATCTGTAATAAAACTGGCCAACAAATGGTCGTCAAGGCCTGATAAAAAGCGTGTCAACAGGGCATTGTCTAAACTTTATAACCAAATAATAACAAACCCGGGCAAACGTGGCCTAGTTATTCCGTTTAATGAAAAAAAGGACAAATTCATTATCCTCTCTGATCAGCATAAGGGCGCCCGTAACAGTGCAGATATATTTGCACGGGCGTCAAAAAATTACCTTGCCGCACTTGATTATTACGATAGAGAACTGTTTACCTACATTAATTTAGGCGATAGCGAAGAATTGTGGGGCAATATGTTTTTATCAGTAAAAAAACACAACAAGGCTACTTTTGAAAACGAGAAGAGATTTATAAAGCGAAATGCTTTTGTTAAGATATTCGGCAACCATGATCTGTATTGGGATAACGATCCCCTGGCTGCTGTTAGCCTGATGCAGATATATGGTGAAACCATCCATATATATGAAGGTGTTATATTAGAGAGCGTAGTAAACAATCGGACGATCTCTATTTTCATGACACACGGGCATCAGGGCGATCTGCAAAGCGACGGCAACTGGTTTAGTAAATGGTTTGTGTCTAATATATGGGGGCCGCTGCAGGCTTTTGCGGCGGTTAATCCTAATACTCCTGCAAATAATCAACAATTAAAAACCGACCACAACCGGCTGATGTATGAGTGGGTGTCCAAGTTAACAAATACGCTGCTGATAACCGGACATACGCACCAACCTGTATTCAGATCTTTTACCGAACTGGAAACTATTTATGAAAAGCTTGCCGATGCCCGCGCCGCTAATAATAAAAAGGCTATAAATCTGCTCGAAAGCAAGATAGCAGTACTGCATATAAAGGGGATTATCGCTCCGGATTTTAGCGGCTACCTCGATAGCTACTTTAACACCGGCTGCTGTTGCTTTGATGATGGCGATATTACCGGAATAGAGATCGCTGATGAATACATCAGGTTGATAAAATGGGAATACCGTGGTAAAACAAGCGAACGACTTGTTTTGGAGGAGTGTAAGTTAGCCGATCTGAAACTTTAAACCTCTATCAGTTTGTTTTTAATGGCGTAAAGCACCAGGCCAACGCGACTTTTTATTTGTAATTTTTCAAAAAGCTGGTCGCGGTAGCCATCCACCGTCCGAACACTTATGCACATCTGGTCGGCAATTTCTTTGTAGGTAAGTTCTGTGCCCGATAGCTTGAGGAATTCTATCTCGCGGCTATTTAATTTAATGTTATCTACAGGTTTGTTAAAGTTGCTGATGAGGTGGCGAGTTACAAATTGAGGGAAATATACTTCGTTTTGTGTTACATTATTTAGCGCCTGCTCAAACTCAAAAGGTTCGGCATCCTTTAACAAATAACCCTTTACACCCAGTTTAACCATTGCCAGCACCTTGTCTGCATCCTCAAACATTGATAGTACTATGATATTTATTTCGGGATAATTGCTCCTTAGCCAGCGTGCAGTTGCTATACCATCCATTTGTGGCATATTAATGTCGAGCAAAACAATGTCAGGTTTTAGTTTGGGCGATATCTTCCGGATAAACTCTTGGCCGTCGGCCGCCTCGAAAAGGATACTGTAACCTTTTAAATCGTTAACAAGGGCGGCAATGCCGCTCCTGAAAAGGCTGTGGTCATCAACTAATGCTATTTGGAAGGTTTCCATCAGCGTACAATTGTTTTTTATTAGGGTTTAAGGTGACTCTTATGCTACAGCCTTTACCAGGCGAACTGTAAAGCGAAGTTACAGCACCCAGCATAGCCGCGCGATTCTGCATGTTTTTTAAACCCGAGCCTGCATTTCCGGCCATCTCATCGGGTGAAAAACCCATACCATCATCCTCGAGGGTCAAATTAAACAATTGTTCAGAATATTGCAATGTTATATTTATGCGGCTTGCTCCGGCATGCTTTAGCGTATTATTTAGCGATTCCTGAAAAATGCGGAAAAATACCAGTTCGCGCTGAGCACCCAAACTATAGCTGTCGCCGTCAACCCTTAAATTTATTTGTATTATACCACTATTGTTTATCCTATCCGCCTCGGCATTTAGCGCATTTAAAAGGCCGTGTTGCATAATATGTTCAAAATTCAGACTTTTTGAAAGGTGTCTCAGATCGTTAATTGCACGGGCTATCAGTTCCCGGCTTTCATTTATTTTTTTTTGCTGATCGGCAGGGTCAGCGTTTGCGGCAAGCGCCAGATTTAGTTTAACGAATGATAAAACTTGCGTTATGTTATCGTGTATCTCGCGGCCTACGTTGCCGAGAGTTTCTTCCTGAACTTCAATTTGAGTTTTTAGAAGTTCCTGTTGAAAGACATTTTTGAGGTGTGCTTTCTCGTCAATGTGTTTTTTTTTACGGCGATTGTATATGTTTATATAGATAACAAGGGCTAGCGGTGCCAACAAAAAAATGCATGTAGAAAGGATAATTATTTGTTTGATGTTATCCATCGTTTACAGATAAATGAATAGCTCCAACAGCCATATAGAATTACTATAAGGATGTCGCTTATATAAACTAAATATAATTTATTATCCGGGTAGGATTTGGAGAGTTGAGTATAAAATAAATTAACTGTGGTTGTTCCGAAAAAGAAAAACAATGTGCCTGTTACCCACCAAAACTCGGGCAGGAATTTAAGCTCAGCATACGCCTCGCTTTTAAGCAAAACATAGTAATAATAAAGGCTATATATAACAAACAGTACAGACATTCCGGCGTAAGTTGTGGAATTGAAGTTAAATATGCCGGAAACATTGGTAAAAAGTTCAATAATGTAAAGTAAAAACAAAATTACAAGTCCGGTAACGATTATGAATTTGCCTGTTAGATATTTACCAATTAAGTTATAAAACATAAATGAAAAAGCTCCTATCTGTAAAAGAAGTAAGATATTATACATCCAGGCACTTGAGTTTGAAGGGATAGGGTTTGCTTTATAAATACCTTTTAAGGGTATTGCACCTATTTCTATCAAGCAAGTGACCAACAAAAACGGAATAAGTAAGCGCCACTGCAGTGCTTTTGTATTAAGTAGGCAAACCATCGCCGAAATGAGGCATGTCAACTCGGCGATGGTGTATATAGTTAGATATTTTGTCATTATATCTGGTAAGCTATTAATCACAGTTGTTGGGGCATAGGCTCCCGTTATTTTGAGGCGGACCGGCAGAACCGCCGCCATCCAAGGCACCTACATCCTGTGACTTTGCTGACGAGGGCTTGCAATTAAAATCATCAACACCGTTTTTGTCAATATACGTTAGCACGATTGTGTTCCTGCCTGCGTAACTCGGTTGATTTGGTGGAGTATATGTCCCATCCGGATATGTGCCAAAATAAACTCTTATGCCATCAAAGCTTTTTTCCTTAGCCATATTTTTAAATAGATCTAGGGGTAACCATATAGCATCCGTATTCATATTTTTGCCATCGAATCCCTGTATCATCTTTTCAGCATAACTTCTCGGTAGGGCTCCCTTTGAAAGTTTACAACCGTTTTCAAGGTCAGGGCAGGTGGGGCACTTATCATATAAAACTGATCCCGGGTCAGTTCCCTTTTTGTTTACGCGCAACGTTACAACCCTGGCGGTATCAAACAGCAACTCATCGTGATCGTAATAGCCAATGTGTTTGTCAGCACCGGCACCTGCTTTTGTTGAAACCAATAAAAGCATTGTTTCAGTATCAGTCAATGATTTTTTCGCCAGATAAAACCGTATCCCGTCTACATTACCCTCCCTTGACAGATACGCAAGAATTTTATTAACCATACGCTTGTTAAAAACGTAGCTTACATTTTCAACTACCATACCTGGGGTCGCCCTGGCTTTTTTATAGTTGTCAATCCACAACTGGGCGGTAGCCGAATCAATGTTGTTCAGGGTTTTTTTAACACGCGCGCCGGACGTTTTGATATATGTGTCAACTAAACCCTGAGTAGCCGTTGCTGAAGGGTCGTTAGCGGTGGCCTCGGTCTTGTCGCTGCCTGAATTACAACCCGCTATTATTATAACAGCGAGCATTAAAAAGGGTAATAGTCTTTTCATCTTAAATTAGATTAGGGTAATCAGCGAAAATACGACCAAAGTAACACATATACACACCGTGTTTTAACGGTATTTTTTGTTTAAATCACTATTTAAAATGCCGTTAATTACTTGTGGTTTAATATCAATTAGTTACTGAAATTTGGTTCATCAACAAGTGATGCTAACGAAAAACAAAAAGAGCCGAGCAGGCTATAATAGCAACTAAGGAATGCGTTTGCCTTTTGCAATGGTTTTTTGGAGACAACACATGGGGTATAAGAATCAGTTCACCTAAACCTTCATCTCTTATATTTTTATTTAGCCGGCCCCTTTAGGGGAATTGGGGTCGGCTATTTTTTTTTTGGACGTTTATCCGTCAAGCAAAAAAACAAACAGCTCCTTTGGGCCATGGGCACCCAACACCAGGGTTTTTTCAATATCTGCAGTACGGCTGGGCCCGGTTACGTTAGTTATCATTGACGGTATATTACTACCGTATTTTTCTTTCAGTAGTTTAAAACCATCTTTTAAATCAGTAACCATTTGCGATGTGTATGCCAACACTATGTGTACAGAGGGATAAATACTTAAACGGCGGCCTGCCATGCCGGCGTTTGATAGCAAAACGCTACCATTGCGGGCTATCAACGCTTCGCATAAAGTAAAGCCTACTTCGGCTTGTTCAAAATCTCTATCCGTTTCAAAATAAGGGTATTCGTAGCGATCAAGTAGTTGTTGTAATTCGGGTTCCCAACAATATATTTTGCGCCAGCTGCGCTCCTCTGCAAGTGTAAGCAGGTTTTCAATAAACTGTACCTCGTCCTCACAAAAAGAAAACTGACCCGCCACGGCGGTAAACTCCTCGGCAAACATCACTTCCAGCAAATCATCGGCTGGTGGGTAATGCGGCAAATTTTCCAGATTGGGATAAGGGTTGTCCCTTTTCTCTAAAAGTGCCTGCCTTATCTTCTTCAGCAGTTTTTCTTTTGATGTGGTGATGTTCCTCATTGATCAGCCAAAAGCAGAAAGCTTAAAGCTAAAGGCCATCTCGGGTCTTTTTGCTTTAAGCTTTCTGCTAATTATTATTCGTTTGTAGTAGCTTCTTTTTCTTCAGGATTTCTTTTAAACGTTCCTGAATGATCAGCAACACCCTCGTGGGTAAGTGATTGTGCTGCAGGCTCCTGGTTAGATTCTGTAGGGCCGTTTACAAACTCGTCATAAGTGGTGCGGTTATCAAACGGACGTTTACCCAATATTTCTTCCAGATCTGATTGAAACAATATCTCCTTTTCTAACAGCTTATCAGCAAGCTTTATCAAGCCATCCTGTTTATCTAACAGTAAAGCTTTGGTACGCGCATAAACTGCATTTATCTGGTTACGCACTTCCTGATCTATCAGCTCAGATGTCTTTTCAGAGTATGGTTTATTGAACTGGTATTCGCCCTGGGTGTCATTAAATGATACATTTCCAACTTTCTCGTTCATACCATAAATGGTCACCATAGCGTATGAAAGTTTAGTGATGCGTTCCAAATCATTTTGCGCGCCGGTAGATATTTTACCAAAGGTAATATCCTCTGCCACACGGCCACCCATTGTCATACACATACCGTCTTCCAGCTGTTCTATAGTATATAAAAACTGCTCTTTAGGTAAGTACTGCGCATAACCTAATGCAGCAACCCCACGCGGAACGATAGATACTTTAACCAGCGGATCGGCATGCTCCAGGAACCAGCCTGCAATAGCGTGGCCCGCTTCGTGGTAAGCAACAATGCGTTTTTCTTCGGGCGATATGATCTTGTTTTTCTTTTCTAAACCACCTATCACACGGTCAATAGCATCCTGAAAATCCTGCATATCTACCGCTTCCTTATTTTTACGGGCAGCAATCAGCGCGGCTTCGTTACAAACGTTAGCTATTTCGGCACCGGCAAAGCCCGGTGTTTGGGCAGATAGTTTTTTGGCATCAACACCTTCTGCCAGTTTAACAGGTTTAAGGTGAACTTTAAATATTTGCTCGCGACCGATCAGATCGGGTTTATCAATTGATACCTGCCTGTCAAAACGTCCCGGACGAAGCAAAGCTGAGTCTAACACATCGGGGCGGTTGGTTGCAGCCAATATAATGATGCCTGAATCTGTACCGAAACCATCCATTTCAACCAGTAATTGGTTAAGCGTGTTTTCACGCTCATCATTACCGCCTACAATGTTGTTTTTACCACGGGCACGGCCAATAGCGTCAATCTCGTCAATAAAGATGATACATGGCGCTTTGTCCTTTGCCTGGCGGAACAGATCGCGCACACGTGATGCACCTACGCCAACAAACATCTCAACAAAATCTGAGCCCGAAAGCGAGAAGAAAGGCACCTGCGCCTCGCCTGCAACGGCTTTAGCCAACAGCGTTTTACCTGTACCCGGCGAACCGACCAGCAAAGCGCCTTTAGGTATCTTACCACCCAGGTTAGTGTATTTTTTAGGATTGCGCAGAAAATCTACAATCTCCATTACCTCCTGCTTGGCTTCTTCCAAACCGGCAACATCATTAAAAGTAACAGATACCTGCGATTCCTTATCAAACAAAGTAGCTTTTGACTTGCCGATATTGAATATCTGGCCACCCGGACCACCACCCGCACCGCCAGACATACGGCGCATAATAAACATCAGCACCGCTGCAAAAAGCACGATCATAATAACGCTTTGTACCAGGCCGTTTGATAATAAACTGTCGCGCTGATCATACTTGATATATGCCTTTTGATTTTCGGGCAATCCTTTCTGAGCGTTATCCATTGATTGCTTAAGCAGCTCGTACGATGGCATTGAAAAAGAATACTCCGGATCATTAGCCGACATGTTAAAAGCGTTTTGCGCCTTTCTTGAATCAGCATACTGCGGTTTTTTCAGACTATCCTTTTTTATATGAACTTCGGCAACTATAAGGTCGCCACTTTTGTAAGTCAGCACATAGTTAACATCGCCTGGCTTAAGCATTTGCGTCTCAAAACGCTTAAAGTCAATTATCTTACCACCGGTGCTTCCCGAAAAAACAGCAATCCCTAAAAAAGTGGCTATAACAAGCGCGTAAACCCACATAAAATTAAATTTAGGGGGTTTAGGGGTTATCCTTTTGGCAGGGATCTTCCTTACCGGCTTTGGTTTCTCCGAATTATTATCTTTCATTTTTTTTATATCAAATATTAATTATTCTAAAAGTTACCTGCACTTAAGCGCTTTTGTAACTTTTAATTTCAGCATCGCCCCACAACTCCTCCACTCCATAAAACTCGCGCTTGTCTGTTCTAAAAACGTGTATAACAACGTTTACATAGTCAAGCAAAATCCACTCGCCGTGCTGCAAACCCTCTTTACGCCAGGGCTCCTGCTGTGTGGCTTTAAATATTTCGTCTTCAATGCTGTTGGCTATTGCTTTTACCTGTGTAGATGAGTCGGCGTGACAGATAACAAAATAATCAGACACAGAGCTATGTAAATTCCGAAGATCTAATCTGACAATGTCGTTCCCTTTTTTTTCCTGTATGCCATGTATGGC
>Ga0164241_10004125_pt1 | contig 14220 bp, 14 predicted proteins | sample OricomyardsoilBY_FD_108780 | JGI IMG/M metagenome (GOLD analysis project Ga0164241, IMG submission 108780) | Backyard soil microbial communities from Emeryville, California, USA - Original compost - Back yard soil (BY) | ecosystem: Environmental > Terrestrial > Soil > Unclassified | place: USA...
GAGATGCTCAAGGACTCCAAGCCCATCGTGCTCACGGTCGACGCGCAGGGGCGGCTGTACCTCAACTACGGCGCGAAGCAGGATGAACCCATGGATGCGGCCGGGGTCGAAGCGGCAGCGTCCGCCGTTTTGCGTCGTGCCCCCGAAACCGCCGTGCTGGTGCGCGGCGATTACCGCGTGGCCTATGGAGAAATCGTCGGAGCCATGACCATCCTGCAGCGTGCCGGAGCCAGCAAAGTGGGCTTCATCACACAGCCGCCGGAACAGAAGCGGGCCCGCTGACCCACGATGCCGCCGCGCGACGGTAAGAAATTGTCGAAGGGTGGTTGGCGCGCCGTTGCGCTGTCCATCCTGCTGCACTCGGCCATCGTCGGGGCCGCCGTCTATGGCTGGTTCACGTGGAAGCATCGTCCGCCACCCACGGAAACGCTGGCCATCGATGCCACCGTCGTGGACGAGCGCGCGCTGAAGGGCATCGACAAGAAGCCGGATCCCGCGCCACCGCCGCCCGAGCCGGAGCCGGTGCCGGAACCCGAACCCGTGGAAGAGCAGGGGCCGCCCAAGCCGGACCCTGCCGAGATCCAGCGCAAGGAAGAAGAGCGTCTCGCGCGCGAGAAGGAAGAACAGGAAAAGGTCGAGGCGCAGGCCGCGCAGGAAAAGAAGGAACGCGAAGCGGCTGAAAAGATCGAGGCGGAAAAGACCGCGGCGGCGAAGGCTGCGGCTGACAAGGCGGCGGCCGAGAAGGCGGCCGCGGAGAAAAAGGCCGCCGAGAAAAAGCGCGCCGACGACGCAGCCGCGGCGAAGAAGGCAGCCGAAGAGAAGGCGCGGCTGGCCAGGCAGGCGGAACTTAACCGCGCACTCGATGCCGAAGAACGGGGCAATGCAGTGCGCAACAGCGATGAAGCCGCGCGCTGGCATGCGCAGATCGTCGCTCGAATCGAGCGGGCCTGGATCAGGCCACCCTCGGCACAGCCCGGCGTCTCTTGTATTGTGTCGGTCAGCCAGGTTCCGGGCGGTGAGGTCACTGCCGTCCGTGTAGTCAGTTGCAGCATCAACGATGCGGCGCTGAGTGAGTCGGTCAAGGACGCCGTGTATCGGGCATCGCCATTGCCTCCGCCTCCGGATCCGGCGATGTTCGAACGCAATTTGGAGCTAACATTCGCACCGAAATGAAAGAGCGCATGAAACAAATCGTCATCCGTGTCATGGCTGCCTGCCTCCTCACCAGTCTCGGCGGCGCCGCGCCTGCGTTCGCACAGCTGCGGCTCACCATCACCTCGGGCGTCACCGATCCCATTCCCATCGCCATCGTGCCGTTCTCGCGTGCGGTGCCGGCGGATGGCGGGCTCGACGTGGCGCAGGTCATCCAGCGTGATCTCGAGAGCAGCGGCCGGTTCAAGGGCATGGACCGCAAGGACATGGTGTTCACGCCCACCACGGCAGTCGAAGTCGACGCCGCCGGCTGGAAGCAGCAGCGCGTGGACTATGTCGTCGTGGGCCGCGTCAGCGCGCAGCCCGGCGGCCAGCTCCGCATAGACGCGGAGTTGGTCAACGTGCTCACCGGCCAGCGCGTGGCGGGTCCGTTCTTCATCGGGCAGTCGACGAACCTTCGCAACACCGCGCACCGCATTGCCGATGCGCTCTTCGAAAAGATCATCGGTGTGCGAGGCGCATTCGCGACGCGCATTGCCTACGTGTCGGTCGACGGCCGGCCGCCGAAGCAGACCTACGAGCTCTTCGTGGCGGATTCCGATGGCGAGAACCGCACGCGCATCGCGTCGTCGCCCATGCCCATCATGTCGCCGGCCTGGTCGCCGGATGGTGAATGGCTGGCATACGTGTCCTTCGAACGGCGCGTGTCCGCGGTGTTCGTACAGCACCGGCGCAGCGGCCAGAAGACCATGGTCTCGGCTCGCGCCGGCATCAACGGCGCGCCCACCTTCTCGCCAGATGGCAAGAAGCTGGCGCTGACGCTCTCGGGCAGCAACGGCAACCTCGACATCTATCTACTCACGCTGGCCACCAACGAGCTCAAGCGTCTCACCGAGGACCCGGGCATCGACACCGAGGCCTCCTTTGCGCCCGGTGACGGCAACACCATCTACTTCACGTCGGATCGCTCCGGCAGCCCGCAGGTTTATCGCCTGACCACCGGCAGCACCGAGCGTCCCAAGCGGGTCACGTTCCAGGGCGGCTACAATGCGCGCCCGCGCGTGTCGCCCGATGGCAAACAACTGGCCATCCTCACGCTCGTCAACGGGTCCTACCGCATCGGCATCCAGGACCTGGCCAACGGCACGGTTCAGATCCTGTCGAAAGGCGTACAGGAAGAATCGCCGAGCTTTGCGCCCAACGGGGCCATGCTGATATTCGCGGGCCGCGAACGTGGCCACAGTGTGCTGCAGACAGTATCCAGTGACGGCCTGACCTCGGCGCGGCTCGACGCCGACGCCGGCGAAGTTCGTGAACCGGTTTGGGGACCCTTCCTTCCGTGAGCCTTTTCGTCTCGGAGGGGGCCATGACCATTTTTGATACCAGGACAGGTGTGCAAATGAAGAATTTCGTATCGCTTTCAGTGCTCGTCGCAACGGTTGCGCTGTTTTCCGGCTGCTCCACCAAGAAGTCGGACGTCCCGGAGACGCCCCCGGCGCCAACCGTCGACAACACCGCCGGCGTGGAAAATGCCGATGCCCTCGCGGGTGACACCACGGCCACCATGGGTCCGTCGGGGGAGCTGCTCTCCAAGCGCATCGTGTACTTCGACTTCGACCGCGCCGAGATCCGCGCGGATTCGCAGAGTGTCGTCGCGGCGCACGCGGCCTATCTCTCGAAGAACCCGAACCAGAAGGTACGCCTCGAAGGGCACGCCGATGAACGCGGCTCGCGCGAGTACAACATCGGCCTTGGCGAACGCCGCGGCCAGACCGTGCGTCGCGCGCTGGCGCTGCAGGGCGTCGCCGATGCGCAGTTGTCCACCGTCAGCTACGGCGAAGAGCGGCCGGCCGCCGCGGGCAGCGACGAGCAGGCGTACGGTCTCAATCGCCGTGTCGAGATCGTCTACCTGAAGTGACTGCCATCCGAAGTATCGAAGTGGGGTGCTCTTGAACACATCACGTAGTTGGGTACTGGCCCTGGGCGCACTGGCGCTCGGCGGCTGTGCGGTGTCGCCCGAAGAAGATCCGGTCCAGATCCGCATGAACGACATCGACTCGCGCTTGCAGCGCATCGAGCGGGTGCTGACGAACCAGAGTCTTCTCGAACTCGCGCAACGCATCGACTCGGTCCAGGCCGACGTGCGCACCATTCGCGGCGAAGTCGAGATGCTCCAGAACCAGACCGAAGGCGGCAAGGCGCAGAGTCGCAACCTGTACGGAGACCTGGAGAAGCGACTGGCTGCGCTGGAAACCCTGGGCGGCGTGGGCGCGGCAGCCGCGCCTGGCGCAGTCCCGGCGCCCCTGCCGGGAAGCTCCGAGCAGGGCACGTATGAGGCCGGCATGGCCGCGCTGCGCGCGGGCAACTACGACAAGGCAATCTCCACGTTCCGCGAGGTGGTCACTAACTACCCGACGGGCGAGCTGGCGTCCAACGCGCAGTTCTGGATGGGCGAGAGCTACTACACGAAGGGCGACCTCGAGAGCGCCGTCGTTGCATATCGCAAGGTGCTGGCCGACTGGCCCACGGCGCGCAAGGCGCCGGACGCCATGGTCAAACTCGGCTTCTCGTTGTCGGACCTCAAGCGCACCGGCGAGGCGCGCAGCACGCTCGAGGAAGTGATGCGCAAGTTTCCGGGCACGCCTTCCGCCCAGCTGGCCGCGGATCGCCTGAAGCGCCTGGGCCGATGATCCCGGCAGATGAGCCCGGGCAGTTGAACGAGAGTAGATGAACGCGGCTTCCAGTGAGCTCGAGCCCGGTGGCGAACGCCGCCTGAAAATCACGGAAATCTTCTACTCGCTGCAGGGCGAGGCCGACACCGTGGGTTTTCCGACCGTGTTCGTGCGTCTCACCGGCTGTCCACTGCGCTGCCAGTTCTGCGACACCACGTACGCCTTTCAGGGTGGTGAGTGGCACACGCTCGATGAGGTGCTCGAGAAGGTCGGTGGCTTCGCCCCGCGATACGTTTGCGTCACCGGGGGTGAGCCGCTCGCGCAGAAGAACTGCCTGCCGCTGTTGACGCAGCTGTGTGATGCCGGCTATCGCGTGTCCATCGAGACCAGCGGCGCCATGCCGCTCGCGGGCGTGGATGCGCGCGTGAACCGCATCGTGGACGTCAAGACGCCGGGCTCGGGCGAAGAAAGCCGCAATCGTTATGAGGACCTCGCGCTGCTGCGGCCCGAAGAGCAGATCAAGTTCGTGATTTGCGACCGGGCCGACTACGAGTGGAGCCGCGGGAAAGTGGCGAGTCTCGATTTGCCAGCACGTTGCCAGGTGCTGTTCTCGCCCAGCGCCGAGCAATTGCCGGCTCGCGACCTCGCGGACTGGATTCTCGCCGACCGACTCCCCGTCCGTTTCCAGATGCAGCTTCACAAGGTGCTCTGGGGCAACGTGCCGGGCAAATGACAAAGCCAAAGCCAATGACTTCGCGTGCCGTTGTCCTGCTGTCGGGCGGTCTCGATTCCGCCACGGTGCTTGCCATGGCACGCGCCTCGGGTCTCGAGTGTTATGCGTTGTCCGTGTCGTACGGTCAGCGGCACCAGGCGGAGATCAGCGCTGCCGCGCGCGTGGCCCGGGCGCTCGGTGCGCGTGAGCATCGCATCATGCATGTGGACCTGGGGCGCATCGGCGGCTCGGCGCTCACGGATCCATCGATCGAAGTGCCAACGACGCCGGGTGAGGGCATCCCCGTCACCTATGTCCCTGCGCGCAACACCATCATGCTGTCACTGGCGCTGGCGTGGGCCGAAGTCCTCGGCGCCACCGAGATTCACATCGGCGTGAATGCCGTGGACTACTCCGGTTACCCGGATTGCCGGCCCGAATTCGTCGCGGCTTTCCAGAACCTCGCGACGCTCGCCACCAAGGCCGGCGCGGAGGGCGGATCGATGCGCGTACACGCGCCCCTGATCCTGCTGAGCAAGGCCGATATCGTGCGAGAAGGCATCCGTCTGAACGTCGACTATTCGCTGACCGTCTCCTGCTACCAGGCGGACGCGGAGGGGCGCGCCTGCGGCTTGTGTGATTCCTGTAGGTTACGTCGCGAAGGCTTTGTTTCTGCTGGAATTCCGGACCAGACTCGCTATGTCATTTCCGCCAGCCAAGCCAGCGAAAAGATCGTGTAGACTTCGCGCCCTTCCGACGGGTCGGTAGCTCAGCTGGTAGAGCAGCGCCCTTTTAAGGCGTTAGTCGTGGGTTCGAGCCCCACCCGACCCACCAATACCAACCCCGGTCCGCACTCGAGCGATCCCGTGACTTCGTGACATCGGGGCGGGCACCGCGGGTTGTCTGCTCGCCAACCGCCTGAGCGCGGATCCTTCCCGGCGCGTGTTGTTAGTCGAAGCCGGCCCTCGCGACGACTACGCGTGGATCCGCATTCCAGTGGCCTATCTACGCTGCATCGGCAATCCCCACCTTTGAGTGCGGGGCGTGGCTCGTCTTCGCGTGGTGGATGCGAGCGTCATGCCGACCATCATGGTCGCGCGCTGGATCAAGACTTCCGTCTAACCAGGGCTCGTTTGGTTCTTGTTTTGCTATATTGGCGCGCCATTTCATCCGGGCGGGGAAACATGAACAAGTTTGCGACGCTGGCCTGCGCCAGCCTGTGTTTGTTGGCGGGGGCCGTGGTCGCGGCTGACAAGCCGGCCGGTGCCCCAGCCTGGAAACCCCTCTTCAACGGCAAGAACCTCGACGGATGGTCGGTGCACTACGCCTCGAAGACGGCCGCCAACGCGCCGCCCGCGTCGAGTCTCTTCGAGGTGAAAAACGGCGCGATCCACGCCTATCCCTCGCAGAAGGGCGGCAGCGAACAGCCGAACGCATACCTGCTCACCGACGCCGACTACAAGGACTACGTGGTCAGCCTCGAATACCGATGGGGCGAGAAAAAATTCGCGCCGCGCCTCGAACACGTTCGCGACGCGGGCCTGCTGTATCACGTGCATCGCGATATTCCTGCCGACTGGCCGGCCGGGTTCGAGTCGCAGATCCAGGAAGGCGACACGGGTGATTCATGGGCCGTGTCCTCGCAGGTGTCCACGTTCATCGACCCGAAGTCGGGGGTGTACACGCTGCCGGAGAATGGGGGAGTGCCGGTCACGGTGGGCAAGAACGGCGGCTTCACGCGCACGCGCCATAGCCGCGTGAACGAGTACCCGGGCTGGAACACGCTGGAGGTCATCGTGCGCGGTGACCGCGCCACGCACATCGTCAACGGCGTAACCAACATGCGCGTCAGCGACCTGAAGGGTTGGGACGCTGCGACCAACAGCTGGGTCAAGGTCGATCACGGCAAGATACTGTTGCAGGCCGAGGCCGCCGAGATCTACTACCGCAACATCAAGGTGCGCGCGCTGACGCCCGCCGACGACATGCCGCCCGAGCCCAAGCTGACGGAAGTCTGGTTCCCGGTGCCGCCGAAGGTGACCCCGGGCAAGACCTCGGGGGCCGCGCCGTCGGATGCCATCGTGTTGTTCGACGGCAAGAGTCTCGACCAGTGGAAGAGCGCCAACACCGGCGCTGCCGCGGGCTGGAAGGTCGATAACGGCGAGATGGTGGTCGGCCCCGGCACCGGCGACATCCAGACCAAGGCCGTGTTCGGTGACGTGCAGCTGCACGTGGAATGGCGCGACCCGGCACTGCCGGCCGACAAGGTGAACCAGGATCGCGGCAACAGCGGCATCTTCCTGCAGGACGTCTACGAAGTGCAGGTGCTCGACAACTTCGAGAACCCGACCTACGTCAACGGGATGGTGGGCAGCATCTACAAGCAGTTCCCGCCGCTCGTGAACGCCACATGGCCCGCCGAGACCTGGAACACCTACGACATCATCTTCACGGCGCCACGTTTTGCCGCGGATGGGTCGCTGACGTCACCCGCGCGGCTCACGGTGCTGCTCAACGGCGTGCTGGTGCAGAACAACTCCGTGCTGAAGGGCGGCACCACGTACATCGGCGCGCCTAGCTACCGGCCGCATGCCGACATGCCCCTGCGCCTGCAGGATCACGGGCACCTGGTGCGCTTCCGGAACATCTGGGTCCGCAAGCTCTAGCGGCAGTGGGGCCTGCCCCCAATCTGGGCAGAGGTTGAGACTCGTGTCACGGGGCAGGTGACGGCAGGAATCTGCCGCCATCCAGGCGTCCGGTTCGCGGGGTGGGTGGCCCCCGGGTGTTCAAGGGAACCGCTTCCCTGACCGATAAACCCGGGACCGGCCCTATGAACGACCGCAACAAAAACGCTGCGCAGGCGACTACCGACCTGCCGCTGCAGGCCCAGCTCATGGGCAGCCTTGCGCTCGTTTTCATCCTGAGCGCGGTGGCAGGCCTGATCGGCTACGCGACATTCGACGCGACTTCGCTCGAGAAGGGCGTGGTCGCCAAGGCCAATGTGTACGCCTCGACGCTGGCCAGCCAGGGCTACAACGCGGTGGCCGCCGCGGACCCGAGGCTTGCGGAAGCGGTGATCGCACCGCTGCTCAGCGATCGCAACATTCACGCCGTCTCACTCTACGCGCCGGACGGCAAGGCCCTCGCGGGTCATGGCCACTTTCCGCCGGAGCTGCACGACGCGAGCGAAGCGAAGTTCGCGGACGACCGCGTCCTGGTGACCGTGCGCGACCTTCCCATCGACGGTCTCGGCACGGGCCACGTGCTGCTGGCGCTATCTACCGAACACATCGCCTCCGACCGCTTCCGCGCCGCGCAGTTTCCCGCCATGTGCACGGCCGTGGTGTTGCTGTTCGCGATCCTGCTGGCGCTGGCGCATTCCTTCAGCGTGATGATGTCGGAAGTCGTGCGCATGTTCGAAGAGCGCCGCCAGATGGAGCGAACCGAGAAGGAGCGGCTCGAGAAGCTGGTTTCCGAACGCACGCACGAACTCGAGCGCGGCCGCGAACAGTTCCGGCTCGTGGTCGAGGGCACCCAGGCCATCCCGTTCGCGCTGGACGTCGAGGACGGTCATTTCGAATACATCGGTCCGCAGGGCCCGCAGCGCCTGGGCTTCGACGAAGACGTGTGGAAGCGCATCGGCTTCCTGGACCAGTTGATGCCGCGCGAACGCAATGGGCAGGGTCGTGCCCGCATCGACGAGAGCAAGTCCGGCCATTTCGAGCTGGAGACCACCGTGCTCACGGCCGACGAAAAGCACGTCGACTTGCGCTGGGTCGCGAGTTGCGAACAGAGCGACACCACGGGCCAGCACAAAGTGCTTCGAGGCATGATGCTCGACGTCACCGATCAGCGGCGCCTCGAGAACGATCTGGCGCAGGCCCAGAAGCTCGAGAGCGTGGGACGTCTCGCCGCGGGCGTGGCGCACGAGATCAACACGCCGGTGCAGTTCGTCTCCGACAGCGTGCACTTCGTGCGCGAAGCCATGGATGACCTCTCGGAGATCGTCGAGAGGTATCGCGCGCTGCGCGCCGCGACCGAAGCCTCCGCGCAGACCGCCCCCGACATCAAGGCTGCCGCGAAGGCCGCCGAGGAGGCCGAGGACGATGCCGATCTCGACTACATTCTCGAGAATGCCCCGGTGGCACTCGATCGCGCGCGCGAAGGTCTCGGCCGCGTGGCCGCCATCGTGCGCTCGATGAAGGAATTCGCGCACCCGGATCGAAAGGAGATGGCGCAGGCCGATCTCAACCAGGCGATCTCGAGCACGCTGGTCATCGCCTCCAATGAATACAAGTACGTCGCCGACGTGGAAACGCAGTTCGCCGAGCTGCCGCTCGTGAATTGCTACGCGGGCGAGATCAACCAGGTGGTGCTGAACCTCATCGTGAACGCGGCGCATGCCATCGGCGACACGGTCAAGGGCCAGCCTGGTGGTGAGGCGCCGGTGAAAGGGCGGATCACCGTCCGCACGCGCGTGCTCGACGACTCGGTGGAGATCGCCATCGGCGACACGGGCAAAGGCATACCGGCCGACGTACGGCCCCGCATCTTCGATCCCTTCTTCACCACCAAGGAAGTGGGCAAGGGCACCGGCCAGGGTCTCGCCATTGCGCGCAACGTGATCGTCGACAAACACCACGGCACGCTCCATTTCGACACCGAGATCGGCAAGGGCACCACTTTCTACATCCGCCTGCCCATCGACGGGCCCGCGACCGCATCGGAGACGGCTTCGGCCGCCGCGTGAGGAATCCATGAAAGTCGCCAAGGTCTCCACCAGCCACATCCAGGCCGTGACGGGCACGACCTTCGTGTCGACGTTGAGCTCGCTGCTGTTCGGCTATTGCACGGCCGTGATCTGCGGCGTGGTCGGCGCCATCGATCACAATTTCATCGCGCCGCGTGGCATGCACGAAACAGCGGCGAACGCGTTGCTCGGCCTCACGGTCTGCGCCGCGCTCGGCGGCACGATCCTCGGCGCGCTCGTGGCGCGCAGGTCCGCGGAGTTGTTAGGCCGCAAGAAGCCGATGATCCTCGCCTCGGTGCTGTTCCTGGTGTCGGCGCTCGGTTCGGCATTCCCGGAAGCCGGCCTCGCGCCCATCGGCGGCATGGGCCCGGACGCCATCTGGCCGTTCATCGTCTATCGCGTCATCGGCGGCGTGGCCGTGGGACTCGCGTCGGTGATCGCGCCGATGTACGTGGCGGAATTCGCGCCGCGCGCCGTTCGCGGCCAGCTGGGCGCCTATCAGCAGATCGCGATCGCCGGCGGCATCGCCATCGTCCTGTTCGTCAACTGGGGCATCGCGCTGCAGGGTGACGACCTCTGGGTGCTGACCACCGGCTGGCGCTACATGATGGTTTCCCTGGCCGTGCCCGCGCTGGCGTTCTTCTGGCTGAGTTTCAGCGTGCCGGAATCCCCGAGCTGGCTCGTGAAGCGCGGGCGTGTCGAGGACGCACGCCGGATGCTGTCGAAATCCGCCGAGCCCGACGAGGTCAACGCGATGCTCGCCGATCTGGCGCGGGCCAGCGAAGTGCAGGTGAAGCCGGCTCCGCTCATGGCGTTCGGCATGCGTGTGGTGATGATCGGCATCGCATTGAGCCTGCTCCAGCAGCTCATGGGTCTCAACGCCATTTCCTACTACGGGCCGCAGATCCTCGAGCGCATGGGATATCACCTGGATGCGGCGTTCCTGGGCGTGCTGATCGCGCGCTCGCTGAACCTGCTCGCCACCATGATCATCGTCCTCATCGTCGACCGCGTGGGGCGCAAGCCCTTGCTGATCCTGGGCGCACTCATGATGGGCTTTTCGATGCTGGCGTTGGGCGCGCTCTTCCGCAACGACAACACCGGCGCCTACGGCCTGGTCGCCATGTGCTGCTACATGGTGGGCCTCGGCATGTCGTTCGGTCCCATCGTATGGATCCTGATGTCCGAGATCTTCCCGACACCGATCCGCGGCCAGGCCATGTCGGTGGCCATCTCGGCGCAATGGAGCGCCAATTTTCTCGTGTCGTTCACCTTCCCGATCATGTTCGGGGACAGCGGGCTCAATGCCTTCGCGCACGGCGGCTTCGCGTTCTGGATCTACGGCGCGTTCGGGCTGCTGGCGGCATTCGTGGTGCTGCGTTTCGTGCCCGAGACCAAAGGCGTGGACGGTGACCAGGTGGCGGCGCTGTGGCGCCGCGAAAGCTATTTGAGCTTCACCTTCGATCCGGCACGCGAATCGCGTTCCTAGATCCAGCCCACCGAACGACGAAACTCGAGTTCCGTGGCTTCCCGCCGCGCCTGCTCCTGCGGTGTCGGCTGTGGCTGCGCGCGCGCCTGGGAGAGTGTCTTTGGCAGCGGCGGAAGCCCCGCCTGGGCGCGCATGGAACTCACCCGTGCCTCGTCCTCCAGCGGATGCGGCTCGAGACCGTTCGCGCCCACGCGAAGCTGCGTGCCATAACGCTGCGGGCGGCCCTCGTAAACCCGGATACGGTCGTCGATGATGGCGAACTGCCAGCGAGGCGCATCTCCGGCCTCGGAGGCGCGCCCGATGAGGTCGCGGCACTGGCGCATGAACGGCGGCTCGCTGATGGAATGCAGCGCGATGCGCCAGGCGGCCTTCGCACCGTTCTCGCCAACCAGCGTGAAACCGGGCCAGCCGAACACCGCGATGATCTGGCGAAGCCGGCTGGAGTTGGCGCGATGCACCTCTTCGAGGCGCGAGTGATACGTGTCGTTGAGTGCGCCGGCGGCAGTGAGTTCAGCGCGTACCGCCTGGTCCTGCGCTTCCATGTCGAGAAGAGCCTTCTCGAGAGATTCATCCATGCCGTTCTGTCCCCTGTGCGAATGGCGTGGCCAATATACCAGCGGCCCGTCAATGCCGGGAGAAGAGAGCAAACAGCGAGCGCGGGAGACAGGGCCGCGCCGTGGCTGCGCGCGGGAGATTGCGCGGCGAACTACTTTTCCCGCTTCACGCGTGCGTCGTATTCCGCGTTGTCCAGGTAACCGTCTCCGTTCTTGTCCGTCCTGGAGAAACTCTCCACGAGCCTGGAATCCACCGAGGCTTCCGGCAGCGAGATGCGTCCATCCTTGTTCGCATCGAGGGTCTCGAAGGAGCTGCTTTGCCCCGCCGGTGTGGCCGGAGGCGGCTTCTGACCTTCGGCGGCCACGGTGGCGAAGGGAGCCAGCGCAAGGACGACTGGGAGCAACTTGTTCATGGGGATCTCCGTTTCGGGGATGCTCCACCCTATACCGCCAATCTAACTACAAACCGCGGGGCGGAATGCGCTGACGGCAACTACAGCGCCGTCCCACGTCGATGTCGGCGCATTCCGGGGGCGTAGATGGCCCGCATCTCTCAAGGTGCGCGGATGGCCGCATTCTGGTTCGTGCTCGTCGGGCTTCTGCTGGTGGGAATCGCATTGCTCGGGAGATTCCTGGATCGCCTGCCCGTGAGCCCGGCGATGATCTATCTGCTGGTGGGTTTTCTGCTGGGTCCGGCGATGTTCAACGTCCTCGAGCTCCACCCGTTGCGTGAACTCCCGCTGCTCGAATCCATCACCGAGATTGCGCTGCTGATCGCGCTGTTCACCGTGGGCATCAAGATGCGAGTCCCGATCGGCGACTGGCGCTGGAGCGTGCCATTGCGACTGGCCACTGTCTCGATGGTGCTGACCATCTTTGGCGTCGCAATGGTCGCGGTCCTCCTGCTCGGCTACGAATGGCCGGTGGCGCTGGTGCTGGGTGCGGTGCTGGCGCCGACGGATCCCGTGCTTGCCTCGGACGTGCAATTGCGCACGGCGCAGGACCGCGACAGCCTGCGCTTCGGCCTCACGGGTGAAGGCGGCCTCAATGACGGCACCGCCTTTCCATTCGTGTACCTGGGACTCGGCCTGATGGGACTGCACGACCTCGGGTTCCTGGGCTGGCGCTGGATCACCGTCGATCTGGTCTGGGGAATCGCGGGCGGAGTGGGGCTGGGTTTCCTCATCGGCTCGTTGCTGGCACACGGTGTGCGCAAGCTGCGTGCCTGGCGGCGCGACGCCGTGATCTTCGATGAGTTCCTGCTGCTCGGCGTGATCGCGCTGAGTTATGGCGTGGCGCTCGCGGCCCATGCGCTGGGATTCCTCGCCGTGTTCGCGGCAGCGCTGGCTCTGCGCCGCGCGGACGACATTCACGCGAGTTCCAGCAGCGCCACCGACAAGCCGCCGTTGACGCCTAGCATGCTCAACGTCAACGAGCAGCTCGAGCGAATCGTCGAGGTGGCGGTCGTGCTGCTCGTGGGCGCGATGATATCGACGGGCTACTGGTCTCCCGAAGGCCTGTTGCTAGCGGGGCTTCTGTTCGTCGTGATCCGCCCGTTGGCCGTGTGGATAGGCGTGCGCGGCGCTGACACGGGCAGCGCACCGCGACGGTTGATGGCGTGGTTCGGCATCCGCGGCATCGGATCTGCCTACTACGCGGTGTTCTTCGCGGGATATGAATTGCGCGACGCCGTGGCAACGGAATTGCTCTCGGCGGCGTTCACCGTCATCGCCGCGTCGATCGTGCTGCACGGCATTTCCGCGACGCCGCTCATGGAGCTCTACCGCGCGCGGCGGGGTCGCGCGCGTGCAGTGGCAATGTCGGACAAACCATGACGCCCCCGGAGTCGCCATCCCACGACGCATTCGGTCGCTGCCGCTGTGCGACATGTGGATGGCGATTCCAGAATGGGACTCATGAAGAACTGGGACCGCATCTCCGACGACTGGACGCAATGGAAAGGCCGCGTTCGAGAGCGTTGGGGCAAGTTGACCGACGACCAGCTCGACGTGGTGGCCGGCCGGCGAGAGCAGCTATCGGGTCGCATCCAGGAAGTCTATGGCGTGACCAAGGACGAAGCAGAGCGCCAGCTGAACAACTGGCAACGCAATCTCGCGGTCGAGTACGACGAGACCGAAATGATCCTCGACGATGACGACAGGCCCGAAGGGACACGCAACGGACGGGAGTAGCCATGATCACCGTGAACGGAACCCGCAACGCATTCTGGTGTGCCATCGCCTTTGGCATCGTGGCCTGCGCATCGACACCCATGCCGGTCGAGAAGCTCGCGGTGGCGAAGACTTCCATCGAGCGCGCTGAACAGGCGCAGGCTGCGCAATTCGCACAGGTGGAACTGAACTCCGCGCGCAACAAGTATGCCGCCGCACAGGCCGCGGCGGACAAACGCGACGCGCAGGTGGCGGCGCGCCTTGCCGACCAGGCCGACGTGGACGCGCAGCTCGCCGAGTCGACGGCGCGCGCCAAGCAACAGCAGCAACTCGTCACGGAAATGGACGCCAGTCTGCGCGATTTGCGCAACGAAACGCTGCGCCGTGACAACAGCGGCACCGCGACGCCGGAGTCGGCTCCGCTGCCCCAGCAGCAGCCCGTTCCCCGGCAGCCGTAGTTAGGAGGCTCGTCATGAACTTCAGGCACGTGAAATACCGTCTCCTCGCCGTTGCCGTCGCGTCCACCCTGGCAGGACTCACCGCGTGTAAAACCGCGCCGGATTCTTCGGCGGTGCTCGAGCAGGCAAGAACCGCGGTCACCCAGGCAGAGTCGGATCCGAACGTCGCGAAATACGCGCCCCAGGAGCTGGACCGGGCGCGCAAGCTGCTGGTGAACGCCGAGGGAGCGGCCAGCGAAAAGGGCGGGAAGGACCCGACGGC
>Ga0164241_10004126_pt1 | contig 14219 bp, 12 predicted proteins | sample OricomyardsoilBY_FD_108780 | JGI IMG/M metagenome (GOLD analysis project Ga0164241, IMG submission 108780) | Backyard soil microbial communities from Emeryville, California, USA - Original compost - Back yard soil (BY) | ecosystem: Environmental > Terrestrial > Soil > Unclassified | place: USA...
TGAGTATAAAAAGTTGGTATTCAACCGGCTACTCCATTAATCAGCAAGGTTTTGCAAGCAAACAAGGAATTTTGGGAATAAAACGACTTATGTTCCGCAAATCAAAATACAAAAAATACAACTATCGCAAGGCCCAATCCAGCGATTGCACAATACCAGCTCCATTGCTTTATGGAGCGGTGCCACATTGGAAAGATTAAGTTTTATTCCACTGGAAAAATTACAAACAGAACGTGAAAATATTATTCACCAAGTCGCCCGCTTTCGCGGGCGATGGATGTGACATTTTCAAGCAAATTCAATTTCTAATAACTAAATAATCTAATTCTTGCGCCAAATTTTCCTCAATAGCGGCAACTTCTTGCCGCTATAGGGTTTGTACCCTTTTCGCTTGAGGTGAATCATGATTATTGCCAACTCACAAATCCAAATGGCAGCGCAGCAGGAATATCAAGAAAGCTACAGTTTGCGCGAAACCGGAAGCTTATGGCGGGGACCAAGCCCCGCACCTTTAAATCCAACACCCGTTGTGCAACCCATAAAAACAATTTCAGTTGATTTATCCAAAGCGGGTTCGTTGTTGGCGAAACATCAGCAATCACAAACACTCAATTTAAATACTGATCTCGATTCGCGCTCGCGTGTAAATCGCATGATCCTCGAAGCGATTTTTCAATCTATCACTGGGCGCTCTATCAATCTAAATGAATCCAAAAAAGTCGTGGAAGAAGGCGGCCCTACCGAATTGCAAGTTGATACTCCCGTACCCTCACGCAATCTGCAAGCTGCGAATGAAGTGGTTTATCGCCGACAAGAACGTTACGAAGAACATGAACGCATGCAGTTCCAGGCACAAGGCACCATTCGCACACAAGACGGCCGCGAGATTTCATTTAATGTCGATTTGGCAATGAGCCGCGATTTTGTGTATGAATCCAATCTCGAAGTGCAACGCGTGCAGATGATTGATCCATTAGTCATTAATTTTGATGGCTTGGGCGCACAACTCAGTCAAACCAAATTTTCATTTGATCTGGATAGTGACGGCACAGAAGAACAGCTCGCCAGTTTAAAAACTGGCAGCGGTTTTTTAGCACTTGATCGAAACAATGATGGAATCATCAACAACGGCAGCGAATTATTCGGCCCCAGCACCGGCCGCGGCTTTGCCGAACTCGCCGCTTACGACGAAGACGGCAATCAATTTATCGACGAAGCCGACAGCATCTACCACCAACTCCGCATTTGGATGACTAACGAAGACGGTAGTACACAATTAATGGCGCTAGGCGATAAAAATATCGGCGCGATTTATCTCGGTCATGTCAGTTCACCTTTTCAATTAAAAGATGAAAACAATAATTCACTCGGCGAAATTGCCAATTCAGGAATTTATTTAAAAGAAACCGGTGAAGTTGGAGTGGTGCAGGAGTTGAATTTACGGGTGTGATATTTGCAATATGTTTTTTTATAAAATCTATCAAGTGGGCGATCGCCAGCAATTGTGATGTGGATATTGCTTTGCATTTTTAATTGTCTTTTTTCACAATTTCAGAAATTTTTTCTTGAGTGTTGAGCTGGATGCGAATGTTGTGTGCATCTGATACAAATGAAAAGTTGAAGTCAAACGTATCTCTTAACTGGGCGATCCATTTTTCTTTATGTGAAATATAATCAGCTTTTAACTCAAAATTATCTGAATCTTTTAGTTCAAGCCATTCATCATGAACAGGCATTGTCTCGACTATCTCAACATATTTTTCATTTGGATAAATAACTATATCATTAACTTCAAATCGAATATTGGTTCTTGCCCCATCAGAAATTCTAGTTAAATATAGATATGCATCGTTGATAGACAATTTCACAGTATCATTGTTGGTAACCACGATTCGCACAAGAGCTTGCAAATTACCATCTTCATTTTTTTTAGCGTCGGGGAATCCGTCTAACTCCACAGAGATTTTAGGTGGTGCTGGTGTGCGCACTTCAATCCACCAATATATTCCACCTCCTATAACAGACAAGCCTAAAACTAGACCGAACGTGATACCTAGCGCAGCGAAAAAGTACTTTTTCATTAGAATCTTCCATCCATTTGATGTTATAAATGACGCAGACTATATACATCTAATTGGTGCAATTTCAACCATCCAAAGAAACTTCGTGTCTCCTCAAGTATTGTTTTATCAAATAACTGACCCCAAGTTTTTGCTACCATGCCCTACCAATCCCCACCACGAGGAAATCATCATGAAACTGGCGCGTATTTGTTTATTGGCACTGCCATTGAGTTTGGTCGCTTGTAATGCTTCTTTGCCGCATATTGCTGAAACTGGCGCGGCGGTTGCGAGTGCTACGGGGTATAACAATCAGGCACAAATGATTCGGGCGATTAAAGAAGCTTTGGAATTGGGGAGCAATCGTGCGGCGGATAGTTTGTCGGTTACCGGTGGTTATGCGAATAGTTCGCTTTATCGAATTGAGTTGCCTGCGAATTTGCAGCCCATTACTAAAAATTTGCGTCAGTTGGGTTTGGGTTCGCAGTTGGATAAAGTCGAAGCTTTGATGAATCAGGGTGCAGAAAAAGCGGCAGTTGAAGCCAAAGCGGTTTTTATCGATGCAGTGCGTAATATGAAAGTCACTGATGCTTTGGGAATTATTCGTGGTAATCAAACCGCAGCAACTGATTATTTCCGTGTACAAACTGAAGCCAGTTTGCGTCAGCGTTATCAACCAATCATCCAACAAAATCTTGAGCAAATTGGTTTTTATAATCAATACAAACAATTGTTGACTGCTTACAACATGGTACCCATTTCCAATAAACCCAGTTTGGATCTTGAACAACATGTAGTGAATATGGCGCTGGATGGTTTGTTTAAACAAGTTGCCGTTGAAGAAAAATTAATTCGACAAGATCCCGCTGGGCGAGGGAGTCAAATTATTGGGGCTGTTTTTGGGCTTAAATAATTTTAATCCGGTCTTTATATAATTTTTATGTTGGAAATATTTCGTCATGCCCGCAGGGCATCCAGTGACTTTGCAATTTAAGGTCGCTGGATTAGCTTCGCTGGTCTAGCGGCTCCCTTCGGGAATGACATTTTGTGGGATTTAATAATACTTCAACTGCGTTGCTTTACCCCTGAACACGCGATAAGAAAAAATGGTGTAAGCAATAATAGTGGGCAACACTATGGCAGTGCCGACTAAAATAAATTTTAATGATTCAGGTGCGCTGGCGGCTTGCCAGATGCTTAATTGGTTTGGGACTACATAGGGGAAAAAGCTGTAGGCCAAACCGATAAAACTCATTAAAAAAATAATCGCAGCTGATACGAAAGGAAACCATGAATAACTTTCAAGATCGGGTGAAAAGTTTTTAAGGAATCTGTCGGTTGCGAATAATAAGCTGAAGCAGATAGTGGGAACAATCATCAGCAATAATAAGGCAGGACTGCCGAACCATTTTTCATAAATCATTGGGTTCACCCAGGGATTCACAATCGAAACAGCAATTAATCCCAAAGTCATTAGCCATCCACAAATTCTCGCCCAGCGGGTTGCAGATTGTTGTAACTCACCTTCCGTTTTCATCACCAACCAGCAAGCACCAATATAGGTATAACCTGCAGTAACGCAAATTGCACTGAGTGCGGCAAATAGATGAGCTTTTATGCTCGACTCAAATCCCATTACATAAAGACCCAACATATAACCTTGTGAAAGGGTTGCGAGTAATGAACCAATTTTGAATATCTTGTCCCATAAATCTTTGTGATTGGGAAGTGCCTTCGCACGAAAATCAAATGCTACGCCACGTAAAATTAAACCTGCAAGCATTACCGTAACCGGTAAATATAAGTGAAATAAAATTAGACTGTGGGCAGCCGGAAATGCAATCAGTAAAACGCCGATGCCCAATACCAGCCATGTTTCATTGGCATCCCAGAATGGACCAATGCTGGCAATCATGGTGTCGCGATCGGCTTCAGAATTTTTTGGTAACAAAATACCAACACCTAAATCATAGCCATCGAGAATCGCGTAAACAAAAAAAGCCAATCCCATTAAACCGATAAAAATAATGGGTAAATAAAAAGCTTCACCGAACGCTGGTACGCTATTCATAATCCACCCTCTTGAGTTTTTTGATTAATAAGTTTTTCTTGCAATGTTTCCAAATATTTTTCGCGATCGACCAATACAGATTTATTCGCCATCACAAATAACGTGCGTATGTAAGCAATTAATAGCACTACATAAAGTGATAAATAAATAGTCAGTGAAATGCCTACATTTTGTGCTGGCACTGTGGTGACAGCATCAACGGTTTTTAATATCCCTGTCACTAACCAGGGCTGACGGCCAATTTCAGTCACGTACCAACCCGCCAGTGTTGCGATCCAACCAGAGAAAGTCATGCCGACGAAAACTTTTAGCATCCAGGGTGACATTTCTTTTTTGCGACCTTTGGCAATTAAAAACAATTGCCAACAACCCAGCCAGGATGTGATCAGCATTAACACACCGATACCCAGCATAATTCGAAAGCCGAAAAATAAAGGCGTAACAGGTGGGTGCGCATTGGGAAATTCATTGAGTCCTTTAATTTCGCCATCTTTTGTATGCGTTAAAATTAAACTTGCTATGTTTGGAATTTCAATAGCAAAATCATTTTGCTTTTTTTCCTTATTGGGTATTGCAAATAAAATTAAAGGAACATTTTTTTCGGTTTCCCATATTCCTTCTATGGCGGCTATTTTGGCCGGTTGATGTTTTAGTGAATTTAATCCGTGTAAATCACCTAATAAAATTTGTAATGGAATTAAGAGCGCTGCTGCAATAGCTGCTGTTTTTAATGCCAGCCGTGGTGCAGGTTTGTGATCCTTTTTCAAAATGCGATAAGCCGAAATACCCGCAATTAAAAACGCGGCGGTTAAACCTGAAGCTACCAACATATGTGCCAGGCGATAAGGCATAGAAGGATTAAAAATAATTTGCACCCAATCAACAGGAAATGCTTTCAAGCTATCACCCACTTGTCTCATCTCAAAACCGGCGGGTGTTTGCATCCATGAATTGAGGGCGATAATCCAAAAGGCTGACATGGTGGTACCAAATGCCACTAACAATGTTGCCAGCGTGTGAATGCGATTGGATACACGATTAATACCAAACAACATAATGCCCAGAAAAGTCGCTTCCAGAAAAAATGCAGTTAATACTTCATAACCTAATAAAGGCCCCGCAATATTGCCAACAGTTTCCATATACCCTGGCCAGTTAGTGCCAAATTGAAAACTCATAGTGATGCCACTCACAACCCCCAATGCAAATGTTAGGGCAAATACTTTTACCCAAAAACGATAAGCACGCATCCAGACATCATCTCCATCACCTTTGTAGCGAATTTTGAAGTAAACCAAAAACCATCCGAGTGCGATTGAAATAGTGGGAAATAAAATATGAAAAGAAATATTCGCGGCGAATTGAATGCGTGAGAGCAAAAGAGTATCGAGAAGTGTGTCGTGCATGATGTACCTCTTTAGTGAAATTCTCCTAGCCTCCCCAGGCTAGGAGGGGATCAAGCTTTTTTTCCAGAACTAAAAATCTTGTCTTTCATATCCAATACTTTTCCAATATTGCTGCCCAATTTCAGCATCGAACTTAAATGGCTTTTATCCAGACGTTGTACTTCTTCTGTCCACACAGTCAGCATTTCCATTAATTCGTACATGTCCTTCATGCGTTCCTGTGCGTATTTTTCTTCTGCATTGGCAGGTTTTTCGATTAATAAATTGCGCAAGGTTGACATGGTGGGATCCATTTCGCGTTTGCGCCTTTGTTGAATCAAAATTTTGGCTATGTCCCATGCATCACCGGGTACTGAGTAAAATTCTCGTCTATCGCCCGGAAAGTGCTTCAATTTAATCAGTTCCCATGACATCAGTTCTTTGAGCCCCATGCTAACGTTGGATCGCGAAAAGCTCAGTGACTCGCTGATGTCGTCAGCACACAAGGGTTCTTTGCTAAAGACTAACAGAGCATATATCTGCCCTACTGTGCGGTTGATCCCCCAACGGCTGCCCATCTCGCCAAAGTGAAGGATGCAGGATTGAAGCATGGGGGTAACTTGCAAAGTCATATTAGATTTCCTGTAATTTCAGTATATTCTGAAATTACAGAAATGATTGATCTGTGTCAATGGATAAGAAGCTCAATCTATATAGGGGGATTATGGGTGATTCGTTGGTTATATCTGCTTGCTATCGGGCATTTTATTTATTTTATGTTAGCTGATACGGGTATCCCTCCCTTGCAAAGGGAGGGATCTTTTTATCAAAGCGAATAAGGATCAAGCCACAAACTTTTATCATCCACTGGTGTTAGTTTGGGTAGTGAGGGGTTTTGTAATGGAATAATAATTCGGTTTTTCAAGTTGGCTTTTTCCAGTGCCGCTTTTACTGTGGGGTCGTTCAAAAAATAATCATCAAAACTGCCATCTTCGATAGCAATGCGTAAACCTTTCTCAATATTCCTTGCCAATTCAGTATTTGATTTTTTTACAAAAAAGTAAAAAGGATTGGTGTAAGCCAGCAATAATTTTTCTTCAACATCCAATTGCAGCGTTGGTCTGCCAGCAATTTCGGTCCAGGGTTCGTGCACGCCGCGAGGGAAAGCATCGAATCTGTCTCCGTCCAGCATGAAAAACAATCCGTCATATTTCATGACTTTAACTACATTTAATCGGTTAGCGACCAGCACGTCGGTGTCGGCCCACATGCGACCTTGTCCAAGAGAAATGCTGCGTAAATCTTCAATGGTTCGTATCCCATTAAACTTGTGTTGATTTCCTTTTTTTATCATTAACACCCGGTAGCCCAGCAGCCCTTTAAAAATACAGATGCGAATAGGAAGCATGAGTTCTTCAAAGTCGTTGGTAGTTGCATACCAGACAACGTCTATTTCACCATCTTCCAGCATTTTTATATTTCGACTTTCCGTACCGCCAGCTCCGGTTTCCTCCCATTCGTACTGTTCAGGTACTTTACTTAAAGCCAGCTTCAGCAGGCCTTTTGCATATTTGGGTATGCCGTCATTAGAAGTCACCATGCGTAACGGTTTTGCTTGAGCGCTTAAAGAAAACAATAACATACCACTAATCAGGCCAGCCAAAGCCAATCGAGAGTACTGCTTGAGGAATAATCTGGACATTGTCTAACCCTTGTTGCTATTTACTCTGTAACTCTAGTTCAGTCTTTTGTAAATGCATGGCGTCAGTATCATTAAAAAGAGTAAAAAAACCACCGCACCTGTTGAGGTTTCCATAGGGAAGGGGTGCGGTGGTGAAAAATAACTCAATGAGGGATTTGTGGTGTGGCTGACAAAACAAATATCACTGAGTTTAAGGAAGCGGGTGTGCGAACACACCCAAACACGTACAAACCGCTGAGTGGTGTTCAGTGATCTGTGTGGATGTTAGTGGTAACCCACTAACTACAGCATAGCTTCTGCCTTAATCCATGTCCTTGGCGGTAGCTGTTTTACTGTTCAGGGTTGCAGGCTTTTCATAAGTGAAAGGCTGCAGTAATTCATCGGGCTTGCCTTTGCAGGCTTTGGCTAACAAGTCGCGTCGTTGTGCCAGAAGCAAGCCAATAGCTTCGCTGTATTTTTCATCTATATCCGGGATATTGTTTTCAATTAATTGAGTGATATTAGCGGCCAGCTCCAAATATTTATCATGTTCTTCAGCAACTCTTTTATCTTCAAACATACTGCCATCCCGATCACAAAGCCAAACGGCGACTACTGACATACTTAACCTCTTGTCTTAATACTGGTTTTATATACAGTATTGTTTGGGCGGGAGAATGTCAACCAGATTTTTGATGAGTTTGGAAAACTGACTGCTTGAGGTGATAATGCGGCCTCACTTTTGCCGCAGGATTTTTTGTGTCTGATTCTCCCCCGCCCAATATTGCAAAACCAAAGCCGAGGAGCATGCTGCGCTCCAGTTTGCTGACGGGCTCCATGACCATGATGTCCCGTGTATTGGGGTTGATCCGCGATGTGGTACTGGCCAATGTATTGGGCGCTGGTGGTGCCATGGATGTGTTTGCGATTGCACAAAAAATTCCGAACTTTTTTCGTCGACTATTTGCTGAGGGCGCTTTTTCCCAGGCCTTTATTCCGGTACTCGCCGAATATCGTGAGAAAGGTGCGAATGCTGCCGTAAAAGAATTGGTTGATAGGGTGGCAGGTTGCCTAGGCTCAATTCTGTTGATCTTTACGTTGGCGGGCGTTGTGGGTGCTTTTATAATTGCGATCATTTTTGCTCCTGGCTGGTATGTTGAAAGTCCGCAAAAATTTTCGTTTCTGATTGATCTGGTGCAAATCACTTTTCCTTATTTAATGTTGATTTCACTCACAGGATTTGCGGGTGCGATTTTAAATAGCTATGACCGCTTTGCGATTCCCGCTGTCACGCCGATTTTCCTGAATATTTTTATGATCTCTGCCGCATTATTATTTGCGGATAGTTTTTCCAGCCCGGCCTATGCGCTTGCCTGGAGTATTGTGGCTGCAGGATTATTTTCTTTGTTATTTCAGCTGCCGTTTTTGCATCAAATACAAATGCTGCCTTCACCGAAATGGGATTGGTCCCACCCTGGTGTTAAACGTATTTTGGTGTTAATGGCTCCCGCTTTATTTGGTGTTTCTGTTAGCCAATTAAATTTATTAGCGGACAGCATTATTGCGACTTTTTTGGTTGAAGGTAGTCCGAGTTGGTTATTTTATTCTGATAGGTTAGTGGAGTTGCCTTTAGGTGTTTTTGGTGTAGCGATTGCCACAGTAATAATGCCGGGTTTGTCGCGACAAAATGCTGCACAATCTGCCGAAAAGTTCAGTCAAACCCTGGATTGGGCAATTCGATTTGTAGTGTTAATTGCACTACCGGCCACACTGGCGCTGATCATTTTATCCAAGCCAATATTGTTCACACTTTTTTATCACTCCAGTGGTGCAATGGAAGTGTCTGACATTCTGATGTCCACCTACAGTTTGCGTGCCTATGCGCTCGGATTATTTGCATTTATGTTGATCAAAGTGTTGGTGCCAGGATACTTCGCGCGTCAGGATATGCGATCACCTGTACGCATTGGTGTGATATCAATTGGTGCTAATTTGTTGATGAAACCTTTCTTTGTCATCCCAATGGTGATGCTGTGGGAGCTGGGACATGTCGGCCTGGCATTGACTACGGCGTTGGCTGCCTACGTCAACGCTTTCTTGCTGTATCGCGGCTTGCGCAAACAAGCTATTTATACCCCCTCAGATGTCTGGCCAAGACTGTGGTTGAAGTATGGAGTTTCCAATCTGGCGATGGTGATGGTGCTTTTATCCTTCCTTTACGGGTGGAATCAATGGGCCGACTGGAGTGTGATTGATCGTATCCTGCGTTTATCGATGATTTGCATCGCAGGCTTGGGAGCTTATCTTGGTTGTTTGTGGTTGACCGGAGTTCGGTTGCGGGATTTCAGGCATCATCATTAAACAGGATTAACAGGTGAGCTCACGGCGTTGCTCCTATATACTGGCCGGCCTTGGAAAAGATGGGTTTGAGGTTGGATTAAGCGTGGAATTTAAAGCTCGGTCGTTTATTCGCGGCGCACATAATTTGCGACCATGGCACACAGGTTGTGTAGCGACACTCGGCTCATTTGATGGTGTGCATCTCGGTCATCAAGCTGTATTGCAACAGTTGGTGGATTTGGCGAAACAAACACAACTCCCGTCGCTGGTCATTATCTTCGAACCTCAACCACAAGAATTTTTTCAAGGTGATAAAGCCCCTGCGCGTTTAATGCGATTGCGCGAAAAAATTCAAGCGCTTCTGGCGGCAGGTGTGGACCGTGTTTTATGTTTGTCATTCAATGAATATTTACGCAGCCTTTCTGCAAATGATTTTATTGAGCAAGTGTTGATTCAGGGAGTCGATGTCAAACATTTGGTAATCGGTGATGATTTTCGTTTTGGTTGTGATCGCCGCGGTGATTTTGCGTTGTTAAAAAAAGTAGGCGAGCAAAAAGGATTTTCAGTCACCGATACAGTTACGCTTGAAATTCAAGGTGAACGTGTTAGCAGCACGCGTGTCCGACAGTATCTGGAAGAAGGCGATTTTGCTGCAACTGAAATTCTGTTGGGTCGGCTCTATAGCATCAGTGGTCGTGTGGTGTATGGGCAGCAGTTGGGGCGTCAATTAGGTGTGCCAACGGCCAATGTGCACTTGCGACGTTACAGGTCACCACTTCAAGGTGTGTTTGCTGTTACCACGCAGCTCAATCAAAAAACTATTTATGGTGTTGCCAATATCGGCGTGCGTCCGACAGTGAATGGTGACAAAAAATTATTACTGGAAGTTCATTTGTTTGATTTTTCGCAAAAAATTTATGGACAAATGATCAATGTGGTTTTCCATAAAAAATTACGCAGCGAGAAAAAATTTGCATCATTGGAAGAATTGCAAACGCAGTTAAAAAAGGATATTGATGAGGCGAAAGATTTTTTAAGGGCGTCGCCCCGCTCTAACCCTATTAATTTTAATTGACCGAAACTATGACCGACTACAAATCAACATTAAATTTACCTACCACCGATTTCGCCATGAAAGCGAACCTCGCGCAGCGCGAACCAGAGATGTTAAAAATCTGGCAAGCGAATAAAGTGTATGAGCAAATTCGTGAAGCGCGTAAAGGTCGTGAACAATTTATTTTGCATGATGGTCCACCTTATGCAAATGGTGATATTCACATCGGCCATGCGGTTAATAAAATTCTGAAAGATATTATCGTCAAAAGTAAAACCTTGAGTGGTTTTGACTCGCCTTATGTGCCGGGTTGGGACTGCCATGGTTTACCGATTGAACATAATGTCGAGAAAAAAATTGGCAAAGCAGGCGATAAAGTTGATGTGAAAACCTTTCGTCAAAAATGTCGTGAATATGCGGCTAAACAAGTCGAAGGTCAAAAGGTTGATTTTGTTCGTCTGGGCGTTTTAGGTGATTGGGATAAACCTTATCTCACTATGGATTACCAATTTGAAGCCGACATTATTCGTTCGCTCGGAAAAATTACTGAAAATGGTCATTTGCATCGTGGATTCAAACCGGTTTATTGGAGTGTTGTCGGTGGTTCTGCATTGGCAGAAGCAGAAGTGGAATATCAGGATAAAACGTCGTTTTCAATTGATGTGAAATTTTCGTTTGTTGATCAAACGGCAATTGAAAAAACTATTTCAAACTTATCCGGTTCCGGAAAAATTTCGTTGGTTATTTGGACAACGACTCCCTGGACTTTGCCGGCAAACCAAGCTGTATCTGCCAATGCAGAAGTGGATTATGCGTTAGTGCAAATTGCTGACGAACGTTTATTGATCGCTGAATCTTTATTGGTCAGCGTTTTGTCGCGCGCAAAAATTGAAGCCTATGAGATTGCAGGTTCAGTGAAAGGCGCGGCTCTGGAAAACTTATTATTGCAACATCCATTCTATTCGCGTCAGGTGCCCATCTTATTAGGCGATCACGTCACTACTGACGCCGGTACAGGTTTTGTGCACACAGCGCCGGATCATGGTGCGGACGATTTTACTGTTGGCATGAAATATGGAATTGGTACACTCAATTATATTGATGACAATGGCTATTACAGATCCAATGTAGAGTTTTTTGCGGGCGATCATGTTTATAAAGTCGATGAAAAAGTGATTGCGTTGTTAATTGAAAAAAATGCATTGCTGGCTCAGGGAAAAATCACTCACAGTTTTCCTCATTGCTGGCGAACCAAAACACCGTTAATTTTCCGTGCGACACCACAATGGTTTGTCAGCATGAGCAAAAATAATTTGCGTGAACAGGTTGCACAAGCCGTCGAAAATGTTGAGTGGGTTCCTGATTGGGGCAAGGCACGTATTGATGCCATGTTGGCAACTTCACCTGATTGGTGTATTTCCCGTCAGCGTACCTGGGGCGTGCCAATTGCATTGTTTGTGCATAAACAAACACAAGAATTACATCCGGAAACACCCCGTTTAATCGAAGCGGTTGCACAGAAAGTAGAGCAGAGCGGGATGGATGCCTGGTTTGATTTGGATGCAAAAGAATTATTGGGTGCGGATGCAGAAACTTATCAAAAAGTTACCGATACTTTGGATGTTTGGTTTGATTCGGGTGTTACACACTACGCCGTACTCGCGCAACGTGCCGGTTTGCGTTTTCCTGCCGATTTATATCTGGAAGGTTCGGATCAACATCGTGGCTGGTTTCAGTCTTCACTAAAAACATCGATGGCCATGTATGCTGTTCCACCTTATAAAACAGTTCTTACGCATGGATTTGTGGTTGATGGAAAAGGCATGAAAATGTCCAAATCTATCGGCAATGTAATTCCACCACAAAAAGTCATGAATGATTTGGGTGCGGATGTATTACGTTTATGGGTTGCGGCAACGGATTTCAGTACCGAGATGAGCGTGTCCGATGAAATTTTAAAACGTACGGCTGATTCCTATCGCCGCATTCGTAACACGGCACGTTTTATTTTATCGAATTTGGTTGGGTTTAATCCACAAACTGATTTGATCGCTATGGATAACATGGTGCAGCTGGATCGTTGGATTGTTGGACAAACGGCAAAACTGCAACAAGAAATTATCCATGCTTACAATCATTATCAATTCCATTTGATTTATCAAAAGCTACACAATTTTTGCGTAGTGGAATTGGGCGGTTTTTATCTGGATATTATTAAAGATCGTCAATACACCGTGAAAGCCGATGCGGTTTCGCGTCGCTCTGCACAAACCGCTTTGTATTATGTGATTGAAGCCATGACTCGCTGGATCGCACCGATTTTAAGTTTTACGGCGGACGAAATCTGGAAAGAAATTCCCGGTAAGCGCGAAGCTAATGTGTTTGTCACGGAATGGTTTGCCTTGCCTGAAGCTGCAAAAAATTCATTGCCTGATGATTATTGGGATTTAATTGTTACTGTTAAAGCTGCAGTTAATAAAGTCATCGAAGCCAAGCGTGCTGCCGGGGAAATCGGTGCCGCATTGGGTGCAGAAGTCACTCTCTATTGCGATGAAAAATTGCAATCTGAATTGACCAAACTGGGTGATGAGTTGCGTTTTGTATTGATTACGTCAGTTGCGGGTATTCAATCATTAGGCGCGGCTCAAACCGCAGAAGAAACGGATCTGCCGGGATTAAAAATATTCGTGAAAAAATCCGAACACAAAAAATGCGAACGTTGCTGGCACTATTGTGCCGATGTGGGTGCAAATACATCGCACCCCACAATTTGCTTGCGTTGTGTGGTGAATGTGGATGGTGTGGGTGAAGAGAGAAAGTTTGCGTAATTTGATCAGCGTGGAAGTAAAAACAGCTATGAACGAAAAGATCTATCAAAAACCCTGGTTCTGGTATGCAATTGCAGTAGTCATTGTATTGCTGGATCAGTGGAGCAAAATCGCAGTAGTAAAACATTTTGTAGTTGAAGGGGCATCGCAGGAAGTCACTTCTTTTTTTAATCTGGTATTGGCTTATAACCCAGGCGCGGCATTTAATTTTCTAGCAGAAGCAGGTGGGTGGCAGCGCTGGTTTTTTGGTGTGATTGCGATTGCGGCCAGTGTTTTCTTTTCTATTTGGATATATCGTTCAGCAGCGACAAAAACCTGTGAAACTTTTGCCTTGGCATTTGTGCTCGGTGGCGCTTTGGGCAATCTTTATGATCGAATTTTTTTAGGCCACGTAGTGGACTTTATACAAGTGCATTACCAAAATACGTATTATTTTCCGGCATTTAATCTCGCGGATTCAGCCATAACCTTGGGTGCTATAGTGTTGATTGTTGATATGTTGTTTAGCAAAGAGAAAAAAACCAATGCGTGATTTAACGATTGGCCCCGGTACCAAAGTGACTTTGCATTTTGCATTGCGTTTGCAAGATGGTGAAGTCATTGATTCCAATTTTGAACGTGACCCCGCCACCTTTGTGGTGGGTGATGGTAATTTATTGCCCGGTTTTGAAAAGGCCATGTTTGGTTTGGCTGAAGGTGATAAAGAAACTTTTACGATTACACCTGAGCAAGGTTTTGGTCAGCGTAATCCTAATAATTTGCAGGAGTTTCCCCGCAGTGAATTTGCGCCGGATATGGAA